>JGI24698J34947_10002103_pt1 | contig 10652 bp, 7 predicted proteins | sample TergutMp193P3_FD_34947 | JGI IMG/M metagenome (IMG submission 34947) | reverse complement strand
CGTGGAAGCGGTAAGAAAAACAATCTGCTGGGTCAGGAACAGGTTGTTAAGGCCGTCTGAAACATTGAGCAGGGCGCCGCCTTCATACAAAGCTTTCCATGCCCGCAGAAACGTGAGAAGCGTCCCCTCGCTATCTGCAACCAGCCTTGTGGCGTCCCCGTCCCTGCCGTTCCGGTTATTCACGAGGTATGAAGCGCCCGTGCCCCGGCCGGGTATCTGGCCTATCCAGTTGGCCAGAAGCGGCGTATTGGGCTGCTGGGCAAAGGCCACGAGCCTTTGGTTGTTAAGGTTGGTCGCGGGAAGCCGCCGGGCAGCCTCGATAATTTCCTCAAAGCTTGTGGGAGGGCTCGTAATGCCCGCGGCGTCAAGAATGGTCTTGTTGTAGTACATCACCGTGGTAGAGGCGGAGACCGGGAGCCCCAACTGCCTGCCGCCGTAATTCCACGCCTTAAGGGGGGCCTCCATGATCTGCCCTGTATCGTAGCTTCTGTCATTCGCCAGAGCGTCGTCAACGGTAAAGGCGTACTCCGTATTGAGATAATCAACAATGCCGGTAGCGTCAATCTGCATTACATCAGGCAGCGAATTGCGTTGCCCGGTCTGGAGCAAGGACCGCAGTTTTGCCGTTGCGTCCGCGTATTGCCCCTGGAAAACCGCTTCCACGGTTATTTGCCTCGCGGCGCCGGTACTTGAGTTAAATTCCCTGACAAATGTATCAAAGGCAAGGCCCGCGTCATCCGTCATGGAATGCCAGAAACTAATGGTAACAGGCCCTGTTGTTCCACCGGAGGAAGAAGTCTGCCGGCCTCTTACGACCCAAACAAGCGCAGCCGTTATGACGAATAAAAACAAAAACGTAAAACCAAAAACAAGCGCGCTTTTTTTCACCCTTATCACTCCTTCTGGACTTAGCCCACCAGGGCGCCGTCTTCAATGCCCCTTACTATAACCATACGTAAAAAGATAAAAATAACAAATGACGGTATGAGCAGCAGGGTTACCGCAGCCAATACAACAGTATAGTTAGTGTCCAGAGGGTTGGTCAACATCGCGACCCCAATCTGGACCGTGCGCATCTCCACGCGGTTGGTCACCAAAAGCGGCCAGAGATAGGCGTTCCAGAAAGTCACAAAAGATTGAACCAGGAGGATTAGAATAACAGGGCCAGAAAAGGGGATTACGACGAACAGGAGGTAGCGCAGGTCTCCGCAGCCATCCATGAACGCGGCGTCCCTGTAGGAAACCGGGATGGTCTTAAAATTCTGCCGAAGCATAAACATTTGTGCGGCGCCTGCCAGGGAAGTTATGCACATCCCGAGATAATTGTCCAGCATATTAAGACGGGTGATGGTAATATAATTGGTTACCAACAGGGTATCCACGGGAAGCATCATAGTCCCCAAAACAATCCCAAAGAGAAGCTTCTTACCTGGAAAACTGAAATAACAAAAGGCATAAGACGCGAGGATCGCGAAGGCGGTTCTTAAAATACAACCTATCCCCGAAACAATAACCGAATTGAGCATAAAGCGCATAATGGGCGCCATGCGGAATACCGTGCGGAAATTTTCAAAATTGAGAATATTATCCGGCAGCAGCTTCGGGGGAAATACCGAAAGCTCAGGCCTTGATTTAAAAGCTATCGTTACACAGTATATAACCGGAAAAATTATTACCAAGCCTACTAGTAAAGCCGCAAGGGTCACAAAGAGCTCATTTAGCAAACGCCGCTTTTCCATTTTGGTCATTGGTAATATACCCTTTTCCGTTCAAAAACGAACGCCAGAAAAACCATTCCAAAGGTCAGCGCAAAAGTAACTATACTGATACAGGCCGCGAGGCTGTAGTTGGAAGACTGGTATCCCATGGTATACATCATGAATATCAGGGTTGCCGTGGAGTTGACAGGCTGGCCTCCGGTGATGATCATTACAGGGGCGGCGGTCATCATTCCCAGCACCGCGTTGGTACAAGCCACATAGAAGATGGTGGGGCTTGTAAGGGGAATTTCGAGGCGGAAAAGCTTACGGAAGAACCCTGCACCGTCCAAATCGACCGATTCCATCAAATCCGATGGTATATTTCGAAGGGCGGAAAGAAACAGCAAAAAGTTAAAGGGAAGGCCAATCCACACGCACACGAGGACTATCCCCCAAAGCGCGCTTTTGGGATCCGAAAACCAGCCGATGTCCAAAGACAGTTTATAGTTCAGGATTCCCATGCTCGGTTCAAGCAGCATCTTGAAAATCTGTGAAGCGGCGGCCATGGAAATTGCCATTGGTATGATAAACATGGTTTCGTAGACCATGCCGGCTTTGCGTTTTTTTACAGCCAAAAGCGCCAGGGCATAGGAAACCACCAGTATCAGCACTACCGCCGCGCCGGTAAGTTTCAAGGTGTTTAATAGGGCGGTGAAAAAAACAGGATCCGAAAAAAGCCGCGTATAATTCCGCAAGCCCACAAAGGCGGTAATGTCGCCCCTGAAGTTGACTCTGGAGAAACTGTAAAGGAAAGTCCTGGCAAAGGGAAAATAAACAAAACCAAAAGCGAAAAAAAGAATGGGAAGCAGGTAGAGGTATGGCTTAATTCTTTCTCTGACCCTGATATTGTTCGATGCCAGCATATTTACTTTATATAGAAAATTGTACAAATATAATAGATTCCGGTGGCTGACTGTCAACACACTGGCCGGGATATAACCGATTAAGCGGTTAAAACGGACAGGGGAACGACATTGACCCCGTCCTTACGCCGGCAGGCGAAACCGTTAGCTGTAATTACAGTCAACGCCGCAGGTTTTCCGGCGATCTCCTGATTTATTTTTCCGGCAAAGCTAATGAGATTTTTCGCCGCTTCATCCTGCGAAGAAAAACTCATTTTTACCTCAACCGCTGCCCATGTATTGTCCGGGTATTCAACTACCGCGTCAATTTCCATGCCGCGTGAATCACGGTAATGAAAAACTTTCCCGTCATTTATTTCGGCATAAATTCTTAAATCCCGGATTGCGAGGGATTCAAACAGAAACCCCAAATATTTGAGATCCGAAAGAAGCTTCTCTATGGAAAGCCCCAAAGCTCCGATTGCGAACGAAGGATCGACAAAATGTCGTTTGGGCGCTTTGCGCAGTGTGTCCGAAGAACGGATATGCGTGTTCCATGCCGGAAGCTGTTCCACAATCATCAAGCGCTCAAGGGCGTCGATATATTCGGCGATTGTTTCATCTGTTGATCCGCCGGTATCTTTGGCAATGGCGGCAAGTGACGCTTCTGTGGAAATATTTCTGGACAGGGACTGCAAAAGCCGCATGACTTTAAGGGGATCCCTTTTTTTTCCTGAAACCCTGCTGATGTCAACTTCCGCGATTAAGGCGGCGTAATCCCGCATGAACCGCAGGGCTTTTCGGCCGCCGGAATTCAGAAGGCTCGGCCAGCCTCCAAGGGTAAGTTTTTCCGCAAGGGTTTCAAGGTCGAATTCAACGGAATCGGATTGTGGAATACGGCCTTTCATTATGCCGGCCAGGCTTACCTTGCCTGTTGACCAGCCTCTTTCGAACAGTGACATCGGCCTCATCTTCATAACCGAGAAACGCCCCGCACCCGAATGAAGCCTGGCCCGTTCCTCGGGATTCGCCGACCCGGTAAGGATAAACTGGCCCTTCTTTTTCCTGTCGTCCACTTCGCGGCGGACGTGATTCCAGATTTGAGGATGTTCCTGCCATTCGTCTATAAGCCGGGGGACCGGCCCCGCCAGTATTGATCCGGGATTAAGCTCCATCCTTGCGCCAATTTCATCATCTACATCCATTCGAACAACACTTTTGGCGGCCTGCAAAGCTGTCTCGGTTTTTCCGCAGCCTTTCGCGCCCTGTATCAGGACTGCCCCTGAACCGCTAAGTCTGTTTTTCAAAATCCTGTCGGAAAAGCGTTCAATGTATGTTTTCATCCAAAACCCAGTACAGCTTATCATTCAACCGGGAAAATGTAAAGGTTTTAACCGGGAAAATGTAAAGGTTTTAACCGGGAAAATGTAAGGATTCTAACCGGGAAAATGTGAGGATTCCCCCTGTTCTTCTCCCCTAACCTTCCAGGATACCTGTTTCCGAAATCGCCTTGTCCCTGTCCGCAATCTTTATTGTCTTGATCTCGTAAGGCGTGAAACTGAAATTGCGCGAGACGCCGAGCCACGCGAAGTCCATTTCCGCGTTTACGTTTTTACCCGCCGCTTCCACCGCGCGTATTATCCAGCCGTCCGAGTCTTCCGAGCGTTTTATCGTGCTTATAACAACAGTCGAGTTTTTTCCGTTTTCCTCTTTTACACGGCAATATGTCCGCTTTGGGGGAAGCTCCCCGTCATGCGAAGATTCAATAACGTAGAGCGCGCTCTGGTTGAGTTCCAGGGCATGCCTCGTGAAAACGTCATTTCCGGCGCCTGACGGGCAGGGCAGAAGCCTGATGTGAAATTCCGCTTCGCCCTGATCCACAAAGCGGTGCTGTATGTCCGGCCGTGGGTGCTGGTTCTCATGGTGCGCGTATACGGGACTCCGTAACAGGGTCAGATCCAGCCTTCCGCTTTCGGCGCTGGCGGCATAGATCCCGTCATTGATAACGCCGAGGCAGGGGCCGTTTTCCGCGCCAAGCCTCGCCCAGCGCTGAATGGGCCATTCGGTTCCGTCCGCTCTTCTCTCAATCGCGCCGTAGGGAATTTCCGAAACAAAAGTCTCGTTTTGAAAGGCCGAACCAACGCTTAACTTGAGCAGCCTGTGCTGTTCGTTCCACAAAACCCTGGTCTTCAGGTCCAGGGTTCCCAGCTCTCCGTTCAGAATTACCCGAAATATCACCTTGCTGTTAAGCAGTTTGTATACAATTTCGTATTCGGTGGAAACCTTTCCCTGCGAAACCAGGGTATAGGATTCCAGCGCCATTTTACGCACCGCCCCCCTGTAAGAGGACAGGCCGTGTGTCCAGGTATCAGATTCGTCGTCAACGATAACCGGCCCGATGCCCGAGCCAAAGAACTCCGTGTTTCTTTTGATGTTTCTCAGGGAGCTGATAAAGCCGCTTTCCCTGTCTACTTCCGCTTCCCAATCGCCTGATTTAATGATATTGGAAGCCGTCCTTGTATACTGGAAACCCAGGAATGATCCGGCGTCAATGCTGGTTCTGTAGTTTAGCAGCCTCAAACTCGTATAACCCAGCGGCGGTAATAACGCGTTTAAACGTATGATCTGGGAAAAAAAGCCGGTTGTAATTGCGTTTGACGGAATGATTTCAAAAGGAACCGCGTTGTTATTCAAATCGAGAATCGCGTCGGCGCTGCCAATAATTTCAATTGCCTGCCGGACTTCCCAGGGGTTGGGGTTCCAGAGTATGGCGGTAGAGACGACGTTTGAATCTCCCGCAGTACAACCTGACGAACCGTCAACCAAAGTATTGATCTTTGCCGCGAGGCGCTGGAACAGTACGGCTGTCATTTGATTTACCGTTTCATGCGCCCAGGCATAGGCCGCGAGGATCTTCGGATAAGCCTCGGGAATGGAACAGCCTCCAAGGGAGTCGTGAAACTGGTTTGCAAGGATCTTCTTCCATCCAATCGTGAGGGCCTTGTGGTTTTCGGTTTCGTCAACATTCCCGATTACGCTTAACATCTTTTCCGCGAAGAGAAGCTGCTGCTCGGCGTTGTTGTTCGCCCGCTTGACTTTGCTCAGGGCGCTGTAACAGCCGATGGCGTGCATCTGCAGATCGTCTTTTACGACAGGAATATCTTTATCTTCGATTGAAAAGATCGAAGAAACATCCTCAAAATAACGATGGGGATCGCTGTAGATGACGTTTTTATTTTTGGCCCTGAGCTGGTCGATGGTTTTCAGGTTCTGCTTCGTGGGCCCCCCGCCGTGGTTCCCGACCCCGTAAAAGCACATTAGCGGCGTCCCCTCTTTTTCCGCCGTGAGGATATGGTCCTTGATTTTCCCTTCCAGCTTTTCTCCCCAGTCGCCGCCAGTGGTGTAGCCTCCCATATCCCCCGTCAGCCTGAAGGCGCGTACCTTTGAGCCGTCTATGCCCTCCCAGATGAAAAGGGACGCCGGCAGGGTTTTTTCATTCTTCGCCGGCCGCATGAAGACGTAATTCTTCAAGCCGCTTTTCAGGAGTAGCTGCGGCAGGTTACCGTTGTGGCCGAAGGAATCCACGTTGTAGCCCTGGTCCGCAGTCACGCCGAACTTTTCCCTGAAGTAACGCTGGGCGTAAAGGGCCTGTCGCGCGAAAGACTCGCCTGACGGTGCGTTGCAATCAGGCTGGAGCCACCAACCGCCTGTTATGCGCCAGCGCCCGGCCTTTACCGCTTCCTGTATCCGCCTGAAAAGTAGCGGGTCTGTTTCTTCCACAAGGCAGTAATACCAGGCGCAGGCGGATGTAAAGATGAATTCGCCGTTTTCGCCTATCCTGTCAAGTGCGGAGGCAAAGGTCGAGCGGATTTCCCGCAGTCCTTCTTCCCATCTCCACAGCCAGAAAATGTCGATATGGGCGTTTCCTATAAGATGAATGTTATGTGTCATACCCATAACTTAACAAAGCTCCTGCCCTACAAGGCTCTTGAAGAAATGATCGACCACGATCTCGCCGGCGCCTATAATTCCGGCATTGCCGCCGTTCGCCGTTTTGACGATCAAATTCTCGCTGTTTCTGTTCAGCCGGTTTGAAATGACGACTTCCCTGACTATTTCCAGGTACTCGCCATATCCCGTGGTAAGGATGCCTCCCATTATGATGATGTCGGGATCCAGAATGTTTATCAAATTTACAATCGCGATTCCCATGTTATGCGCCGCTTCGTTCAGAACGGAAATGGCAAGAAGGTCGTGTTCATTCCCCAGCTTCAGTATTTTCTGGATGTTGATTTTCCCGATCTCCGCGTACAGGGGATGCTCGGGCGATTTTCTTATGCGCTCGGTGAAATCCCTAAGTATCGATATTCCTGAGCCCACCGCCTCAAGGCAGCCCTGCTTCCCGCAGTTGCAGATTGGCCCCATTGGTGCGATTGTGATGTGCCCGAATTCGCCCGCGACGTAGTTTTTTCCCACAAGCAGCTCCGAGTCAAAAACAAGCCCGCAGCCGATGCCCATGTCCGCGTCAATGTATACCATGTTGTTATAACCGAATCCGGCGCCGCACCAATACTCCCCCATCGCGATGGCGTTGGCGTCACGGTGCAGAATTACCGGAATCCCTATCCTGTCTTCCATCATCCTGCGAAATGGAAGATAGCGCAGCATCTTCATGTTGGGCGGGGAAAGGATCCTGTCGTCCTCGATGTTTACGGGTCCCGGCGTCCCTATGCCGAGGCCGAGGATCTTCCCGCCATTCAAATCGTATTCGTTGATCAGGCTGTTTATCATGCCGGAAATGTAATCTATAAATTGTGCGGTGTCATCCCCGATGCCTTCCATCGGAAGGCTCTTGAAACCCAGAATGTCCCCTTTTAAGTTGAGCAGCGCGGCTTTTGTTTCAAACATGTTGATGTGGAGCCCCAGGGTGTACGCGTACTTTTCGTTGATGATGTAGGTAGCCGACTTGCGCCCAAGCCGTCCGCCTTCAAGTGACGCCTGACGCACAAGGCCCGCCGACTCAAGCTCGCTGATGATGTTCTGCACCGCCATGAAGCTGAGTCCGCTCTCAGCGGCGATGGCGGCCTTTGTCGTAAAGCGGTTTCGCCTGATGTAATTCAATATCGAAAAACGGTTGACGTTTTTCAGCACCATCGGTTTCTTTTTGCTCATTGCCGTACCGCGCCCAGGCCAACACACAGGCTTGCAAAGTCCCCGATCCGCTCGCCAAGTCCCGCCGGAATGATGAGGCAGGTTGAAGCCGATGACGACAGCGCCTCTTTCGCGATTTGCCCGCGCATGGGCGCTTCCAGCAGGTTTTGATCCCTCATATAAATGCCCCCCAAAATTATTCGCTCGGGGTTTAGTATATCTATAATAACAGAAAGGCCGCGTCCCAGATAGCTCCCAACCGTGGTGTAAATCTCCCGCGCCAGGGCGTCCCCCCTTTTCACGGCTTCCGCAATGGACTTCGCCGTTATGTGCGGCAGGTCTTCGGGCCTTTGGCAGAAAAGCGGCGGATTGCCCTTTTCAATCGCCTTCTCCGCCTCCATGCGGCCAAGCCTCGCGATTCCCCCTCCCGAACAGAAGCCCTCAAAGGAACCGGCCTTGCCGTGCCCTTCCGGCCCGTCTTCGGCAAGCCGCAGGTGGCCCACCTCGCCGGCAAGACCCGAGGAACCGCTATAGAGGCTGTTGTTGAGAATGAGACCTGAGCCCATGCCGGTCCCAAAGGTGAGAAACACCATATTGGAGCAGCCACGGCCCGCGCCCCATTTCCATTCAGCCAGGGCGCAGGCGTCGGCGTCGTTCTGCATGGCCGCCGGTACATTGAGCAGATCCCGCAAAATTCGCACGCATTCCACATTGCGCCACTTCGGCAGGTTCGGGGGCGAGATGATCACCTCACGCCCGGAATCCAGCGGGCCTCCGCAGGTAATGCCAACCGCCAGCAGGTTCCAGCCCTTATGGCTGCTTACCGTTTCCCTGATGCAGGCGGCAAAATGGCTCAAAATGGAATTCGGGTCGGAATACGGCATGGGGAACGCGATACGTTCAAGTATTTCTATATCTTTGCGATATTCCGCAAAGGAGACGGCATATTTTGTCCCGCCGATGTCGATTCCCGCAATAATGTCCACAGAAAACCTCTAGTATAATGTACCATAATTATATCAAAAAGTCAATTATATTAAATTAAATTTAATAATTAGGCTTAAAAATCGTATTTTTCTCTATTTATCCTTGACTTTTACGAAAAAAAGTATAAATTTATAGTTTAATTGGTATGAAATTAACCCAAAGGGGCGATATATGGCTAATACGCTTGTAAGCGACTTTAAAAAGCACAGGACCCTGTTCCTGTTCCTTGTCCCCCACGCGGTGCTGCTGATTGTGTTCAATTACATTCCCATGGGGGGCATAGTGATTGCCTTCCAGGACTACAGGGTGACAAGGGGCATCATGGGAAGCGAATGGGTTGGGTTCAAGCACTTCGTCAATTTTTTCAGCAGCGTCACGGCCCTGCGGGTTGTCCGCAATACCATTCTCCTCAACGTCTACAGCCTCCTTTGGGGTTTCCCGATTCCCATCATCTTCGCCATCGCCCTCTGCGAAATGCGGAGCGACGGGTACCGCAAGTTCATCCAGACCATCAGCTACCTGCCCAACTTCATGTCAATGGTAATAGTGGCGGGCCTTGTGAACATGGTCCTGAGCATTGACGGCGGCGCGGTAAACAACTTTCTCGGTTTATTTGGCATACCGCCGGTTAATTTCCTGATCGAGACGAAGTACTTTAGGACAATTTATATAGCAACCGGTATCTGGAAGGGCTTCGGCTGGGGCTCGATAATATACATCTCCGCCATAGTCGGGATAGACCCGCAGTTGTTCGAGGCGGCCACGATTGACGGGGCCGGCACTTTCAGGCGTATATGGCACATCACCCTTCCGTGTATCAGGAACACCATCATCATCCTCTTGATCATGAGGATCGGGGCTATGATATCGTCGGACTTCGACCTGATACAGCTCTTGCAATCGCCCATCACCTACGAGGTGAGCGACACCATAGCAACCTACGTTTACCGCCGGGGCATAGCCAGCGCGTCGCCGATTCCGGAGTACAGCTTCACGACCGCCATTGGGCTCTTCCAGGCGGTGGTGAACATCATCCTTCTAAACTTCGCGAACGCCATGGCGCGCAAGTATTCTGAAACAAGTCTTTTTTAGGAGGACGGCATGAGTAAACTGAGAAGCCCAAGCGTCGGGGAATGGATAAACTACATTGTTATCGCTTTTCTCGGGTTTATAACCCTTTATCCCTTTATCTACGTTCTCTCGTCCTCACTATCGACTCCCGCCCAAACCATGATAAGGCGCGTGTTCCTTCTCCCGCGGGGCTTTAGCCTGAATGCCTATCAGGTGGTTTTCCAGGGCAGGCAGCTTATCACGGGCTTTGCGAACAGTATTTACTACACCGCCACGGGAACCGCGCTGAGCGTCTTCCTCACAACCCTGACGGCCTATCCCCTGTCACTGCCCAAGTTCAACCGTTACGCAAGTATCTACATGAAGTTCATCCTGGTAACCATGTACTTCGGCGGGGGCCTCATTCCTACCTACCTCCTGATCCGCAACCTCGGGATGGTAAACACGACTTGGGCAATAATAGTACCCGGCTGCGTAGGCGCTTTCAACCTGATCCTGACCCGTACCTTTTTGCGAAACCTGCCGCTTGAGCTCTATGAAGCCGCGGAGATCGAGGGAAGCGGTGACTTCGACATGTACCTGCGCATCGTCCTGCCCCTGTCCATGCCAATCATAGCTGTTATCACCCTGTACTACGCCGTGGGAATCTGGAACAGTTACATGACCCCCCTCATCTACCTGACTTCCGAAAGCAAGTACCCCCTGCAGATCTTCCTGCGCCAGATAGTCATGCAGTCCGCGTATCAGGAACTTGAAATGATCGCGAGCGGCAGGGAGAACTTTATTGCCGGCCAGACCTATTCAACCGAGGCGATCAAGTCGGCCGTATTGACGGTTTCCA
>JGI24698J34947_10002102_pt1 | contig 10655 bp, 4 predicted proteins | sample TergutMp193P3_FD_34947 | JGI IMG/M metagenome (IMG submission 34947) | reverse complement strand
CAAGTGCAAGCCCGCCCCCGCGATGTGCGGCGTCGGCGGGACGATGCGGGCGCTCTACAAGCTCAACAACGCCCTCTTCGGCGCGCCGCCGGAAAACCGCCACGTCAGCGTGAAGAACGCGAAGAAAATCCTCTCCCTCATCGAGACCGACACGCGGCGGACAATCGGCAAAATCCTGCAAATGATACCGGAGCGCGTCCACACGATAACGCCGGGGCTCATCATCCTCAACACGATAATCAGAAAGTACGCCTGCAAAACCATCACGGTCAGCGAGTCCGGCGTGCGGGAAGGCTACCTTATAAGAAACGTCCTGCACCGTATGCCTGCAATTATGGATGGCACAAAGCCAATGAATATGGAGGGCACCCCGCCCCTGCGGGGCGAGCCCTACCCAACCTTATAAATGCAGTCAGAATGTTAAAGTCAAAATCAAAAACCGCGTTGATGTTGAAGTTGACTTTGGTTTTAACATTCTGACCGCATTTATAAGGTTGGGTAGGGCTGGCCCCGTAGGGGCCGGGTGCCCTCCATAATCATAGACTTTGTGCCATCCATAATAATAATAATTTTTAACGTTTGCCAAAGATGCATATATTATATTGAATACTTGTGAATTACATATTAGTAATTTTGAAACAATCGGATAACCTTTTGGAATGAAAATAATGGCGCGTCTTGAAGATATAACCGTTGGGGCGAGCGTGACCGGTATCGCCGGAAACGCGCCTGTGAGCGTTATTGCGGTTAAATGGCACGGTAACGCAGCATTGGAAATAACATTCAAAGACGCTCTCGGTCAACTCGGCAATCAACTTTTGGATCGGGACGAAGAGGGGGGTATTGGTGTCGGGGAAGGGAGCTTGCCGTGGAGTTTTGACGCCGACGCGAATCTGCTCCGGCTTGTGTCGGAAGCCTGCCGCATCAACCTTGCGCACGTGTTTGACCCGTATCTGGCGGTGTATACGTCGGAAATTGACCCTCTGCCGCACCAAATTTCGGCTGTTTATCAGGAGATGCTCCCGCGGCTCCCGCTGCGCTACATACTGGCCGACGACCCAGGCGCCGGAAAGACGATTATGACGGGGCTTTTCCTCAAAGAACTGCTGGCGCGCGGTGACATGAAACGCTGTATGATTGTCTCGCCGGGCAGCCTGGCGGAACAATGGCAGGACGAGCTGAACCATAAATTCAACCTGCGGTTTGAAATACTCACCAACGACCGTATCGAATCTGCGGTTACAGGCAATGTTTTTACGGAAATGAACCAATGCATAGCCCGCTTGGACAAATTGTCGCGTAATGAGAAACTTCAGGAAAAACTGAAAGCCACGGATTGGGATTTGATTGTCTGCGACGAAGCGCATAAAATGTCAGCAACTGTCTGGGGCGGCGAGGTCAAATATACCCGGCGATTTCAGCTTGGGCGGCTGTTATCGTCCATATCCAACCATTTCCTGCTTTTAACCGCGACGCCGCACAACGGCAAAGACGAGGATTTCCAGTTGTTCATGTCGCTTATCGACCAGGACCGCTTTGGTGTCCCGCGAAACGAAAGCCGGGCAGAGGTTTCGGACGTCATGCGGCGGCTTGTAAAGGAAGATTTGCTGAAATTCGACGGGACGCCGCTATTCCCCGAACGCCGTGCCTACACCGTGAACTATGACCTCTCGCCGGGTGAAACCACGCTCTACGGAGCGGTTACGAACTACGTTCAGGAAGAGTTCAACCGAGCGGATAAATTAGAGACGGGGCGCAAAACCACGGTTGGCTTTGCGCTGACAATACTGCAAAGGCGGCTCGCGTCCTCGCCGGAAGCCATCTGTCAATCTTTGAAACGCCGGCGCGAGCGCTTAGAAAACAGGCTCGCGGAGGAGCGGACAGGCAAACGCGCCGCGGAATATGCCGTTTCGGTAGACGACGACTATGACGATGACGACCTGCCGTCTTCCGAACAGGAAGTCACGGAAGACAACGTGGTCGATCAGGCTACCGCCGCGAAAACCATTGACGAATTAGAAGCGGAGATCGCGACGCTCAGGAATTTGGAGCGCATGGCGGACGATGTCCGCGGAAGCTGCGTAGACCGCAAATGGGAAGAGCTTTCCCGATTGCTGCAGGACAACGGCGCAATGTTCGGTACGGACGGCGCGCGGGAGAAGCTGATTATTTTCACCGAGCACCGCGACACGCTACATTACCTTACCGACAAAATCCGCTCTTTGCTGGCGAGCGAAGACGCGGTCGTTACCATACACGGCGGGCTGCCGCGCGACGAGCGCCGCAAAGTTGAGGGACGGTTCAAACAGGACAAAGACGTGCAAATCCTCGTAGCGACCGACGCGGCGGGCGAAGGTATAAACCTGCAACGCGCCCATCTTATGGTGAACTATGACCTGCCGTGGAATCCAAACCGCCTCGAACAGCGCTTCGGGCGCATTCACCGTATCGGGCAAACCGAGGTTTGCCATTTATGGAACCTCGTATCAAAAGAAACCCGCGAGGGGATGGTGTTCCAGCGCCTGTTTGAAAAATTGGAGCTGGAACGCGAGGCTCTCGGCGGCAAGGTATTTGACATCCTCGGCAAGGTAACTTTCGATAACAAGTCCCTTCGCGACCTGCTTATAGAGGCGGTGCGCTACGGCGACAGGCCGGACGTGAAAGCGCGGCTGCATGAAGCCGTAGACCACACGTTTAACCATGACGCGCTCAAAAAACTGTTAAACGAACACGCCCTGACCGGCGATACAATGGACGTCAGCCAAATTATGGCAATACGCGAAAATATGGAGCGAATGGAAGCGCGCAGGCTCCAGCCCCACTTTATCGAAACGTTCTTCGTTGAGGCGTTCAGGAACGTCGGAGGCAAGATTCACCCGCGCGAAAAAGGGCGCTATGAAATAACCTCGGTGCCGTCCGACGTTATACACAGAGATCCGCAAATCGGATTCGGCGAGCCAGTACAGCAGAAATATGAGCGAATTTGCTTCGATATATGTTATCGCAATATTCCGGGGAAAAACTCGGCTACACTTATTGTACCCGGCCACCCGCTTTTGGAAGCGGTCATCAACATCGTGCGCGAGCGCAACGCCGACGTGCTGAAGCGCGGCGCGGTCTTTATTGACGATAACGATTTCGGTACGGACGCGCGGCTGCTGTTTTATGTTGAGGACTCCATACAGGACGGGGTTATAACGCCCAGCGGCGGCAAGCGCGTAATATCGAAACACGTTCATTTCATCGAAATAAAGGAAGACAAGACGGCGGTAAACGCCGGCTCCGCGCCGTATCTCGATTACCGCGCCGCGAAAGAGGACGAATACGGCGCGATTCGCTCGTTCTTGAACGGCCAACAATGGCTAAAGGAAAATGTGGAAGATAAGGCGGTTGACTACGCAATTTCACAAATTATACCAGCCCACAAAGCCGAAGTCAAAGAGCGCAAAATAAAACTTATCGAAAAAACAGAGAAAGCCGTTAAGGAACGGCTGACCGCTGAGATACAGTATTGGGATTTTCGCGTAAACGACCTGAAAGAGAAAGAGTCGGCGGGCAAAACCAACGCCAAACAAAATTCACAGATGGCCGCCCGCCGCGCCAACGAACTCGAAGCGCGTATGAAAAAACGGCTCGCGGAATTGGAAACGGAAAAATGTATCTCCGCCGCGCCGCCCGTAATCACCGGCGGAGCGCTTGTTGTCCCGCGCGGGCTGTTAGACAAACTGACCGGCAACGCGGACACCACCGCGGCGGACGCAGCGGCGCGGCGCGAAATCGAACTCGCCGCCATGAAAACCGTGATGGACATGGAAACATCTCTCGGCTTCATACCAAAAGACGTAAGCGCCGCGAAAGCCGGCTACGACGTGGAATCCTTTATCCCGCCGGACAAACGCGGAACGGACGGAGCCGTGCTGCGCTTTATAGAAGTCAAAGGCAGAGCGGCAGGCGCGGCTACCGTCACAGTCAGCAAAAATGAAATTCTCACAGCCATGAATAAACCGGACGATTATATTCTGGCAATCGTCGAGGTAGACGGCACGCAAACCAAAACCGCCTACCTGAAAAAACCGTTCCGCGAACGCCCGGACTTCGCCGCAACGAGCGTGAACTATAACATTGCGGAATTGATAAAAAACGCTGTTGACAAAAAATTCTTTTGAATTTGACTTTAAAATAATGCCGCTGATTATGGAGGGCACCATGCCGATAACTATGATTATGGAGGGCACAAGGCCTATGATTATGGAGGGCACCCCGCCCCTACGGGGCGAGCCCTACCCAACCTTATAAATGCAGTCAGAATGTTTAAAATCAAAACCGCATTGGTTTTGACTAACGCCGAGATAAACAAGTTGTGTTGACGTTGACTTTAAACATCCTGACCGCATTTATAAGGTTGGGTAGGGCTCGCCCCGCAGGGGCGGGGTGCCCTCCATATTATTATTTGACTTATTTGACTTTATTATTTTTATTTGACTTTAAAAAAATATTTGCTTTTAACCCTCCCCAAATATTATCTTCTCTATGTATATCATTCAGGTAGGATTACTAAGCACAAACATAAAGATAAAAAATGAAAAACAGGAAAAAACTCATCGAAGTCGCCCTGCCGCTCGACGCGATAAACGCGGCGTCTGCACGCGAAAAATCCATACGCCACGGACACCCGTCTACACTGCACCTGTGGTGGGCAAGACGCCCATTGACCGCCGCGCGCGCGGTGATATTCTCTTCGCTGATAGACGACCCCGATCAGGATGGTGTACCGCAAGCGTTATTAGAACAAATTGACGCGCTCCCGCTCGAGAACACGTATAAGAATAACGACGAAAAAACATCCGTCGGCGAAATTCGCCGCTATAAGTTATTCGGATTCATCGAAAAACTCGTGGAATGGGAGAATTCAAATAACCCTGATATAATATCAACTGCGCAAAATCTGATACGCGCCGCCACAAACGGCAACCCCCCCCTGCTGTTAGACCCGTTCGCCGGCGGCGGCGCTATACCGCTCGAAGCCCAACGCCTCGGATTGGAAGCGCACGCAAGCGACCTTAACCCAGTCGCGGTAATGATTAACAAAGCAATGATAGAAATACCGCCAAAATTCGCGGGACAACCGCCCGTAAACCCGCAAGCGCGAAACAGAACAGACTACAACGGCGAATGGATTGGCGCGCAGGGGCTCGCCGACGACGTGAAATACTACGGCGAATGGATGAAACAAAAGGCGTTTGAACGTATCGGGCATTTGTACCCGAAAGTCAAAGACGAAAAAGGACAGGAGCATACCGTTATCGCGTGGATTTGGGCGCGGACGGTGAAATGCCCGAATCCGGTTTGCGGGTGCGAAATGCCATTGGCGAGCAGTTTTGAACTGTCGAAGAAGAAGGGGAAAGAGGCGTATGTTTTGCCGGTTATTGAAGGGAATAAGATACGCTATGAAGTAAAATATGGAAAGAACGCGCCGGAACCGCCGAAGACCGGAAGGGGACAGTTTAAATGTATTTGTTGCGATTCGCCTGCTGAACTGAATTATATACGCGATGAATCCAAAGCAAAACGAATGGGGACATCTATGATGGCGATTGTTGCTGATGGTAAAAATGGACGGCTTTACATTTCACCAAATGAGGGGCATAGACAGGCGGCAAATGTCAGTAAACCTGAAAGATACCCAAGTGGTGCTTTAAGCGGCAAAGCAAAAGTTAATGTTGGAGTATATGGATTTGAAGAAACAAGTGAATTGTTTACGAATCGCCAATTAACAGCTCTTACCACTTTCAGTGATATTGTTGCAGAGGCGCAGGTGCATATTGAAAAAGATGGCGGATATAAGGAGTATGCGCAAGCGGTCAGTTTATATTTGGCATTTGCGATATCGAAGGCGAGTAATCGACAAAATAGCCTTTGCTCTTGGATGCCGGATGTACAATGCCCCGGCCATTTATTTGCGCGACAGGCGATACCAATGAAATGGGATTTCTCAGAGGCTAATATTTTTGGTCCGTCTGGTTCATTTGAAAGTATGTATGATAATGTTGTTGCAGGTTTAATTTCGACTAATTATGGCAATGTAAATAGCGGTTTTACATTTCAAAATGATGCCAGAAAACCTGCTAACTATCGGGATATAGTGGTTTCTACCGATCCGCCATATTACGATAACATAGAATATGCCGACTTGTCAGATTTTTTCTATGTGTGGCTACGGAAAACGCTAAAAGAGACATATCCTGATTTATTTCGTACTATGCTTGTTCCAAAAACGGAAGAATTAGTTGCTACGCCATACAGATTTGAAGGCGGTAAGGTTGAAGCCTGCAAATTTTTTGAAGACGGTATGCTCAAGGCATTCAAACAAATTAACGTCTATGCCCGTGATGATATTCCAACGACAGTTTATTACGCCTACAAGCAAAGCGAGGATGATTCTGATGATAAAACAGCTTCTACCGGTTGGGAAACGATGCTTTTTGCAATAATAAAAGCGGGATTTACAATAACAGGTACTTGGCCAATGAGAACAGAACGTGGAAATAGACAAGTTGCCCAAAATTCCAACGCTCTCGCCTCTTCCATCGTCCTCGTCTGCCGCAAGCGTCCATCCGACGCCCCCGTTTGCACCAGCCGTGATTTCATCAACGCTCTCAAACGCGAGCTCAGGCCGGCGTTAGAAAAATTGCAGGCGTCGAATATTGCTCCCGTAGATTTGGCGCAGTGCGCCATTGGCCCCGGTATCGGCGTATACTCCCGTTTTTCAAAGGTACTTGGGGCGGACGGTACGCCGATGGGTGTCCGTTCGGCGCTTCAGCTCATCAATCAGGAATTGAGCCTTTATTTTACCGAGCAGGACGACGAGCTTGACATCGACAGCCGTTTTTGCGTTGATTTGTATACTCAATGCGCTTTTAATGATGTGAAGTTTGGTGAGGCGGATGTTTTGGCCAGGGCAAAGAATACGTCGGTGGACAAACTTAAGAGGCGCGGCGTTATATACTCGGAGAGGGGGATTGTCCGGTTGCTTACCCGTGAGGAAATTCTCACGGAAGCGGCTGACCGGGAGATTATCTGGCTTTTAACGCAGCAGCTCACCCGCGTTATGGAGTTGGGTGGCGTGGAGGGAGTGGCAAAGATTATTTGTAGCATTGTCACGTCTGAGCCTGAGCGGGTGAAAGCGCTGGCGTATCGTTTGTTTACCATTGCGGAGCGCAAGGGTTGGACGCAGGAGGCGTATGCGTATAATTCGCTCGTTGTGGCGTGGCCTGATGTGTTGTCTAAGGCGGCGGAGCTTCAGGCGCGGACGCGAGATGCTAAGCAGATGTCGTTAGAATTTTAAAGGGGCAAACTAAAAGTCAAATAATAATAATATGGAGGGCACCCCGCCCAATGCCGCTGATTATGGAGGGCACCCCGCCCCTGACGGGGCGAGCCCTACCCAACCTTATAAATGCGGTCAGTATTTAAAAGTCAAAGTCAAAGGAGCGGGATGGGGATGATGTATGGTGGTGGTTTTGATTTTAAACATTCTGACCGCATTTATAAGGTTGGGTAGGGCTGGCCCCGTAGGGGCCGGGTGCCCTCCATATTATTTTTCAAATGGAATGACTATAATAATGGGTAAACGATAAAACGGACTGGAGGTTGGAGGTGGTTATGGGGAATAACGTTAAGGGCGGGAAGGATGCCGGGATACTTGAAGTTTCTCCGCAGCAGGGGCTTCCTTGTTGGCGCGATGTTATTGAGCCGCATCCTGACGTTGCGAGCGGGTTATATAAGAACGCGGAGTTTGCCGCGAATCTTGCGCAGGTTGCCGGTGGCAAGGGGGCGCCGGAATATAGCGATCCGCGTGAATTTTTCGCGCGTACATTTATTACCGAGGGTATGGCGGGTTTGCTGACGCAGGCGCTTCTCCGTGTTTGCGGAAAGGGTGGGGGAGAGCCGGTTATTCAGTTGAAGACGGCGTTTGGCGGCGGCAAGACTCACAGTATGCTTGCGCTTTATCATATAATGCGCGGCAAGATTTCCGCTGACAGGATTCCGAACATCGGGCCTGTGCTTGAAAACGCGGGCATTTCGACGTTGCCGAGGGTGAATGTCGCGGTTTTGGTTGGTACTGCTTTGGATCCTGCTATGGGCAAAAAGATGCACGGCATTATGGTAAATACGCTTTGGGGAAAGATGGCGGCGGAGCTTGCGCAATTGTGCGGCAAGCCGGAGTTGTATGAGATTGTGAAGGAAGCTGACAAGAAAGGGGTTTCCCCGGGTTCGGAGGCGTTGAAAACCCTGTTTGACGCCGCCGCGCCGTGTATGGTTTTGATGGATGAGCTGGTTGCCTACGCACGGAAGATTCACGGTACGAGCGGGTTGCCCGCCGGTACGTTTGGTAATTTCATATCGTTTATACAGGAAGTTACGGAGGCGGCGGGCAACAGCAAAAACAGCCTTGTTGTGGCGTCGATACCGGAATCCGATATTGAGATTGGCGGCGACGCGGGTAAAATAGCGCTCGAAACAATAGAAAAAACGTTTGGCCGTATGGAGTCCATCTGGACGCCGGTCAAGCCGAGCGAGGGTTTTGAGGTTGTGCGCCGCAGGCTGTTTCTCGATTGCAAGAATCCGATTGGGCGCGATAGTGTTTGCGCGGCGTTCAGCAAGATGTATAATAAACACGGTTCCAAGTTTCCGGTTGAGGCGAAGGAACTTGAATACAAGGAGCGTATGGCGTCTTGCTACCCGATTCATCCAGAGGTGTTTGAACGGCTGTATGAGGAGTGGTCGACGCTTGAAAAGTTCCAGAGGACGCGCGGCGTCTTGCGGCTGATGGCGGCGGTGATCCACGAATTGTGGATGGGCAATGACGCCGGCCTTATGATTATGCCCGGTTCCATACCGCTTAGCGTCCCGAACGTTCGCGACGAGCTTACGCGGTATCTGCCGGAAAGCTGGAACGCCATTGTTGACAAGGAAGTTGACGGCAAGGGTTCCGATCCGTTTAAGGTTGATACGATTGTGCGGTACGGCAAACATATTGCGGCAAGGCGCGTAGCCCGGACAATTATGCTCGGCAGCGCCCCAACGAGCCGTGGTCAGGCGGTGCGCGGTATTGAGGGTTCGCGCGTCCGGCTTGGTGTCGTTCAACCCGGCGAGACTATTTCCGTATTCAACGACGCCATGGATAAGCTCCGCGATACGCTGTCCTATCTGTATACCGATTCGTCCGGTAACCGTTATTGGTATGATACTCGCCCGGCGCTTCGCAAAACGGCGGAAGACCGCGCGCAGCAGATAGCCGAGTCCGACGTTGAGCACGAAATTGAGACGCGCCTTCGCAAATTAAAAAAGGACTCGCCGTTCGCGGGCATACATATCTGCCCCGCGTCTTCCCTTGACGTGCCCGACGAACAGCGCGCGCGGCTCGTTGTCCTGCGTCCGGCTGACGAATACAAAACTAACAGCCGTGACAATAACGCCGCAATGAACGCGGCGGCGGATATTCTCAACAACCGCGGAAGCTCGCCGCGCGTATACCGCAATATGCTCGCGTTCATTGCCCCCGACCATGACATGATGGCCTCGCTGAAACAGGAGGTCAGGCGCTTTCTGGCGTGGAAATCAATAGAGAACGACCGCGTAGTTCTGAATCTTGATATGGCGCAGAACAGTGAGACTAAGAATAATATCAGCAGATGCGACGGGACGACGGACGCGCGGATAAAGGAGGCGTACTGCTGGCTCCTCGTGCCGAATATCGACAAGGCCGTTGATATTAAGACAATCGTATTGGATACCCATCGTATAAGCGGCGGGAAAGAGAGTATTATTGCCAGCGCGGCCCAAAAAATGGTTCAGAGCCAAGCGGTCATCCCGCAATGGGCGCCTGAGCCGCTGCGGTTGGAACTTGACAACCTGCTTTGGCGTGACGCGGACAACATTGTGGTTGATAAACTCTGGGAATACCTCTGTACCTATTGCTACCTTCCGCGTCTGTCTGACTACAGCGTTTTGGAGACAGCTATCCGCGCCGGGGTGAAATCTGAAGATTTCTTCGCGTTCGCGTCCGGTTTCGACGGTTCGCGGTATGACGGTTTGAAGTTAAATCAGGATATCGAAAATGTTGAGCGTTCGGGCTATTTAGTGAAAGTCGACACGGCAAAAAAGCAACTTGACGAGGATAAGCGGAAGTCGCAGGAGTCCGTCGATAAATCTCCATCTGGCCATGATTATCCGCCTCCACCGGTTGGGGGCAGTGTTGTTGTTGAAGAACAGCGTCCATCTCTGAAAAACAAGCGTTTTTTCATGTCTGCGCGGCTTGACACCCTTCGCATAGGAAATGATGTTCGGCAGCTAAATGATGAAATCATCCGGCATCTTGCGTCCATTGACGGGGCTGAGGTAGAATTGTCTCTTGAATTGCACGTAAAATCGCCTGACGGTTTCCCGCCGCAGGTTGTGCAGACGGTTTCTGAAAACTGCCGGACGCTGAAGGTTAAAGATTTCGGGTTTGGGGATTAGTTGGAGAATTATGGAGGGCATAAAGCCTATGATTATGGAGGGCACCCGGCCCAATGCCGTTGATTATGGAGGGCACCCGGCCCCTACGGGGCCAGCCCTACCCAACCTTATAAATGCGGTCAGAATGTTAAAGT
>JGI24698J34947_10002101_pt1 | contig 10655 bp, 11 predicted proteins | sample TergutMp193P3_FD_34947 | JGI IMG/M metagenome (IMG submission 34947) | reverse complement strand
ACAACGGCGACGGCGGCTGGGACATGGGCACAATCCGCCTCAACCTTCCCGTCGGCTACACCGCCACCGCCGCCACCGCCATGCGCTCCACCTCCTCCGTAAAAGCCCGCGCCGAAGACGTTATCCTCGCCCGCGACTCCACCCGCGACTACGCCATCGTCTCCCTCCCCCGCGGCAACATTCTCTCAATCAAGTTCACCGTGTCGAAGGAGTAGGGGGTTAGTTAGGGGGGGTCAGCCGCTGGCGTCGTTAAATTCCCGTACGGCGCCGACAATGGCTTTTTTTACCATATTTGCGGTCGCTTTTTGGCTGGTCAGACGCACTTCTTTCCAGCTCTCCTCCGGTACATCGTCAAAAAAAATGAGGCTTCTTTTGGCGTTAAAAATATTATCAGTCGAATATTTTTTCCGGTAGCATTCAAATATATCTTTCAAAGACATTTCTTTGAGTAAAAAGAAAATATCCACAAAGTCCTTTGCCCTGTTTCCGCTGTTTTCTATGGCGCGCAGTTTCATGGCGGCTATGTCTTTTTTGCCCAGATAAGTTATCCGGCTGTCATGAAAAGCCGGTTCAACCAATTCAAAAGGGTGGTGTACAAAATCAACTTTTATTTCGTCTATCATCGCCTGGTATATCATATTTTGAGTGTTAAGAATCTGATATTTCCCGCTATGGCGCCGTTTCAGATACGCGGCTATTTCGGGTATCCGCAGTTCTTGTTGGGTAAACAAGTCAATATCGTCGGATTTTCGGTGCCCTATCTGCAGGGCGAGCGCCGTCCCGCCAACAAGAAAAAAATCTTTGAAAGCCGCTTCCCCCTGCAGTTTGCGAAGCAGGGCTAAAAGCCCTTTTGAAACGCATTCTTCCTGTAACACGCGAATTCCTTTTTGGGTATTTCGTAAAAAACGCTCAGATAATTAATGGTTTTTTTATCAAGCGACCTGCATTTTACCACTTCTTTTCGGATGCGCTCTTTTCCATAATATTTATTCGCCTTCCATTCGTCTTCCTGCATTCCCATGGTAAATACCCGTTCCAGAACAAACGACGCGCGGCTTTCATAATCAAGCTTGCGCGTGTCGGTGTCCCAAAACAAAAATTTTGAAAGATTTGGCGGTCTTTTGCCGCCGCCGTCGCTTCCCTTCATAAGCGAAGTATACCCCTCTCCCCGCTCTCGGTCAAGTTCACCGTGTCGAAGGAGTAGGGGGGGCAAGCGCGCGGAATATAGACATTTTCGAAAAAACATGGTAAACTATAACCATGGGAATTGAAGAATTGTCGAATTATATAGTAATTGATAGGGGGATTCGTTTTGGAAAACCCTGTATAAAGGGCACAAGAATAACTATTGGGGATATTCTTCAATGGCTGTCAGAAGGGATACCAATATCTGAAATTTTGGACGACTACCCCTTATTAAAGGAAATACACATAAAAGCGGCGCTCGCTTTTGCCGCAAGACGCGAAGAAATAACAAAAGTAATCGCCCTGGCGTAGATAAAATATATGAAAATATTACTTGACGCCAATATTTCTTGCTGGATAACGGGTATATAATTATAACAAAAGATAATGATTTTGTAGACTTGCTTGAATTAAATGGTTTTCCTCCAAAAGTTGTATTATTAAAAACGGGAAACAACAGCAGTCGGGCGCTTATGGAGTTATTGGAAAGTGTAAAGCCAATGCTGGAAGATTTAGAAAAAAACGACTATGGATTATTGGAGATAGTGAAGTAGCAGCGCGCGGGAGAGCTGTTCGCGGGGGTCGCCGCCTTTTTTCTTGAGCGTTTTTGCGGCGGCGATGAAGGCGGGCAGGTTCCGCCCCGAGCGCTCGTACAGGTCGGCGAAAAAATTGTCCTCCGCGTGGTAGAGCCGGTAGAGCTCCAGATACGCGTTGTTCACCGGCAGTCGCGCGAAGCCGCGGTAGCTGTCGCTGGAAAAAAGGCTGTCGTATTCGGCGTCGAAACGCTCTTTGGCGGCGTTGATGATCAATTCTTTTTTCGCTAATATTTCGTCCCGATCAAGGCCGCTGGTATAGAGCGCGTCCAGTTCCGCGATCAATTCCTGAATAAAGGCGACGAATGTTTTATTGTCGTCTCCCGACGCGAACATCGCGCGGTATTCCTCGGAATCCGCCCCATAGCGCGATTCCATGTACAGCCGCGCGCCTTCGCCGCCGACAAATTCCGCCAGCTCCTCGTTAAACGACACCCGCCCCTTCACAAACACCGTCGCGTGCAGAGATTCGTGTATAATCAGATCGGCGAGACGGGCGGGGGAGTAGCCGCGCATATAGGAATACAGCGGGTCTTTGAACCAGCCCAGGGTGCTGAACGCCTCCACCGGACGAACCCACACGTCAAGGCCCTTCTGCTCAAGTTTTGCCCGCTCCTTGCGCGCGTCTTCAACGTCGAAAAAGCCCTTGTAGGGGACGCTGCCGACAACGGGGAAGCGCCACTCGTGGCGCTTAAAAGAATCTTTCGCCGAGGCGGAAACGACGGCGGCGAGATAGTCGCGGTCGAGCCGCGCGTAACGCGTGTAATTTTTGGTCATCGACAGGCCGAGTTCTTCCGCCGCGAAACGGCGAATGTCATGTACCCGCTGTACAAAATCACCGCCGTCGGCGGCTTCTTCCTCCGCGACTTGCTCCAGCGGGACGGATCGATTCAAATAGCCCAGCATGGTAACGCCCTGCTTGAGCGTGTAGCACCCCGAACACACCCCGCAGACGGCCAGCAAAAAGCCCGCCGCGCATAACACCGGCGCCAAAGAAACCCAGTATTTTACCCTATTCATAGACGGTACTATTATAGATTATAAACGCAAGAAGAAAAACCACGGAGTACACGGAGGTAAATTCTTCCCCCCCCTCCCTTGCAATTTTTCCACAGCCGTGGCAGTATATTATCACATTTATCATGATTATAGCGTTAAAACAGGGAATTAGCCGCGCCGAGGCCGAGGAATTTGTCGCCGCTCTGGAAAAACAGGGGGTAACGGTCGATTTTTCCGAGGGGGCGGCCCAGATTGTGCTCGGTCTGGTCGGGGACACCACCGCCGTCAACGACGAGGCCCTGCGGGCGAACCGGCTCGTGGAGCAGGTTATCCGCGTGCAGGAGCCGTACAAGCGGGCGAACCGGAAGTTTCATCCGGCGGACACGGTACTTGAACTGCCCGGGGCCGGCGGGAAAAAGGCGAAAATTGGCGGCGGCTCTTTCGCCGTCATCGCCGGACCATGCTCGGTGGAGAGCAGAGAACAGCTCACGGCGATTGCGCAGGCGGTGCATAAAGCGGGCGCGGCGTTTTTGCGGGGCGGCGCGTTTAAGCCGCGCACCAGCCCCTACAGCTTTCAGGGCATGGGCTTTCGCGGCCTCGATCTGCTGCTTGAGGTAAAAAAAGCGACCGGCCTGCCCATCGTCAGCGAGTTAATGGAAATAAGCCAGCTCGAATTGTTTGAAGACGTTGATGTGATTCAGGTGGGGGCGCGCAATATGCAGAACTTCGCCCTGCTCAAAGAGCTGGGGCGCTGCCGCAAGCCCATATTATTGAAGCGGGGGCTCGCCTCCACCATGACCGAACTGCTCATGGCGGCGGAGTACATCATGGCGGGCGGCAATGAAAAAATCGTCCTCTGCGAGCGGGGCATTCGCAGTTTTGACAACTACGCGCGCAACACCCTCGATCTGGCGGTTATCCCCGCGCTCAAACAAAAGAGCCATCTGCCGGTGATTGTAGACCCCAGCCACGCGACCGGCCTCGCGTGGATGGTGCCCGCCATGTCGAAAGCCGCCGTCGCCGCCGGCGCGGACGGGCTGATTATCGAGGTGCATAACGATCCCGAACACGCCCTCTGCGACGGCGAGCAGTCAATTACGCCTAACGCTTTCGCCGCGCTGATGGCTTCGCTGAATAAATACGCCGCGCTTGAGGGCAAAACGATTTAACAGAGGAAGAGTCAACCACGGAGTAACACGGAGGAAAGATGATTTTCGTATCAAAAATTCCATGTTACTCCGTGTACTCCGTGGTTTCTTATTCTTAAGTTTATGATGTTGGAGCAGTGAGCAATGGGCAATGAGGGTGAGATGTTATCAATAGAAGAATGTACCGTGGGCGTCGTGGGCATGGGGCTGATGGGCGGCGCGATTGCCATGGCGCTGAGGAACCGCGGCGGCGTCGCTCAAAATAATTTGCTAGCCTGCGATATTGACGGCGGCGCCCTTGCCGCGGCGGAGGCGGCGGGGCTTATCGCGCGCGGCTGGAAGGCGGGCGAGGGCGCGGCTAGCCGCGTTGGCGAAATGCTCGCCCTCTGCGACGTGGTGTTTCTCTGCCTGACCCCCGCGGCGCTGCTGAAGTTTCTTGACACGTGGGAAGGCGCTTTCAAAACGGGGGCGCTGGTAACCGACATCGCCGGCGTCAAGGGAAGCGTCGCCGCGCGGGCGGAAAAACTCCGCGCGGACATTGAGTTTATCCCCGGCCACCCCATGGCGGGCGCCGAGGGCGGGGGTTTTGCCGCCGCCGCCCGCTGTGATTTTCGCGGAAAAAATTATATTTTAACCCCGCTCGCCCGCAACAAGCCGGAAAACCTCGCTTTCCTGAAAGACATTATCCACCGCATGGGTTTTGGCCGCATTACCGAGACGGACGCCGCCGCCCACGACCGGAAAATCGCCTTTACCAGCCAGCTTTGTCACGTTCTCGCCGCCGCCCTCATCGACTGCGAGGCGGACACTTCGATAACCCGCTTCGGCGGCGGCAGTTTCGAGGACTTTACCCGCATAGCCATGCTCAACGCCCCCATGTGGGCGGAGCTGTTCACCGCCAACCATCAAGCCCTCCTCGAGCGGGTCAACCAGTTTGAAAACAGCCTCGACGAGATCAAAGCCCTCATTCAAAACGGCGAAACAGCCAAACTGGAACAGCGCCTTTTCCGCGTCCGCGAACGCCGCTCCCAGTTGGAATCAGGCGCGACCTGATCCCGCAAAGGGGTATGCGGCGGCGGACAGTATTGCTTCCTTGTTTTTTGCCTGTTTTCGTAGTATGCTTGTCTTATGGACGCGGAAAACTTTGACCGGATAACCCAAAATCCTTCTATTATGGGGGGCAAGCCCTGTATTCGCGGCATGAGGGTAACCGTCGGCATGATCGTCGGTCAGATTGGCGCGGGAGTGAGCGTCGAGGAACTGCTCTCTGATTATCCCTACCTTGAGCGGGACGATATAATGCAGGCGCTGCGGTATGCCGCCGTTCTCGCCCAATGGCGCGAAGTCAGCCTTGTCGAAGCATGAAAATTCTGGTAGACATGAACCTTTCCCCACAGTGGGCTGATTTTCTCACCGGAAACGGCATAGAGGCGGTACACTGGTCGTCTATAGGCCGCCCCGACGCTCCCGACACTGAAATTTTTGGCTACGCCCAAACGCATAATCTTACGGTTCTGACCAACGATCTTGATTTTGGTTTTATTCTCGCCATTACCCACGGCAAAAAACCGAGCGTTATACAGACGAGAACCGGAGCGCTTGGGCCTAACAAGATCGGCGGTATAGTGGTTAGCGCGATTAACCTGCTCTCCGCCGATATTGATCAGGGCGCGCTGGTAACGATTGATCAGCGCAAGACCCGCGTTACGCTGCTTCCCCTGTAACATTTCTAAAACTTGCGGTATTATACCCTTATGAACAAGCGCGTTATATCGATAATGGCGGTATATATTTTGGTATATACCGTTTTGATTATGGTCTCCGTTTTGACGGCGGCCGCCTGCGCCACGGGGGGCGGGGGCGCGGGCGGGACGGTGCCGCTCGATCAGGCGATACGGGAGGCGGCGCGGAACATCGAAAACAACGCGCCTGAGGGGCAGAAAGTCGCCGTGCTTAACTTTTCCTCTCCAACCGATCAGTTTTCCGAATATGTGGTCGACGAACTCTCTATCCAGCTGGCAAACGGGAAAAAACTCGTGGTGGTTGACCGCCGCGAGCTTGATTTAATCCGGCAGGAGGAGCAGTTTCAGATGTCCGGCGAGGTCAGCGACGAGTCCGCCCAGTCAATCGGCAAGAAGCTGGGCGCGCAGGTGGTCGTGTCCGGCTCGCTGAACGCGATGGGGGGCGCCTACCGTTTCAGAATCAGGGCGCTCAACGTTGAAACCGCGGTGGTCGAAACGGGCTCGACGGCGGATTTAAGCGCGGGGGAGACCAAAGTCGCGTTTATGCTGTCGGGGGCGCCCGCTTTGACAAAAGCACCCGCTTTGACAAAAGCGCCCGCTTTGACAAAAGCGACCGCTTCGGCAAAAGCGCCCGCTCAGGCAAAAAACGCCGTTCCCGACAGCTTCGCGCGCGTGGAGGGCGGAGCCTTCCAAATGGGGAGCGACAGCGGCGACAGCGACGAAAAGCCGCCGCGTACGGTCACGGTGAAAAGTTTTTACCTGAGCAAGTACCCCGTTACGCAAAAAGAGTGGTTTGACGTGATGGGGACGACGATACGGCAGCAGCAGGCCGCCGCCGGCGGTTCGAGGCTGTACGGGGAGGGCGACAATTACCCCATGTACAATGTCAGCTGGTTTGAGGCGGTGGAGTACTGCAACCGGCTGAGCGCCAAAGAGGGGCTGGTTCCGGCGTACAGCGGGGCGGGGAACGCCATTGCCTGCGACTGGAACGCCAACGGCTACCGCCTGCCCACGGAGGCTGAGTGGGAATACGCGGCGAAGGGCAGGGGCTCGGCGGCATACGAGTACGCGGGGAGCGACAGCGCGGACGCCGTCGCGTGGTATACGGGCAACAGCGGCGGCGGTACAAGGCCGATAGGGACGAAGGCGCCCAATAGCCTGGGCCTGTACGATATGAGCGGAAACGTGTGGGAATGGTGCTGGGACTGGTACGGCGGCTACTCGGGCGGGGCGCAAACCGACCCCCGCGGCGCGGCTTCGGGGTCTGGCCGCGTGGGCAGGGGCGGAAGCTGGAGCGATTCGGCCCGGGACATCCGCTCCACCAGCCGGAACCACGGCGCCCCCTCCAACCGCGGCAACAGCCTGGGCTTCCGCCTCGCCCGCACTGGGCAGTAATATGGAAGAAACCCCACACGGAGGCGCGGCGCAACCTTCGGTTGCTTGCGCAAAGGCACGGAAATTTCAAAATTGATATTCCTCCGTGTCCTCCGTGTGAATCTCTTCTTTGGCGCTCTTGACGGGTTGTAAAGACAGTTATAGACTCCTATTGAATGGAAGATAGTGTCACCATTGTACTGGACTCAGGCGACCTGCTGTCGGGGATTTGCGGCGCCAACGATGGGAACCTTAAAGTGATGGAGGGTTCCCTGGGGGGGCGTATCGCCGCGCGGGGCAACGAAATACGGCTGGAAGGGGTCGACGAGACCGGAGTCCGCCGTTTCAAGACCATGATGGATAACCTTATCTCCGTGGTAAGCCAGGGGGAGACCCCCTCGCGCGAGTATGTCGAGGCCCTGGCGGGGACGTATAATGCCGAAGGCGGCGATGCCGCCCGCGACCCGATCCGCGACGCGGTAATACAGATACCCCACGGCTTTCGCCGAATCTACCCCCGGAGCAAGGGGCAGGCGGCGTATATTCAGGGAATGCGGGCCTGTGATATCGCCTTCTGTGTCGGCCCCGCCGGAACGGGCAAAACCTATCTGGCGGTAGCTGAGGCGCTCAGGCTGGTCTTATCCAAAAACCTGCGCAAGCTGGTGCTGACCCGTCCGGTGGTGGAGGCGGGCGAAAGCCTCGGCTTCCTTCCCGGCGACCTCGCCCAGAAGATAAACCCCTATCTGCGGCCCCTGTACGACGCGATGGAATCCATGGTTCCCTATGAGACCCTGCGCCGCATGGAGGAAACCCGCGCGATTGAGATCGCGCCCCTCGCCTATATGCGCGGGCGCAGTTTGAACGACTGCGCGGTTATTCTCGACGAGGCGCAGAACACCACCAAAGAGCAGATGAAAATGTTTCTCACCCGATTGGGAACCGGCGCACGCGCGGTCATTGCCGGGGACGCGACCCAGATCGATCTTCCCCGCTCCGGCGAATCGGGGCTGCTCCACGCGGTCGAGATTCTCCGCCATGTCGAAGGGCTGCACTTTTCCTTTCTGCATACCGCCGACGTGGCGCGCAACCCGCTCATCAAAAAAATAATACAGGCCTATGATGAAAAAGACACTTGATATCATTACGCGTCAATTCGGGCGGCTCAATTTGCCCCGTTTGGGAGTTGGCCCCGGTATAGTGTGCCTCTTCTCGTTCCTTGCCGCCGCTTTTGTTATTGTCACCAACATGGACTCAGGTCTTGAGCGGCTGGGGGACTTCAGCGGCTTTGAAGCGGGGAAGGTCGCCGACCGCGACGTTGTCATCGAATATCCGCTTTCGTATATTGACAAAGAGGCGACGCGCCTGCGTATGGAGGCGCAGACTCAGCTGGTTCCCGCTGTGTTCCGGTACGCGACCGGCGTCAGGTCCGAGGCGCTGCAGTCATGGGACGCGTTTTGCGACTTTGCCGACAGGCTGGACGAGAAGGGGGAGTCCGCCGCTTCGATGCGCCTGGCGGCGCAGAGCGAGTATCCCGGGCGTTTTCCCGCCGGGGTCATTGACGCCTATTTCGCCAATCCGCGCCGCGCGGAATTCAGGAACGCCGGAGTTGAAGTACTCAACAGCGTTTTTGAAAAAAGAATCTTCGCGCTGGACGCCGCGGAGATGAGCCGGCATAATCCCGACATGGTGGAACTGCTGGTGTTCCTGGGGGATCGCGCCGAGCGGGAGCGCATTAGCTTTAACAACATTGTCTCCCTGGACAATGTGGGCGAGGAGATCGCGCTGGCGGCGGCGGACGATACGAAGGCGCCGCCCGGCTTTACCGCCATCGCCCCGGCCCTGCTGGGCCCCTTCGTCAAACAAAACGTGTTTTTCTCCCGCGAAGACACCGAACTGCGCGTCGCCGAGGCGATGGAGCGCGTCTCGCCGGTGGTAAAGCATATTGAGAAGGGCAAGCGCGTTATCAGAAAGGGCTTTGTCATCACCGATGAGGATATGCTCGATCTGCAGACGCTCAGGGAGGCGACGCCCCAAAAAGACCCCCGCAGCGCCATCGCCCTGGTGCTGCTGCTGGCGCTGTTATACGTTTTGTTTATACTTTTGCAGAGCAAGCTGATCATCAGCCGCGATCTTTCCGCCAGCGAGCGCTGCCTGCTTTTCATTCTGGTCAGCCTGTACATCGCCGGCGCGGGGCTGGCGAAAAACCTGGTGCCGCCCCTGAGCAATTATCCGGTGTCGCTGTTTTTCCCCACCGCCCTCATGGTGATGATCCCCGCCGTGTTCTTCGGGCCCCTGCTGGCGCTGGTTATGGCGCTGGCGTTCCCCCTCGCCGCGTGTTTTGCCGGCTTCTTTGACATTCCTTCCTATATATTCGCCCTTATTTCCGGCATAGCCGCCTCCGTCGTGCTGCGCGGCGCCGAAAAGCGCATGGATCTGATCAAGGCGGGCATGGCAATCGCCGTCGTTAACTGTCTTGCCGTGGTGGTGATTCTGCTGATGCGCGCCGCCGCCTTTGCCGATTACCCCAAGATGCTGTTTTGGGCGGCGCTTAACGGCATTGTAACGGGAATGCTGACCCTCGGCGTTCTGCCCCTGCTGGAGCACGCCCTCAACGCGGCGACCACGTTCAGGCTCATCGAAATTTCCGACCTCAACGCGCCGACGCTGCGCAAGCTTTTTACCACCGCGCCCGGAACGTACAGCCACTCGGTTATGGTGGCGAACCTCGCCGAGCAGGCGTGTCAGGAAATTGGCGCAAACCCCCTGCTCGCGCGCGTGGGCGCCTACTACCACGACATCGGCAAGATGGAAAACCCCGATTACTTTGTGGAGAATCAGACCGACTTCAACCGGCACGACACCATCAACCCGCGGCTTTCCGCCACGGTGATACGCAGTCATGTCAAGCTGGGCGTCGAAAAGGCGCGCAGCCTCGGCCTGCCCCCCGACGTGATCAATATTATCGCCGAACACCACGGCAATTCGGTGATTATCTGGTTTTACCAAAAGGCGCTCGAGCAGGAGGAGCAGGTCAACATCGACGATTTCAGCTATCCGGGCAACCCGCCCCGCTCGCGGGAGTCGGCGGTGGTCATGCTCGCCGACGTCACCGAGGCCGCGGTCAGAACGCTGGTAAAGCCCACGGTGGCAAAAATGGATAAATTTATTCAGCAGCTTATTGACGACAAGGTCGAGCACGGACAGCTTTCCCAGTCGGAACTGACGTTCCGCGATCTGGAAACGATAAAGAACGCCTTTGTCCGCCTGCTCGCCAGCTATTATCACTCCCGAATCGAATACCCCAAATTCGGCCCCGATAAAATCGAAGCCGATAAAATCGGCCCCGATAAAATCGGGCCCGACCAGGAAGAAGCCAATGAACCGGATTGAGATAAGCGCCGAGGAGGCGCCGGTACCGTTATGGCGCGACTCATTGAAAAAATACGCGCTTAAAGTGCTTGATCGCCTGGGCCGTGACAAGTGGGATCTGTCTATCCTGCTGTGCGGCGACCGCACGATCAGCGATCTCAATTCCCGCTACCGCGGAAAGCCGGAAGCGACCGACGTGCTTTCGTTTAACTTCAATGAAGGAGGGGGGGGGCCCCCCGCGCCCC
>JGI24698J34947_10002099_pt1 | contig 10659 bp, 5 predicted proteins | sample TergutMp193P3_FD_34947 | JGI IMG/M metagenome (IMG submission 34947) | reverse complement strand
AACCATTATGCATCAGTTCGATTCTGATCGGCGCCTAAAATCTTTTCTTTGAGGAGGCAAGTCCATGGACGATGATGGCGGTAGTACCATAGATTCCGATGGCCCGTGTAGCGGCATGCGATTCTGTGGATTTGTCCCTTTCCATGTAGTTCCGTAAGAATTTCGCATCCCCACAGGTCTGTCAATGATTCGTGTGACAGGAGGGTGCAGCAATGACCAAAAAAGAGAAACTGGCGAAAACAAGCTCAACGAGGGCGGCGAGGGCCAAAAAACGGCTTCTGCGGGCGGCAAGCAGGGAAGGCGCCAACCTGCTTATTCAGTACGATAACAGCGAGGCCGGTTATGACGAGGACGATGTCGAGGAGATGCGGGACGAGCACGGCGTCAATGTCATCACCCGGCAGGCGGACGATCCGCTGATAAAGCGTTTTATAGCCGCCTTCATCAATCCCTTCACGATTGTTCTCATTACCCTGGCGGCGGTGTCGTTTTTCACCGACGTTGTCTACGCGGAGCCGGGGAAGCCCGATCCCACCGCAGTTATCATCATCATGACAATGGTGATCGTTTCCGGCCTCTTGCGTTTCTTTCAGGAACTTCGGAGCAGCAACGCCGCAAAGCGCCTAACGGAGATGGTAGAGACAACGGCGTGCGCGGCAAGGCAGTTTAAGGACAAGGAAACCGACGAGGTCTATACGCAAAAGAAGGAAATCCCCATGGACGAGATCGTCGTGGGGGATCTTGTCTACCTTGCCGCCGGGGACATGGTTCCGGCGGACGTGCGGATCATTCAGGCGAAGGACCTCTTCGTGAGCCAGTCATCCCTCACGGGCGAGAGTGAGGCGGTGGAGAAATTCGCGGCGTCTGTCGCAAGAACAAACACAAATCCACTGGAGCTGAACAACCTTGCCTTCATGGGGACTAACGTGATTTCCGGTTCCGCCATGGCCCTGGTCATCACCGTCGGGGACGACACGATCCTCGGCTCAATCGCGCAGCAGTTGCAGGTCAAGCGGCCGCCCACCAGTTTCGAGATTGGCGTGAACGCGGTCTCCTGGATACTGATCCGTTTCATGCTGATCATGGTACCGATAGTGCTTTTGCTGAATGGCTTTACCAAGGGCGATTGGCTGCAGGCTTTCCTCTTCGCGCTTTCCGTTGCGGTGGGCCTCACCCCGGAAATGCTCCCCATGATCGTCTCCGCCAACCTCGCCAAGGGCGCGGTTTCCATGTCGAAAAAGCGCGTCATCGTGAAGAGCCTCAATTCGATTCAGAACTTCGGGGCAATGGATGTGCTATGTACCGACAAGACCGGCACGATTACCCAGGACAAGGTCATCCTTGAAATGCACCTGGACATCCACGGAAATGAAAACATTGACGTGCTGCGTCAGGCCTTCCTCAACAGTTACTACCAGACGGGTTTAAAAAACCTCATGGACCTTTCAGTAATCGAGTACGCGCGCAAGGCGGAGCTGCACAATTTATGGGTGGATTACAAAAAGTTAGACGAAATTCCGTTTGACTTCAACCGGCGGCGCATGAGCGTGGTGGTGGCAGATTCATCCGGCCACATAGAGCTTATCACAAAGGGCGCCATTGAAGAGATGCTCTCAGTTTCGTCTCACGCCGGGTACGATGGAAAGACGGAGCCACTGGACGGAAAATTGCGGGAGAAGATTCTCTCCACTTGCCGGGAACTCAATGAAAAGGGAATGAGGGTTCTGGGGCTGGCGCGAAAGGCTATCCTGAATTACGCGGCGAATTCTGCGGAACTCGCCAAACCGTCAGCCGCACTGTCCGCCTCGGATGAGAGCGACATGGCTTTCATCGGCTGCCTCGCCTTCCTTGATCCCCCCAAGGAGAGCGCCGAGAAGGCCATCACCGCCCTGAGCGAGTATGGGGTCAGCGTGAAGGTGCTCACAGGCGACAACGACGGCGTTACGCGGGCGGTGTGTTCCTCGGTGGGCATTGACGTCGGGCATATACTCCTGGGTTCCGAAATTGAGGCGATGGACGACGAGGCCCTGAAGAAGGCCGCCGAGGAGACAGGCATCTTCGCGAAGCTTTCGCCAAGCCAGAAGGCGCGTATCGTCAGGGCGTTACGGAAAGACGGCCACACCGTCGGCTTCATGGGTGACGGCATCAACGACGCCGCCGCAATGAGGGCCGCCGACGTGGGCATCTCCGTTGACACTGCGGTGGATATCGCGAAGGAATCCGCCAACATCATCTTACTGGAAAAAGATCTGATGGTGCTGGAAGAAGGCGTGGTGGAAGGCAGGAAGATATACGCCAACATAATCAAGTACATTAAGATGACTGCGAGTTCCAACTTCGGCAACATGCTCTCGGTGCTGGCGGCCTCGGCGTTCCTGCCCTTCCTCCCGATGCTGCCGATTCATATTCTGGTGTTGAATTTGATCTACGACATTTCGTGCATTGCCATTCCCTGGGACAACGTTGATTTGGATTTTCTGCATAAGCCGCGCAAGTGGGACGCTTCCTCAATCACGCGCTTCATGCTCTGGATGGGGCCCACAAGTTCAGTGTTTGACATAACCACGTATGCCTTTATGTTCTTCTTTTTCTGCCCCCTCTTTACCGGAGCCCAATGGGCCGCCCTGGGCCCCGACAGGCATACCTTCTTTATTGCCCTCTTTCAAACCGGGTGGTTTGTGGAATCCCTCTGGTCGCAGACGCTGGTCATCCACATGATCCGCACGCCGAAGATTCCATTCATCCAGAGTCGCGCCTCGGCGAGGGTCACAACGCTCACCACCCTTGGAATCATCGCGGGAACCATGATACCCTATACATGGCTCGGAACACAGTTGAATATGACCCGCCTGCCGGTTCTCTATTTTCCGTTCCTGTGTGTTATTATCCTTGCCTATATGGCCTTGACTACGACGATGAAGAAGGTCTTTGTTAGGCGTTACGGGGAATTACTATAAAGGAGAAGAATTTTGAAACTACTGTACCTGGGAACTGCCGCCGCCGAGGGCATTCCGGCGGTCTTCTGTTCTTGCCCGGTTTGCCTGGAAGCGAGGGAGAAGAAGGGGAAAAATATTCGTACAAGGAGCCAGGCCCTTCTGGACGATAAAATACTCCTTGATTACCCGCCCGACAGCTATTACCATTATGTCAGTTCGGATTTTAAAGCCCCGAATCTGCCCGCTATACGCCATCTCTTTGTTACCCATTCCCACATGGATCATTTCTACCCCGATGAGCTTCATGATCGAAGGCCCGGCATGGTGGTCTCCCGACCCGTGGAAACCCTCCATATTTACGGCAACCGGGCGGTGAAACGCAAACTTCAGGCTCTTCTGAGAACCACAAAGAGAATGCCCAGCAATGACTTTCGATATGCCAGACCCTTTGAGCCCATTGAGGTTGATGGCTACCGCCTTACGTCCCTGCCGGCCCTTCACAACCGCAAGGAGGAGTGCCTTATTTACGCGATCGAGCACGGCGACAAAGCCATCCTTTACGCCCACGATACGGGGATATTTCCGGAGTCTGTTTGGCGTTATTTTCTCAAAGCAAAATTGCGCTTCAATCTTGTAAGCCTGGATTGTACCTTGATACTGAAAAAGGATGGTAAAAACCACATGGGCATTTCCGACTGCGTTGAGGTTCGCCAAAGGCTTGTTGAAATTGGCGCGGCGGACGCAAAGACCATTTTTGTGCTGAACCATTTCTCCCACAACGGCGGGCTTAACCACGATGATCTATGCAAGGCCGCGGCGAAAGAAAATTTCGTAGTTGCATATGACGGGATGGAAGTTGAAATTTAGTTAAAAATTCCTGGGGTGTTTTTCCTCAGGGTAATATTCTCAACCCTGTCCAGGTACTTTACGACTATCCCGGCATCCCGGTTCGCGGTAAAAACCGCCTGGGTGAGTTTCCCGTTGTCCCAGCAAATGTCAAGCGTTATTCCTCCCCGCGCCATGAGCCCTGTAACATGGCCCTTCTTCCAAGCGCCCGGTAGGGCAGGGAGCAGTTCGCAGTATCCGGCGTGGGACTGGACAAGCATCTCGGCAACGGCCGCGGTAAGGCCGAGACTGGCATCAATCTGGAAAGGCGGATGCACGTTCAGCATATTTTCACTTGTCCTGCCCTTAAGCAGCCCCAGGATCTGCCTGAAAGCGAGATCGCCCTTCCTGAGCCGGGCCCAATGATTGGCAGCCCACGCGCCGCTCCACCCTCCCCACGAGCCGCTCCAGACGGTATGACCGCTTCCGCTTTCTATTCTATGGACAAGGGTTTTTTCTGCGGCTTCCATGAGTTCCGGCGTTTTGTCCGTAATCCCACTTCCCGGGTGCAAGGCAAAGAGATGGGACAAGTGCCTGTGTCCGGGCTCCCTTTCGGTATAGTCCTCCAGCCATTCCCTGATTCTGCCGTCTTTGGTCAGCTTTGTTTCCGGCAGCCTGTTTATCATGCCTTCAATTTCCTCCCGCAGTCCCTGTCCCTGTTTCAGTATATCGCATGCGCCGTAATAGGCGTTGAAGAGTTCTTTAACGATCATAATATCCATGGTTGGGGACATGCAGAGTGACGCCTGTTGGCCGTCGTCGGTGATATAGGTGTTTTCAGGCGATAAAGACGGCCCCGTGTGCAAGACGCCGTTTGCGTCCTCTGTCAGATACTCCCTGAAAAACAACAGCGCCTGTTCCAGTATCGGGAAGGCCCTGTACCTGAGAAATTCCCTGTCCTGGGTGTAAAGGTAGTGTTCCCAAAAATGCAGTGACAGCCATGCGCCTCCCGTTACCCAGAAAGTGCTCGGGCCGTGAAGCCCCACGGGATCCGCGTCACCCCACATGTCAATGTTGTGATGCGCCACAAATCCTTTTGCCCCGTAGAGCTCTTTCGCTGTTTCTTTTCCCCGTTCCATTACAAGGTCCAGAAGATCAAACAACGGCTCGTTACATTCGCTTAAGTTGCAAACCCCGGCCAACCAGTAGTTCATTTGCAGATTTATATTGACGGTATAGGCGCTCTCCCAGGGAGGGGTAAACGTCCCGTTCCAGAGGCCCTGGAGATTCGCGGGCAGACGGCAACTATAGGAACTGGAAATTAAAAGATAGCGGCCCATGTTAAAACCAAGCACGCACAGGTAACTCTCGCTGCCCGGAGTATCTTCCTGACGCAGTTTTTCCAGCAACTGATCTGTAGTCTCTTCCGGCGTTTGGACATCATTCAGGGATAAGGACACCCGGTCAAATAATGATTTATATATCCTTGAATGCTCCGATTTAAGGGCATCGAAGCCCTTTCGCTCCGCCTCATCCGCCGCAAGAAGGGCTTCCTCCCGGTATCGTATATTGCCCCGGTAACTGGTACCGTAACTGACAAAGAGCACGATCCTTTTCGCGTTTTTGGCAACAAGGCTGTCGCCGATGGTCTTGCACTCGCCGCCATAAACAAGCATTCGCGCGCAGCCAAAATACTCCACCCCATCGGCGCCGCAGCGTCCCCATGCGGCGATTGTCTTGTTGTCGAGCTTCGCGCTCTTTTCATCAAAAGGCCGCCGGTTGAGGTTTGCCATAAGGGTGATTGGCGAATCGCCTGAAACGGAATATGCAATGACATTGGTATCAAGGGAAGCAAAGTATTCGCGCTTATAGGAGATTCCGTCAAGCGCATAGCTTACCGAGGCGACAGCTTCATCCAAATCCAGGGTACGAAGATAAGAAGAGACGGTTCCCCGGTGTTTATAATAGCCTACCCTGAGCAGGCCTGCGGGCTGGAAGGCGGATATGCCGCGAGGATTTCCGGTCATGGCGGCCATGGCGAGGGCTTGCGCTTCTTCGGGCTTTTTGTCCCAAAGGAGTTTCCTTATTTCCCCGATATATTCTTTTGTATCGCTGTTGTGGCGGTTTTTTGGCCCCCCGTAAAACATGGTTTCCTCGTTGAGAAGCAGGGTTTCTTCCTCAATCTGCCCCTGAACCATTGCGCCTAACCGGCCGTTCCCGATGGGCAAACCTTTTACCCAGTCATCACCCGGGTGATCGAGTTTTATTATGTTCTTCATCAAGACTCCTTAAAAACGTTCTTAACGGCGAGAAAAGTGACCGTTACAACGAATAATAATGATCTTCCTCCAGGAAAAAACTTTTGCTCTGGCGTATGTCCGCGCTGGAAGCGCCCGCCATTAGGAGAAACTCTCCTTTTTCCGCCACGCGCCTGAAGCGCCTGTCGATGAGGGCGAGTCGCCGGTAGGGTATGAACAGATTTATCTCCCGCGTCTGGGCGGCTTTTATTAATACACGGCTGAAGGCCTTGAGGTTTTTCTCGCTTGTGGCGACCGAGGAGACCATGTCCTTCACGTAGAGCTGGACGACTTCCTCGCCGTCGCGCCCGCCTATGTTCGCAACGTGCAGATGGCACGTGACGCCCGTTTCGCCTAACACGCACTCAAGGCCCGAGTACGCGAAGGCGGTGTAGGAGAGGCCGTGACCGAAGGGATAAAGGGCCCCGGCCTTTTCGTCTATGTAGTTTTTGGGAGAGCCGGGGAGGGGATTGTAGATACAGGGGATGTTGCCGGTGGTCCGGGGGAAGCTTACGGGGAGCCTGCCGCCGGGGTTGATCTCCCCGGTGAGGGCCTTTGCAAGGGCCGCGCCGCCGTGGGGGCCGGGGCAAAACTGGTTGATAATGGCGTCAATGTTCTCATCCTCCCATTCCAGGGCCGCGGGCCTTCCGGTCTGCAGCACCAGGATGAGCTTCTTCCCGGTTTTTTTTAGCTCCATTAAATATTCACGCTGCCTGCCGGGGAGTTCCAGCCTCGCGCGGTCGCGCCCTTCCGAGCAGGTTTTTATGGAATCGCCCATCACCGCGATAACGACTTCGGCGTTAGCCGCAATTTCAAGGCCCTTCTTCCATTCTGCTTCGACAAGTGCAGGTTCGGTCTCTTTTTCCAGTGGGAAAACGCCGATGGCGCTTTGCACCCTGCCCTCAAAAGCGGCGGTTATGGCGTTCACGGAATTTACGATCCGTTCCGGCGGCACAAAGGGCCCGTAAGCATCCCGATAGTAATTCTCCGCGCAATAGCCCAGCACGGCAAGGGAGGCGGTATTTTTTTGAAGCGGGAGGACGCCGTTATTCTTCAGCAAGGTAACGGAGGCGTCGGCCACGTCACGCGCAACCTGGCGGTGCTCCTCGCAGTTGGTTATTTTTGGGTACAGGCCCTCGTCTATGTAGGGACGCTCAAAAAGGCCGAGGAGGAACTTCAGTTTGAGGACGGTTTTAACGGCGCGCTCAAAGGCGCTTCTCCTGAGCGCGCCCGAGGCAAGATCTTCCTCCATCGCGGCGATAAAAGCGTCGTGGGGATAATCGTAAAACTGAACGTCAACCCCGGCGTTCCAGGAAGCCGCGATGGACTCGTTTAAGTTGGCGGCTGTCCGGTGGATGGTGATCGTGTTTTTGGAGGCCCCCAGGTCTGTGATTACCACGCCCCGCAGGCCCCAAAGCCCGCGCAGCACGTCGGTGAGGAGTTCCTCGTCGTTGGCGCAGGGGATGCCGTCGATGGAGTTGTACGAGCACATCACGTTATACGCACCCGCCTCCTTTATCGCGGCTTCAAAGACAGGCAGCACCCGATCGTAAAGGGCCCGCCTGCCGTATATCATCGCCGGGCCGCCGTTAAGGCCGCCCATTGACGCGCCGTGGGCGGCAAAGTGCTTTGGCTCCGCCATCACCGCGTCTGCTTTGTCGATGCCCCCGCCCTGGAGACCGCGTACCATTTCCTTTGCCATAGCCGCTGCGAGACAGGTATCCTCTCCATAGCTCTCCTCAACCCTGCCCCAACGGGGTTCGATGGTCAGATCCATGGTGGGTCCAAGGACGGCGTGAACGCCGGTCGCCCTGGACTCCGTGCCGATGACGCGGCCTGTCCGGTAGGCCAGATCCGGCCTGAAGGTGGACGCCAGTGCCGTCTGTGAGGGGAACGCCGTGGACCCGGGCTTGCACAGCCCGTGCAAAGCCTCCTCGATAAAGATGGCGGGGATGCCCAGCCGGGAATGCTCGATGACGAATTTCTGTGTGGCGTTGGCGAGGTCCGGGTTTGGGTAAAAATCATGAATCCAGCCCACCCCGTCGTCGCCCACGATCGCCGCGAAATTAAGCGGGTCGATCCTGGGGCCGGCGTTCACGAGCCGCGTTTCCCCGTCGCCTCCAATGGCGGCGAGGCCGGCCAACTCCATGGCCCCGTCGGGGCCGCCCGCCTTTGGCGGCTTTTCCAGCAGGGCGTAGCCCTTGAACAATTCAAGCTGTCGTATCCGTTCCCGGCTCGTCATGCGGCCGTAGAGATCTTCTACCCTGTCCCATACCGGCGCGTCTTTATTTTTGTAGGTTTCCACGTTTCCCTTCTTTGAATGGTATTTCCTTTATTTACTAACAATAAATAAAAACTCTGTACTGTCATTGATTTTCTTTATTTATTCCATTGACTTTCTTTGACCTTTTGATTTCCATTTAAATATTATACTTTATAAATACCTATAAAAGGGAGTGATTGATGAAAGATATTGTTATTCAGAAACTGCCGGACCCTTTTCTTTTCCGGAATGGGACGCGGGTAAAATCCCCGGCGGACTGGAAAGCGCGGCGTACGGAAATAGCGGATGAGATAATAAATATATTGTATGGCGGTCTGCCTCCGGCGCCTGAAATAATGGAATTTATTGTATGTCAAAAGTATCCAATGAATCATACCTATTTGATTATCGCCGGTACCAGGGATCGGCAGCTCTCGTTTGAGATGCAGTTGTTTCTTCCGGCTGAGCGGGAAGGTCGTCTACCCGTCATCCTCACCGGAGATGGCGGTACCAGATACATGGATCCCGTAATTGATACCATTAACGCCAGGGGTTTCATCGCCGCCAGGTTTAACAAATCGGCTATCGTGCCCGACTTGTACAAAGTTGCGGAGATAAGGAAATCTCCTTTATATAGGGTATATCCGGAGATTCAATCCGGATCTCTTGCCGGTTGGGCATGGGGCTTTCATCGCTGCCTGGATGTACTAACCATGTTGGATGAGGTGGATAAGGATAACATCGCGTTGACAGGCCACTCCAGGGGCGGTAAAACGGCGCTTATCGCGGGCGCCTATGATGATCGCGCGGCTTATGTGAACCCAAACAACAGCGGCGCAGGCGGCGTTGGTACATGGAGATTCAAGATGCTGGAGTATCACGATGAGGCGTATACCAGGGATAGCCGCAGTGAAGATCTATCTGACTGCCTGAACAAACTTCCCTTTTGGTTTTCACCGGAGCTTGAGAAATACAGGGACCGGGAAGATCTCCTGCCCTTTGATCAGCATTTTCTCATCAGTTTGGCGGCGCCAAGGTTTTTCCTGTCAACAGAAGGCTTCTCGGATTTCTGGAGCAACCCCAGGGGCAGCCGGCAGTCGGTAATGGCCGCTTCGGAAGTTTACAAATTATTGGGCGCGCAGGATAAAATCTATTCCCGTTACCGCACAGGCGGTCACGCCCACAGTCCCGGGGATTTTGAGGCGCTGATGGATCTGATGGACTACAGGATACACGGTAAACCCCTCGATGCCGCTTTTACCACAGAACCTTATCCTGGTATGGCGCCTGTCTTTGACTGGCGCTGTCCGGAAATAAACAAATGAAAGCCTCCCTACCTCCTTGCACTTGCGGCATAAGAGCTGGCATCGTAAGTATTCTGGATGATGCTCAAATAGCGCTCAAGGCCCATGTTGCGAAGTTCTGTCAGGTAGCGATCCCAGTCCCTATCCACGTTCATCTGGCCGGTTACGAACCGGGCGATGCTCTCCTCGACGTATGTGTTGATAGTCGCCGTGAGGCTGGCGATGGCGGATACATCGGCCTCGTTATAGTAAAGCGGCGGTAACTGCATGGAGACCGGCGCGCCGTAGGGCACGTAGTTCTGCTGGGTCCAGTAATAAAGGAAGGTCTCCGCACCCGATCCGTCGCTCGCCATCATATCGGCGCTTACCTGCTGCTGCCCGAAATATGCCGCGGGCCTATACATCGCAAGGCCGTTGCCCCATCTGAAATTGCCGTTATAGGGCTGGAACGTGGTCGGCCGCCTCGTCTTAAATACGGCCGGGCTTCCGTCAACACCGGTGGCGCCTGGGTCCGCGTCCACCCAACTGACGCCCTTGCCGCCCTGATCGTATATGAGCGCCCCTTCGTCGGTGTACATCCAGTCCAGCCAGCGCAGCGTAAGAGGCACGTTTACGGACGTAGCGGGGAAGAAACCGCACATCGTCTCGCCGCTGATCGGATAGTAGTCGTACCTTGTGATCTGGAGGCCGTTGGGGCCTTTGAGGGGTGCAATCGGCCTGTACTCTATCCAGCGTACGGGCTCGCCGCTCTCGCGCGTGCCCATGCTGCCGTAGTGGTTCGAGGACATCGCTCCGACGATGGACTCGTACTTCTGGCTGTTGCCGAATGCCCTCTCATTCATTCTGAGCACAAAGCTGTCCGGATATATGAGCCCTTCGGAGTACAGTTGCGCCAGGTAGCGGAGCCCGTCCCTGAACTCGCTCTGGGCGAAGGCCGCCGTCACCTTGCCGTTGTCGAGGTAGAGGCGGCTCTCGCCGTCGTCGTAGACAAAGGCGCTCATCAGATACGTGTCGACCTTCACGCTGTAGTTGTC
>JGI24698J34947_10002098_pt1 | contig 10661 bp, 10 predicted proteins | sample TergutMp193P3_FD_34947 | JGI IMG/M metagenome (IMG submission 34947) | reverse complement strand
TTCTGCGAGTGGCTCGACCCGCCCGCCGTACTAAATTCCAGCGGCGCGCGGTGGGAACTGCGCCTGCCCACCGAAGCGGAATGGGAATACGTCGCCATGAATGGCGTCGCCATAAACGCCGCGCCCGCCGACATCGTCATAAATGACGTTAGCAGGTTTTGGGAATGGTGCGAAGACCCCTTTGCTCCCCTCGGCTTTCTCGCGGCACCGCCTGACGCGGTGGCTGCGCTGGGCTCGCCGGAACGCTCCCTCCGGGGCGGCTCCTGGGCGAATTCCTCGGGTTCTATAAAAACTGAAACGCGTGCCTCGCTTCCGCCCTCCTTCTGCTCGCCCTTTGTGTCTTTCAGGCCGGTGATAGCTGTCAGGGGGGATAGGGGGGATAGTCCGTGAGCGACGGGGGTAAAGGGGGTAAGGGCGTTAAAGTCATCGCCGTTAACCGCAAGGCCCGGCATGATTACACGATTGACGACAGCTACGAATGCGGCATAGAGCTGCTGGGAACCGAGGTAAAATCCTTCAGGGACGGGAAAATCTCCTTTCCCGACGCGTGGGCTGAAGTCGCGGGAAACGAAGTATGGCTGCGCTCACTCCGTATAGCGGAAAATCCTTTTTCCTCGGTATTCAACCACGACCCGGATCGCAAAAAAAAGCTCCTGCTCCACCGTGATGAGATCAAGCGCATAACGCGCAAAACCGAGGAAAAGGGTTATACGCTAATCCCCCTGTCGTTTTACTTCAGGAAGGGGAGGGTAAAGGTAGAACTCGGCCTCTGCAAAGGCAAGAAGCANTANGACAAACGCGCCGATATCCGGGAACGTGACATCAAGCGCGACGTGGCNCGGGAGTTTAGGAGGGGATTAGGGGAATAAGGGAGTAAGGGAGTAAGGGTGCTCTTGGTTAGAACTGGGCGCTTGTTGGCAACCAGCTTCGCTATCTAACAACAACCTTATTCCCCTATTCCCCTGCTCCCCTATTCCCTTACTCCCTTTATTTCCTTCTTCTCTTCTTTAGATTCGCCTGCTTTTCTTCGATGGACACGCGGATCTTCGCAATCTCCGCGAGCATTGCTTTTATAGGCATGCTTTCGGCGGAAATTGTCGTTTCGCCGCGCTCGGTAAAGGTCTGATACGCCTCGACCCCCAGACGTCCGATGATCTTTTGGGCTTGGCCCTCAAGCTGTCTGATCTCAAACATCAAGACGCCTCTTTCGCCCAGGTCCTGCGCCGCTGCGCCGGCCTTCATGCCCAGATCTTTGGCTTTGTGGCCCAGGTCCTGCGCTATCGGGACGGCCTTCGCGCCCAGGTCCTGCGCCGCCGCGCCGGCCTTCACGCCCAGATCCTTGGCCTTGTGGCCAAGGTCCTGCGCTATTGGGCCGGCCTTCGCGCCCAGGTCCTGCGCCGCCGCGCCGGCCTTCACGCCCAGATCCTTGGCCTTGTGGCCAAGGTCCTGCGCTATTGGGCCGGCTTTCGCGCCCAGGTCCTGCGCCGCCGCGCCGGCCTTCGCGGCGAAATCCTTCGATACCTGGACTCCCTGATCCAGCAGCTGCTTCATTCTTTCAACAAATGTCATTTTTCTACCTCTCTTCGGGAACCCTTTGGGTTCCACTTATTTTCTCCTGATTCCAATGATGGTCAGGTCATCGTCCTGCACATCTTCCATTACATGAGTATAATACATATACGCGGGATTGACAGGGTTTTCCTCGCTGAAAGAGCAGTAATCCCGGTACTGAAGAAAATGCTCTTTAAGGAAGGTATCCACGACTCTGTCAACCAATATACGGTCATCCGCCGTTGCCCTTGGATCATAATAGCAGCGAAACATTTTTTCAACCGAGACGAGCGCCACAATGACATCCCGCACGCTCTCTTTGGAAGTGGTAAAATCGAACGATAGATCTTTTTCCCCTTCGCCGTTATGCCATTTATGCAGCGTAAAAGTCCTCTTGTTCATGACCGCGTCGACAATACCCTTTATCCTGTCGTAACCCAGTTCCTCAACCCACTCGCCGCCGCTGTGGTTCCCGTGGGGGATGTGTTCCGGCGCCGCGGCACATTGGATTTCCTCGAATTTCGCGTTACGGAACTTTCTTCTTGACTCCTCAATGCCGTCGGTGTAAAGCAGAAATATATCCCCGTGATCCAGGGTGACAGTCTGAACCTTGTAGCCGCCCTTTGATTCCACCATGAAATTGGAAAGCGCCCCTGCCGCCGGGGTTTCGGGCAGGGTAATGCTTTTGAGTCTTTTTTCGGACGCGTCGTAGTAATGTACGATATTATCCCCCGCGTTGCAGAACCTTGCCGTTCCCGTATGGGAGTCGTAAAGGCAGAAGGTAAAAGCGGCAAAACGGTCTTTGAAGGCAAGGGTTTCGATGAACTCGTTTATCTGGTAACCCAAATTCTCGATGTGCATACCTTTCTCGTCAGGTTCCCAATACTTGAAGTAATTCAGGAACATGGTGGCAACCTGAATCATGAGAAAAGAAGCAGGGACTCCCTTGCCGGCCACGTCGCATTTTATGATTGCATAGTAGCGGCCGTCCAGGTCCAGATAATCGAAGTAGTCGCCCGATACATCCTTTGCCCCCTCATAGTAGCCGAAGAGGCTGAAATGCCTCGTTTCCTCAAACCCGGTACTAAGATGGTTTCCGTGGTTATCCAGTTCGAGGGGCAGGAATTTCTTTTGAAACTCCTTTCCGATGGAAAGTTCCGAAGAGGCAAGCGCGGATTTAACAAGGCCGTGGGTCATGTCGTTGATGGTATCTCCGAGTATGGCCAGTTCATCCCGCGTCTTGATCTTGACTTCCACGCCGCCGAGGCTCGCCAGGTCATCCGTATCCATGATGCTTTCAACATGCTTTGTCAGCTGTTTTACCGGATTTATAATGGAATTGGAAAGCAATATGGCGCCAATGACGCCGGCAGCCTCCGCCGCGAGGAAAGCAATGGCAATGCCCGGAAAGAAGGTCTTCCCTTCGCCGCCAACCTCATTAAGACCGTACAGGAATGAAGCCGCGGCAAACACAGCCGTGACCATGCTTACAGCAAAGATGACGAGCCTAAGGCGCAGCCCCCCCACGCCCGTTCTGCGTCGTTCCATCCTTTTCTTCTTCTCCTGCGGCAGCAGCTCCCCTGAAACAAGCGCCGCCGCGTCTTTGCGGATAGCGGCGTTTTCCCTGACGGTCTCCCCGATTCCCGCTATCGAGACAGAGAGTCCCAGGGCGCAGAGAACGAATATTGACACAATAACAAGATTGCCGATACCAAAACCCATCGCCGGATATTATATCAGGGACAGAGGGCAGGGGATAGGGAGAGAGAAAGAGGATCTACCACGAACAAGACGAACAGAACAACGAACCACACGAACGAAAGAGAAGAAAACCACGGAGTTTCACGGAGGGAAGAGGAGGGAATCACGGAGGAAATTTTGCTACGAACAAAACGAACAATAGCTAAGAGAACCTAGCACAGGAACACAGAGAGTCCAGAGAAAACATGACATTTGTGATATAAGACAAAAAATTTGATAATTTGGAGATATTATATAGTATTTACATATTTTTTTACTCACCCTTCATTTCTGGTTCGTCTTTTCTTTTTGTATCAAATTCACAATCTCGCTGAATGAATCATCATAGGCCCGTTTAATTTTTACCAATTTCTTTATTGCTTCGTCAGAACTAATGGCATTTTGGGTTGTATTCTTTATTGGTAATAGTAGTTGAAAAGTCTCAATTTTAAGAGCATCCGCCAGGTTTTCAAGGGTCGTCTCACTGACCCATGTCCGGTGGCACTCGATGCTGTTTACAGTCTGCCATGACAATCCAGCCATTTCCGCCAGTTTTTCCTGGGACAAGCCAAGAGTTTTCCGGTGTTCTTTTAAGTTTTCTGCCAGAATTTGACGTAATAAAGGTTTTTTCCCTTTCATCTATTTAATTATATTAAGTTTCTTGAGTAGCATTTGACACGTAGCAATATAAATGGTAAAATATTAATATTATGAGGGTTTGGGTATAATAAATAGAAAACATGTCCCTATAGGGTACGTGGAGAAGAGAGATAACAAACTTTCAGAGCGAAGGAGTATTGGAATGAAAAACCTGAAGGTAATATCAATATTAATCGTATGTCTTCTGACATTGGGTGTGGTGTCCTGCGACATCGGTGGTGAAGGCGGGGGCGGTGGCCCAACAACGTCAACTCCAAAATACACCGTGACTTTTAATGCCAATGGTGGCAGCGGTACAGTCCCGAGCCCACAGACTGTTAACGCCGGTTCCAGCGTTAACATCCCTGGCGGAAACAGCCTCAGAAAAACAGATTATACCTTCGGTGGTTGGAACACAAACTCGACTGGCACGGAAATCAATTACCCCGCTGGTACATCCATCACACCGACAGGCAATATCACCCTTTATGCCAAGTGGGACGCCGCCGTTGTTAGCAATTTCACCATAAGCTTCAACACAAACGGCGGAACCGGCGCAGCCCCCGCCTCGCAGACTGTAAAATCCGGTTCCAGCGTTACCCTACCAAGCGGCAACGCACTCTCTAAAGACGGCTTTAACTTCGGTGGTTGGAATACCAACGCGGCAGGTACGGAAATCAATTATAATGCCGGGTCGTCCTTTACACCTGCTGGCAATATTACTCTTTACGCAAAATGGAATTCTCCTGATGACTCCAACGTCCCTATAACACATACCGTAACTTTCAATACAAACGGCGGGAACGGTACGACCCCCGGCGCATTGACCGTAAATAACGGTTCCAGCGTCACACTCTCCAATGGGAACGGTCTTTCTAAAAATGGCTTTACCTTTGGCGGCTGGAATACAAAAGCTGACGGAACGGGAACTAATTTAGCTGGCGGCGCTTCCATCACACCTACCGGCAGTATTACCTTGTATGCCAAATGGGACGCTGTTGTGGTGTCTTCCCACACCGTAACCTTCAATGCCAATGGCGGAACCGGCACTGCCCCCTCACCGCTAACGGTTAACGACGGTTCAAGTGTCACCCTTCCCCCTCAAGGCAACCTCGCAAAAAACGGTTCTACCTTTGGCGGCTGGAACACAAAAGCTGACGGTTCGGGTATAAATTTCTCTGCCGGCACATTTATTACACCCACGGGGAATATCACTCTGTACGCCCAGTGGGATGCAACACCCATCACGAGCGTTTCAATCGTTGTTACAGCCCCGGTTCTGGGCGCAACGCCGGATTTAACGGTTTCCGGCACGGGCAACTTCGTCGCCAACGCGGTATCTTGGTCGCCGTCACCGGATAGATTCCTCGGAAGCCAGGCTTATACCGCCTCGGTTACACTAACTGCGAACAGTGGCTACACCTTCACGGGACTCAATTCCGCGACAATAAATGGTCAAAACGCGAGTGTGTCAGTCAACATCGGCACAGCGGTCACGCTGTCTTTCGCCTTCCCGGCTACGGAAGCGGCCGCTGTTCCTGAGCCTGCGTTAAGAGCCGTTCCTGTAGCCGCATCTACACCGTCTCCCAGATCGGACTCTTATACAGATGGTACCAAAAACATTTACTTAATTGATGTTGGATACATTGAGAATACTTATATTTCTACAGTGGCTGTTGCTAATTATAATGATTTTACTCCCATATCTACATCGAAAACAACTGTAACAAGGGAAACAGTAAAAGAGGCAATGAAGGAGACAGTTACAAATAGCATAACAGTTACAGATACTCAAAACAAAAAAGCCAGCATAGAAGGTTCCTGGAAAGAAAAGTTTCCCAGTCTTGGTGAATTCGGGGTTTCAATAAAATACGAGTGGAATGAATCAAAGACTAATACAAACACATCAACAAGGGTACTCGAAACTAACTTTGAAAAAACAGAAACTGTTGTTAGCACTCTTTCTAATTCTTTTACTATTGGAGATAAAGGAGAACCACCAGGGTATTATCGTTATGCAATATATGCTACCTCTGATGTTTATTTTGTAGTAACTACAAGCCTGGATAATCAGCAATTATTAAGTTGGGATACCGTGGTTTGTGCTCGTGATACCACTTATCTTCCCCATATGGATTTCTCGCCAGACGGAAATTTTGATAATTCCCCTGTCAAAAATGACATGACATTTGCTGAAGATTTCTACAAGACCTTAACGAAACCGGTCAAAGATTCTTCTATTTCGGTAACAAACACCGCCGAATGGAACAACGCCCTTTCTACTATCAGAAATGGCGGAAGCGGTACTGAAAAAGAACCAAAAACCTACAATATATCTGTCAGCGGTACTGTTAGTGTCTCCGGCGTCAGTACCAACACATGTTTTGGTACAGTAGAGCATGTTAGAGTATCACTCAAAGGCAACGGAAAACTCTCGCTCACTAGCAATGGACATATTCTCAAAATTGGCAAAAACCAAACACTTATTATCGACGATAACCTGACCTTGCAAGGTCGAAACGACCCGTATAACAAAAGTGTATTATTTATCGAAGAAGAAGGGACGCTTGAACTGAAAAACGGAACCATCACAGGCAATACATCAATCGTCTTTGGTGGTGGGGTATCTGTTGGAGGGACCTTTAACATGAGCGGCGGAACCATCACCGGTAATACCGCCAACTACGGCGGCGGTGTGTATGTGGAGGCTGGGGGAATTTTTAACATGAGTGGTGGAACTATCTCCGGCAATACCACCAAAACCAAAGGTGAGGGTGGTGGGGTTTATGTGGGCAGCAATGGTAAAAGCACCTTTAACATGAGCGGCGGTACTATTTCCGGCAATACCGCAAGCAGTCAGGGCGGTGGGGTTTTTATAGGTAAAGGCGTTTTTTCTAAAACCGGCGGGACTATCAATGGATCTGACGGTTCGCAGCCAAATGCGGTTAAATATTCTGACGGTACCTTAGTAAAAGCCGCTGGCCATGCGGTACGTGCTATATATAACAATACAACCAAAAGTAAGAATACCACCGCCGGGCCGACAGTGATATTGTCATTCAACGGAACCGACTCACCGCCTTCTTTCAGCGGGGGATGGGATTAGCGAACATTGAACCCCAATGATTTCACAAAACAACCCTCCGCAACGAGGCTAAACTAAAGGAGTGTCCATGAAAATCACTAGAGCATTTCTGATACCGGCATTCTTCATGTCAATATTGCTGCTTACCTCTTCCTGTACCTCCTTTCAAATNTCANGCCTTGAGGTTGCTCAACAGCTCACTTCCGGTATTTTTGTAAGCAATTTTGACATCGAAGTAAGAATAATCAAGTTTGCCGGCGGTTCCGCGGGGAAAACGTTGGCAAACATGAAGGTAGATGAGACTGACCAGGCGATCATCGACGCGATAAAAGAGGAAGTCGCCAGGTTGGGCGGAAACAGGGCTGTTAACGTTAAGATAGAATATTCGGCCACCTTTCTTGATGTCCTTTTGAACGTCCTGTCATTAAATATATACGCCCCAGCGTATGTCCGTGTCACAGGTACGGTTATACGGGTAGACATGATTAAAAACGGTGTCATTGAGTAAGAGCACAGAAGGAGATTCATGGTATGAAAAAAACAACTGGTTTTATCTGCCTTCTGTTCATGCTGGCAACTGTTGGCGTTTATGCGCAATCTGTTGATCTCGATACAGCTATAAAGAACGGCGCGGAGCATTTTGAACAAAGGCTTCAAAAAGGCATTGCAATTGCTGTACTCAATATCAGGTCTGATTCTGCCTTGCTTTCGGAATACATAATAAACGGTCTATCGTCACACTTTGTTAATGGAACTGCCTTTACTGTTGTTGATCGGAGTAACCTGGACGCTATTCAGAATGAAATAAATTATCAGATGTCGGGCGATGTCAGCGATGAAACAGCCCAATCTATAGGGAAGAGAATCGGGGCGCATACCGTAATAATCGGCAGCATTCAAAGATTGTTAAGCGGTGAATTCCTCCTTGCTCTCCGCGCTTTGTCGGTGGAAACGGGAGAAATATCGGCTATGTTGAGCCAGGTCATAAAGGTTGACAATAGGTTATATTCCCTTGCGGGAGGCGATTTGGCGGTTCCTGCCGCAGAACCCAAAGAAAGACATGAAAAACTGGAATTTGGAGTGGGCTTTTCGTATTTTATTGATAACGTCAATATCTCGGGAATAGGTATTAAAACAGAAACGCTTTCATTTGCGATAAATTTTGCCGGAGCCGGATATCATTGGAACCGAATTGGCATTGGCATATATGGAAATCTTTTTTTGCCTCAGAATATATCATGGATTTTTACAACAGGTGAATCCTTAAGTTTCAATAGATCGGCGTTTGATATTTTAATTGGGTTGGATGTGCTAATCGGTCCTGTTTATATTGTGTACCAGCGCAATAATTTTACTCTGCCAATTTTTGCGGGCCTTCATTTTACCATGCTTGGCTACGTTTTAAACAGATCCAGTTCGATTGATTTCTCATTTGGACTTGGAACCAATATTACAGGGGAATACCATATAAACGAAAGATTTTATATGCTAGCAAGGCTTCAAACGACGCTGGATTTCTTTTCAATAGAAGATACAGGATATGTTTGGTTGACTTCCTGGGGTATAAATCCGTCAATTGGCTTTGGATTCTGGTTGTGAGTGTTCATGACATACACTTTTTTAATAAGGAAGGTTTTAAAATGAAAAAAAATCATGTTTTGGTTTTCACGTTTTTTTTGGTTTTTAGTCTGTTTTTTTTAGCTTGTATTAATCCAGCCGGATTAGTTTCCTATCCTCATACGGATTATGATATTGATTTTATGGGTATTAAATCCGGTTTAACCTCATCATCATCCGATCAGGCATTTATTACGGCTCTGAATGAAATTACTCAAACCTATTACGCAAATAATCCCTCATCTTCGGATGAACTCGTTTTTGATGGCGTGACCTATGAATTTGCAAATGTTCAAGTAACAACCGGAGGTGTTCCAAATATTGTTTGGGAGCATTACTGGGAAAAGCTTAAGACTTATACTTATCATGTTGGTTCTTGCTTTGTTTTTGTTCATGTGGAGATACCAGTAAAAGGATCGACCGGAACAATTTACCTTCTTTATACGATCATTAGAAGCACCATTACTGATGGTGATGTTTTTTACATAGCTTATAAAGGTAGTCTGAGTCCAAAGACGTAGAGGTGACAACGGTGCAGGTAACGCAACTGAACAAATTAACTTTATTGGGAAAGAAGTTGAGCCGCCGGAAGCTGGTTTGCCAATTTTTTGTCAAATGTCAAAAGCGGCGCGGCCCCTGTTTTTTGAGCCAATATTGCTAGATAACAATCAGCAAATGAAAGCTTGGGATGAGATGCATAAATAGGGAGAACTTCATTAAAAAGTTCACGATTGCACTGGATCGTATTTTTCCCGATAATCGCCATAATCGTTTTTTCAATGGTTTCTCTGCTTATTTTTTTGAGTTTCTCAAGAACAAAAACAGTTTCAATTAGTGCCGCGTCTGCCACAACTAGGCTTTCTCCGGAATTCACAAGAGCGGTTACCAGCGCGGTCTGTTCCGGTATATCATCCAAAAGCCAGCGCAAAATACAGTTCGTGTCAAGGCTCGGCATACCGTTCCCTTACATGTGCTTCCCAGCCGTCACCGGCAGCCGCAACTACCGCCGAAGTTCCCTTCTCGGCCATTTCTTTTTGCAAAAGCATTCGGACTTCATCAATTTCGTCAATATCTTCCACTTGCTCTATTTCTGCGGGAGTAAATGTAAGAATAACCGGTCCAGCCGGTACTTCGGGTGGTACATTAATAGTCAGCCGGTGACTGGCGGGTATGACTACGGTTTGTGTAGTTTTCATAGGAAAAGTATAGCACATGCGATGGCATTGAACAATGGAGAAAAAATTCTGAACTATCTCAGCTTTTTCACCTCTTCGCGGGCCGAGCAGAGTGTGTAATACCGCTCCCTTACTCCCCTTATTCAGGCGGTTTGCTTAACGCCCTTTACAAACGAAGCGAAGATTTTCGCGGAAGCGTCCTCGTCGGGCATTAACTCCGGGTGCCATTGCACGCCCCAGACGTACCGGCGATCCGGCATGTACACGGCTTCCACGAGGCCGTCGTCCGCGAAGGCCATCGCCTCGAGCCCTTTCGCCAGGGCGTTTATCGCCTGGTGGTGGTGGCTGTTCACCTCAAGGCGCTCTTTGCCAAGCAGCTTACCCAGCGGGCTTTCGCCCGGAAAGCGGACGGCGTGAACCGGGACGCTAAAAGGCGGTGTCTGCCTGTGGGTTAACGTGCTGGAATATTCGGAGGGGATGTCCTGATACAGGCTTCCGCCAAGGAAGGCGTTGAAGAGCTGTATGCCCCGGCAAATCCCCAGCGCCGGTTTGTTTTGCGCCAAAACGCCTTCACGGAAGATATACTCTTCCATTGTGTCCCGGCCTTCGTGGATATCCCCGCAATGTTCCGATTTCGCCTGGCCATAGTATTTCGGGTCAAGATCGGCGCCGCCCGAAAACAAAAAACCGTCAAAGCGGTCCGCGATCTGTCCCAGCACAGTCTCCGACACGGCCAGGGGAAGGATCACCGGCACGGCGCCGGCCCTTTCCAGGCTCCGAATATAGCTCAGATACATACAAATGTATCCATCTTTCCCGTTCCAGATGGGTGTAATTCCGATTAACGGCATTTT
>JGI24698J34947_10002097_pt1 | contig 10661 bp, 8 predicted proteins | sample TergutMp193P3_FD_34947 | JGI IMG/M metagenome (IMG submission 34947) | reverse complement strand
ATCGGCAGGGTTTTTTTCTTTTTCCCCAGAATGTTAATGGTAAAATAATACAACTTTTCGCTTTCCATGTGTATCTCCCAGCCCCGCCCGCTCTTGTTGGAAAGAATCGTTATCATGTTTTTCTTGAGGGAAAGATTTTCCACGCCCATAATTTCCAGATTGGGGATGATCCAGTCCACGGTCTTGCGCGGGAGGGAGATAAACAGACCCACAATATTTTCGATGGTCAGGGTGATGGTCGAAAGGGCGTCGTAGGAAAGGTATTGGGCGCGGGGAAAGTCCGGTTTGCCGCTCCATTTTGCCGGGCCCTCTTTGGTGGGCAGATAGGCTTCCCACAAATTGCCCTTGTGGTGGTTGCCGTCGGGACTCATCGAATCGAGCATAAAGTACAGGTGGCGGATGGCACATTCGCGGGCAAGGTCCCACCGCTGATAACGCTCCAGCCCCTTAATCACCATAAAGGTCAGATGGGGATACACCGAGCCATGATACCCCCGCCCGTTTTCGTCAAAGGCCTTTTCAGAAAGGGAGAGGGAAGGGAAGGGGTGCGGCGCGCCGAAGAACTGCGGGTCGGAGAGCTTGGCGATGATCCGCTCGGCTTTTTCGTCATTGGGAATTTCAGCCAATAGCGGCCAATAGCCGGCGATGGTCATGGCCGGCAGCCGGTTTTCACTGCGGTCGATGTCATGGTAAAAGCCGTCGTCCGGGTCCCACATCAGCGCGTTGATTCTGGTTTTCAGGGCGAAATACTGTTTTTTGTACTGAAAACTCGAATCCTTGTCATTGAGGATATCCGCCATCGCGGACATATACAGGGCATTAACCGCCATCATGGCGTTGAAGTCCAGCGAGTAATAGGTTCCCTCGCGGGGGGAATTGCCCATCCCCGTAACCCCGAGCGGAACGCGGTACAGGCCGTTGGACTTTTTGAAGGTCGCGTCTATCCACGCGGTATATTTGTCCAGTACCGCCAGGACATCCTTTACCCGCTTTTTGTTCGCCGATTTATGGTAGATGTTATACTCTGCCCACGCAAAGAGGGGGATACCCAAACTCTCAGCATTATCCCTTTCCGCTATGGGCGAACCCGTATTAATGTCATAGGCGCTGCGGATTGCCCCATTGGGCTCCTGGCGGCTGTAAAACAGGTCCAAACTGGGCGTAGCCTGGTAAATACGGTTTGAATACACCAGAAAAAAAGAGGAATAAATCGCGTCCGACTGATAAACCGCCTGAGACCCCGGGTACGAGAAGAATTTTCCCTCTATCCCGCTTTTTTCCGCCCCGCTATTCCAGCAATCCTGCAGCCAGGCCCATGTTTTATCGTATATATCGACAAAATCCTGATCATAGAAGTGAATCTTGGGAAAGTCGTGTTTTGTCACCTAAGCCCCTCGGTTAATACGTTTGTATATAGACTTTTATTATAAATCGGAATTCCCCATTTTTCCAGCTTTTTTTTATCTTTTTTGTCTTTTTTTGCAGATTATAGGGGTTAAACTCATCTTGACAAATCCATATAACTTGTTTTATTGATAACTATGGACAATTATGTTATCACGATAGCCCGGGGGTTCGGCAGCGGCGGCAAACAGGTCGGGCTGGCGCTTGCCCACGATTTGGGGATTCCGTGCTATGAGAGCCAGATACTTGCGCTTGCGTCGGAGTACAGTGGATTAAGCAAACGCTGGTTTGTGAAAGCGGACGAAAAACTGCCCCTGCCCTACAGTTTTTTGCCCAAACTCAAGACTACCCCCAGCACCGACCATCTTTTAACGCCGCAGGACCGGAAATTCACCTCGGCAAAAAACCTGTTCAACATTCAGACAAAGATCATTCGCGAACTGGCGGAAACGGAATCGTGCATCATTATCGGGAAATGCGCCAACTACCTCCTGCGCGACCTTAACAACGTCATCAGCGTTTACATTGAAGCCCCGCGCGCGTATTGCCTGGCGAACATTATGAAAAAATTGGACGCTACGGAAGAAGAGGCGGCCCGGCTGATTACCGAAACCGACAAATACCGCGCGGCGTATTTCAAGTATTACACCAGAGGGCGCGTTTGGACAGACCCGGTTCTGTACGATATGACGCTCAACAGCGAGCGCGTGGGTATAGATAAATGCGTCGAACTGATTAAGGCATACATAAAGATAAAATTCGCGGCGTAATGCGTTACCGAAACAAGACCCTTTAGGGTCTTGACAAAAATTGCCATTTTGTATAGATTGGGCGTGTAAACAGCAAAGGCGCTGAGGACGCGCACCTGATGGTGCGACTTGTCCGCAGCGCCTTTCTTTTTGCCCGGAGAGATATTTGTTGCCCTTGGCAACCTGCCGTTGGCAGGCGCTCTCCTGGTTTTAGTATTGAGGGGGAATTTATGCAAAAGAGGATTTTTAAGACCGTGGTATCTTTGGCAGCGGGAGCGCTGCTCATTGCCAGCTTCACCGGTTGTAAGAAAGGGGGGGCGGACGGCGACACGGTTAAGGTGGGGCTGCTCCATTCGCTCACCGGGCCTATGGCAATCAGCGAGATTTCCGTAAGAGACGCGGAATTACTCGCGATTGAAGAGATCAACGCGGCGGGCGGCGTTTTGGGAAAGAAGATCATCTCTTTCGAAGAAGACGGCGCGTCAGAGCCTTCCGTTTTCGCGACAAAGGCGGAAAAACTCGTCGGGCAGACCAAAGTCGCCACGGTATTCGGGTGCTGGACATCGTCTTCGCGCAAAGCGGTAAAATCGGTGTTCGAGGAATACGACAGCCTTTTGTGGTATCCGGTTCAGTACGAGGGTATGGAACAATCGCCTAACATCGTGTACACCGGCGCGGCTCCCAACCAGCAGATAGTGCCGGCAATTGAGTATTTAATTGCGAACGGTTACAAAAGATTTTTCCTGCTGGGCTCCGACTATGTGTTCCCGCGCACCGCGAACATGATCATCAACGCGCAGCTAAAAGCCGCGGGGCTTCAGGCGGTGGGCGAAGAATACGCGGCGATGGATCAGACTGACTTCGCTACGGTTATCGCCAAGATCGAAGCGTCCTCACCGGACGTAATCGTGAATACTTTGAACGGAACCGGCAACGTGTCTTTCTTCAAGCAGATGTTTGAAAAAAATTATGACGCGTCAAAATATATGACTATGTCCTTCTCCATCGCGGAAGAGGAAGTCGCCGCCATTGGCGCGAATATTCTTAAAGATCATCTGGTTTCGTGGAACTATTACCAGACAACGGCCACTCCCCAGAACGAAAAATTTGTGGCGGCGTATAAGGCGAAGTTCGGTCAAAATCGCGTAACCAGCGATCCGGCGGAAGCGGCGTACATCGGGGTTTATCTGTGGAAAGCGGCGGTTGAAAAAGCCGGCAGTTTCGATGTAGACAAGGTCTTGCAGGCTATCAGGTCGGGAACTATTTCTTTCCAGGCCCCCGAAGGACACGTCGTCATCGACGGTAAAAACCAGCACCTTTCCAAGCCGGTCCGTATCGGGAAAGTCGGCGCCGACGGTTTAATCAGCGAAATTCACGCGACGCCAAATCCTGTCGCGCCGGACCCCTATCTGGTCACCTATGCCTGGGCGGTAAGCGCTGGAATAACCAACTGATTTAGGGTAGTATATTAAGGGCTGATCTTATTTTGGTCAGTCCTTAATACTACATGGAGTTTTTGCAATGGCGCAATTTATCAACGCGGTCTTTAACGGTTTTAGTTTAACATCAATCATTTTACTTACGTCGTTGGGGCTTGCTATTACTTTTGGTCTTATGCGCGTTATCAACATGGCGCACGGCGAATTTATCATGATTGGCGCGTATATGACCTACCTGACGCAGAATTTTTTTGTATCGTTCCTGCCGGGGAGTATTTTCAGCCTGTACTATTTTGCCGCGCTTGTCGTGGCCTTTGCCGTCGCCTTCATGCTGGGAAGCATCATGGAGAAGTTTATCGTGTCGCGGCTTTACGGGCGGGAAATTGACAGCCTGCTCGCCACCGGCGGCATAAGCCTGGTACTGCAGCAGGCGGCGCGCAGTATTTTCGGCGCGCAGGGGGTGAATGTAACCGCTCCTTCGTTTCTGACCGGCGGCATTACGGTCGGCGGAAACACATTTTCGTATAACAGACTGTTCATTATCTTTTTAACCGGACTCGCCCTTTTTATGGTCTGGCTGGTTTTGTACCGCATGAATTTTGGCAAACAGATGCGCGCCGTTATGCAAAACCGTTCAATGGCGCAGTGTCTGGGTATTAACTCCCGCAGGGTAGACAACATCACTTTCGGTATCGGTTCGGGGCTGGCGGGGCTGGCGGGTTGTTCCGTCGCGCTGTTGGGTTCTATTGACGCGACTGTGGGACAGAACTACATCGTCAACTCATTTATGGCCGTTGTTCTGGGCGGCGTCGGCAAGTTAATCGGCACGGTTTTAGGCTCTCTCATCATAGGTTTCGCCGGTATCAGCATTGAAAGATTCACCTCGTCTTCCATCGCGAAGGCGGCGGTGCTTTTAATAATAATTTTATTTTTACAAAAAAAGCCGCAAGGGCTCTTTACCATACGCAGCAGAAGTTTGGACGAGTAGGGGAGCGGTAAATGGGCTTTTTGAAAAAAAATGTTTTGAAAAAACACGGACACAACATCTGCTTCGCTGTTATTGTGATTGCGCTCTCTCTCATGCCGGTTTTCTCGGAAGGCCCCATGCTCATCTTTCTGGGAAAGTGTATCGCTTTCGCGATTGTCGCGATGGGGCTTGATTTAATTTGGGGATATACCGGCATACTCAGCCTTGGGCATGGGCTTTATTTCGCCCTTGGCGGATACGCTATGGCGATGTATCTGAAAATGCAGGCAACGGGCGGCAAGTTAACTGAATTTATGCGAACCGGCGGGCTTACCGAGCTTCCGCTTATTTGGAAACCATTTTTGTCGGCTCCGCTTTCTTTCATTTTGGTCATCGCGGTTCCGGCGGCTTTATCATACATCATCGGGTATTTTATCTTCAAAAGCAGGGTTAAGGGCGTTTATTTTTCGATTATTTCGCAGGCGCTTACCTGGGCGGCGTATTCGATGTTTATCGCGATGTCGCCTTACACCAACGGCAATATCGGCATATCGGAAATAAGGTCTGTTCTGGGAAGCATCCGCGGCGGCGCAAATCAGGGAAACCTGCTCATTCTTTTTTACGCCGCAATTATCATTTTAACGCTCAGTTATGCGCTATCGGTTTTTTTGGTCAGCGCCAAATTCGGCAAACTGCTTATCGCCATTCGCGACGGGGAAAACCGCACGTATTTTTCAGGCTACCGCGTCAGTCTGTATAAAACATTTATCTATGTTATGTCCGCCAGTCTCGCGGGAATTGCGGGAGCGGTATTTGTCAATTTTAACGGCAGCATTACCCCGTCGCAGATGACCATAGTGTTTTCAATTAACATGATTATCTGGGTAGCGATTGGCGGCAGGGGCACGATTATCGGCGCGGTCATCGGCGCGTTTTTGGTGAACCTGGGCGAATACAATTTAAGTTCAGGCGGCATGGTGGTAATCTGGCAGTACATTATCGGGACGATATTCTGCGTTACGATAATTTTTTTCAAGGGCGGCATTATAGGGCTGTTCACCCATCAACTCCCCGAGTTGATAGCGAAGTTGAAGGGAAGGATGAAAAATGCAGCCGGTTAACGAGAATGTTATTCTTAAAATCAACAGCATATCGGTATGCTTCGACGGTTTTTACGCCCTGACCGAAGTAGACGTTTCCGTAAAACGAAACACCGTCCACTTCTTCATCGGGCCGAATGGCGCGGGCAAAACAACGCTGTTGGACATTATCTGCGCGAAAACCATCCCCACCCTCGGCAATGTTGTTTTTTATCCGGCGGGGGTTCCACAGGGGGGGCATCATGGGCACCACGGAATACGCCTTACCGGCATGAAGGAATATGAAATTGCGCGTAACGGCGTTGGCAGGAAGTTTCAGGTGCCGTCGGTGTTTGTCAATCTTACGGTTTTGGATAACATGATTCTTTCACTCAAGCGCCACAAAAGCATTTTAGACTCGATATTTCGCAGTCCTTCGCCTGAGGAACATACGCAGATTGACGAGATTCTTGAAAAAGTAGGATTGACGCAGCGAAAGGACGTAAAGGCAGGTTCCCTCGCGCACGGCGAAAAACAGTGGCTGGAAATCGCCATGCAGATTGCCGCAAAACCGCAGCTCATCATGCTTGACGAACCTGTTGCCGGAATGGGCAGGGCGGAAACGGACAAAACGGCTGAAATATTAGGTGAAATTAAAAGAGAGTGTACGGTAATCGTGGTGGAACACGACATGGAATTTGTAAAAATGGCGGCGGACACCGTTACGGTTCTGCACGAGGGCAAGGTGTTGACCGAGGGTTGTATTTCCGACGTGCTGGCGGATAAAACCGTACAGGCCGTGTATCTGGGCAGGGGCGGTGAACGCAATGCTTGAAATCATCGATCTGGAAACCTACTACGGCGAAAGCCGGATCATCAACAGCCTCAACCTGACGGTAAAAACAGGAAGCGTTACCTGCTTAATCGGCAGAAACGGCGTCGGCAAAACCACAACGCTTAAAAGCATTATGGGCCTGGTACGCACTCCGGCGGGCAAAATAATTTTTGATGGCAAAGACATTATAAAACTTCCGTCCTATGATCGCGTAAGGCTCGGCATCGGCTATGTGCCGCAGGGGCGTGACATTTTTCCGCAGATGACCGTGCGCGAAAATCTTGAGCTGGGATTACAAGCCCTTAAGGGCACCCTCGCCGGAAAACATAAGAAGGCAGCAATACCCGAATATATTTTTGAACTGTTCCCCGCCCTGCCAAAATTCGCCAAACGCAAAGGCGGCGATTTATCCGGCGGCCAGCAGCAGCAGCTCTCTATCGCCCGCGCTCTCGTAGCCGAGCCGAAAATCCTAATCCTGGACGAACCGACCGAAGGAATTCAGCCGTCAATCATTCAGGACATCGGCAAGGCGATAAGAAGGATCAACTCCGAAAAGGGAATAACCGTCCTTCTGGTAGAACAGTACCTGGAGTTTGTGCTGGAAATTTCAGATAACCTGTACATCATGGAAAAGGGAAATGTCGTACTAAGCGGCGCAACCGCCGAACTGGACGCGGAGCATATTCATAGGTTATTGACGATTTGACAAATTAAGATTGAAAAAAGTAAGAGCCTTTACTCTTAACTTTTTTCTCTTTTTTCTATAAGGCTTTTCGCACATTTTGGGGGTAAAAATGTGCGAAAAGCCAAGATAATTATGTTTGATACATTATTAGATTATATTATCCCATTACTAGGAGGTATTATTTTAATTGTTTTTGCTTTATTGGGGTATCCCTAAAGCAAAGAAATATTCAAATAAAAAAAAGACAAAATATTATTGCTTTGATTTTAAGTGTTTCTCTAGTAGTTTTTTCCTTATGTCTTAGTTTCATGAGAGTCTTTTGAATTTCCTTTCAACACAAAGCGATTCCCCTTAATAAAAAACCGCAGTTCCAACTCCTCCCCGCGGACAGGCCGATGCGTTTGCTGCAACATATTTCCGGTTTTATGCGGTCGGCGTGGATTGGTGGGCTGATTGAAAAATTTTTGTCCGAGCGGCATTGCGTTATATTACTCCGGCGCAAGCGCCCCTGCAAGTTGTTTGCGCGGGTCGCCGCCTTTTTTCTTGAGCGTTTTTGCGGCGGCGATAAAAGCGGGCAGGTTTCGCCCTGAGCGTTCATAGAGATCAGCGAAAAAATTATCCGGCGCGTGGTAGAGCCGGTAGAGTTCGAGGTAGGCGTTGTTCACCGGCAGTTCCGCAAAGCCGCGGTAGTTGTCGCTGGAAAAAAGGTTTTCGTATTCGCCGTTGAAGCGTTCCTGGGCGGCTTTGATAATCGATTCTTTTTGCGCTAACTTTTGCTCCCGGTCGAGGCCGCCGGTATAGAGCGCGTCCAGTTCGGCGATCAATTCCTGAATAAAAGCGATGAATGTTTTATTGTCGGCTTCCGACGCGAACATTGCGCGGTATTCTTCAGAATCCGCTCCAAAGCGCGATTCCATGTACAGCCGCGCGCCTTCGCTGCCGATGAATTCCGCCAGCTCTTCGTTAAACTGTACCTGACCTTTGACAAATATCGTTGCGTGTAACGATTCGTGGATGATAAGATCGGCGAGGCGGGCGGGGGAATAATCGCGCATATAGGAATACAGCGGGTCTTTGAACCAGCCGAGGGTGCTGAACGCTTCCACGGGGCGTATCCATACGTCAAGGTCTTTTTTCTCAAGTTTTTTCCGCTCTTTGCGCGCGTCTTCAACGTTGAAAAAACCCTTGTAGGGAACGCTGCCGACAATGGGGAAATGCCACTCGTGGCGGTTAAAGGAATCTTTTGCCGAGGCGGAAACAACGGCGGCAAGATAACTGCGGTCAAGTTGCACATAACGGGTGTAATTTTTGGTCATCGACAGGCCGAGTTCTTCCGACGCGAAACGGCGGATATCGTGCACCCGCTGGACAAAATTTTCGCTGTCGGGGGCTTGCGGGGACGCTTCTTCATCGGCGATTTTTTCCAGCGGTACGGACTGGTTCAAATAGCCCAGCATGGTAACGCCCTGCTTGAGCGTGTAGCAGCCCGAGAACATCCCGCAGACGGCCAGCAAAAAAGCCGCCGCGCATAACACCGGCGCCAAAGAAACCCAGTTTTTTACATGGTACATAATTTTGATTATCTTACTTGAGCAAGCCGGTGATAAATACTATACATTTGTTGGGGTATAATTTGGTATATTTTTTGGTTTTTTCCCTGAAAACGACGGGCGTTTTTTCTGGTTATTGAATTATTATGGTACAATGTTGATATGTTGGTATTAAAGCGGGGGTGAAGTAGGGGGATCTATGAAATCAAAGATGGTATTGTTTTGTACCGCTCTGGCGGTAATGGCGGTTGTTTGGGGACTCGCCGGCTGCCCAAAACCAGAAGAAGAAAACCTTGATAAAATTCCGGTTACCGGAATCACCCTGACTAAAAAGACGCTGACTCTGGCTCTCTCTAAACAAGAGAAACTGAGTTACACCATAACGCCCGAAGATGCGGACAATCAAAAAGTAACATGGAGTTCCGATAAGCCCACCGTGGCAACGGTAGCCGCGGACGGAACCGTAACCGCAGCCGCAACTGTTTCCGGTACTGCAAAAATCACGGTAAAGACTGAAGACGGCGGTTTTACGGATGTTACTACGGTAACGGTGGTCGGTAATGATGATATAATGGCTCTGCCGGCCATGAAGACTCAGTTTGCGGGTAAATTTTTGATAGGAAATATTATTAACCCCGGCGATATTAACGGATCAGGAGCGAGCGCGACCATAAGCAACACGCGGCTTACCCGCCACTTCAACGCGCTGACCGCTGAAAACAACATGAAGCCCAGCTACCTGATAAGCGCCTATAACGCTTCAACCAACACGGTAACATGGAATACCAACAATAAGGCCATTGCCGTTGGCTTTGTCAACGCGGCGCAAAAAGCGGGAATAAAGCTTATCGGTCATACCCTGCTTTGGCACAGCCAGAATGCCAATTGGATGACCAATATAGGTACAGACAAAAACGCAGCCCTTACCGCCATGAAGACCTATATCACTGCCGTGGTGGGAGATGCTGAATTCAAGGGGAAGATTTATTCCTGGGACGTACTGAACGAAATTTTTCCTGACGGAGTGAGCGCCAGTGCGACATGGACAGACGTTATGCGTAAAACAGGCGACAGTCAAGCGCCTAATCCATGGTATGTGGCAATCGGCTCGGATTTTGTATACGAAGGATTCCTCGCCGCCCGCAAAGCCGACCCCAACGCAATTTTGTACTACAATGACTATAATATGGACCAAGTGGGCAAAGCTACGATGGTTCGCAACATGGTGCAGGCGGTGAATAATAAGTATCGGACTAGCGACGATAAACCTGTCGGTGAGGCTGCCGGAAGACTCCTTATCGAAGGTATCGGTATGCAGAGTCATCACAATACCAATGTACAGGCGTCAAGCATCAAAAACACCCTCGAACTTTTCAAACCGCTGGGAGTAAAAATATCTATCAGCGAACTCGACGTGCTGGCTCAGGGATATAGCAGCGCCCTTGAAGGCGCAAACAAACCCCCTGCCGCCGGAAATAATCTTACGCTGCAGGCGACGCGGTACGGCGAATATATGAAGCTGTTTCTTGAATACTCCAGTATGATTGAGCGTGTATCAATTTGGGGTATTACCGATGACAAGAGCTGGCGGTCGGCGGGAGAGCCCCTGCTCTTTGACAAAAACGGTAAAGCCAAACCCGCTTACATCAGTTTTGTCAAAGCGCTTGAGTAGGTAACTTACTACCGGCTTGCTATTTTTACGCGGTCATGGCAGTATATTATACTATTTATCATGATTATAGCGTTAAAACAGGGAATTAGCCGGGCCGAAGCTGAGGAATTTGTCGCCGCTCTGGAAAAACAGGGGGTAACGGTCGATTTTTCCGAGGGGGCGGCCCAGATTGTACTCGGTCTCGTGGGGGACACCACCGCCATCAACGATGAGGCTCTGCGGGCGAACCGGCTGGTGGAACAGGTTATCCGCGTGCAGGAGCCGTACAAGCGGGCGAACCG
>JGI24698J34947_10002096_pt1 | contig 10663 bp, 10 predicted proteins | sample TergutMp193P3_FD_34947 | JGI IMG/M metagenome (IMG submission 34947) | reverse complement strand
CAGGGGGATATTGAGCCTTCGCTCGCGGCCTTTGTGAGGCGGGAGGCCAGGAAGGCCCTGTCCGAGGGGGCGGAGTATCTCATCTTCGAGATTGATACCTTCGGCGGACGGGTGGATTCGGCCTTGCAGATAACTTCCTTTATAACGTCCGTGAGGAACGCGAAGACGATTGCCTGGGTGAACAACAGCGAGACCTCAATGGGGGTGAGCTGGTCGGCGGGGGCGCTTATCGCGTTTTCCTGCGCGGAGATCTACATGGCGCCGGGCACTTCGATGGGCGCGGCGGCGCCGGTGGTGTCCAGTACTACGGGCGCGATGGAGGCGGCGGACGAGAAGTCCGTGGCGGCGGTGCGCTCACAGATAGCGGCGCTTGCGGAACGGAACGGCCACCCGGTGGGGATTGCCCTGGCGATGGTCGATCTTGACGTGGAACTCTGGGAAGTGTTGATGGACGGTAAAATCGCGGCGCTCACCCTGACGGACCTGGAACGCATGGAACGGGATCCGGCCATCCAGTCGCCTGAGCGGGTGGGAATCATCTCGCCCGTGGGGAAACTCCTCTCCCTGACCGCGGGTGAGGCTGAGCGCTACGGCCTAACCGTGGGGCTCGTGCAAGACCGCGAGCACCTGTTTTCGATGGCCGGCGTCACTGGGACAATCACCGAATCAGAGCCCAGCGTGGCGGACACCATCATCTCCCTCCTTACTTCCGGCCCCGTGCAGACCATCCTCATCCTATTGGGCCTCGTGATGATCTTCCTTGAGATTCAGACTCCCGGTTTCGGCATTCCGGGGATTACCGCGGTTATCGCCTTTCTCATAGTTTTCGGTACGAGTGCGCTTTTGGGACGGGTCGGCTCCCTTGAGATCATCCTCTTTTTGGCGGGCATCGGGCTCCTCGCGGTGGAACTCTTTGTGATTCCCGGTTTCGGCGTGGTCGGCATTTCGGGTTTTGGGCTCATCGGCATTTCGTTGATACTCTCCATGCAGGATTTCGTGATTCCACGCTTCGACTGGGAATGGGAACTTTTGGGCCGCAATGCCCTCGTGGTGTTTGCCGCCCTGGCTGCGTCGGTAGCGGGCATCGCGGTTATCGCCCTTGTTGGTCCGAAAATCCGCATGTTCGACGTCCTCACACTCAAGACCCAGATAACGGGAACCTCTGGCGGCCCCGACCCTGAGTCCACTGTAGGGAAGGCGGGTACCGCTCCCGTTTCGGTCTCGGCGCAGGAAGACGAGGAAGATTTCAGCGCCCTGGTCGGCAAAATTGGCACATCGGATACGCTCTTGCGCCCGTCGGGAAGGGCGGTCATCGACGGGAAGGTTTACTCGGTTGAAGCCGACAACGAGTTTGTGGATGAGGGCAGAGGGATTGTTGTGACCCGCGTACGCGGTAACAGAATAATTGTTAGAAGAGTTTAAACAATATTAACATTAAGGAGTTAAAATTATGCCATTTCAGCCTTTTTTTGTTCTCTGGATTATTATCGGTCTATTTGCCCTGGGTTTCCTCATCCTGTTCTTCCGCTTCTTCGGGCTGTGGTTCAGGGCGCTTTTGTCCGGCGCTTATGTGGGCATGGGCAAACTCATCGGCATGTGGCTGCGGCACGTGAACGCCGGTGTCATCGTGGATTCACGTATAATGCTTTGCAAGGCGGGGATCGACGTTGCCAGCGACATGCTGGAAACCCACTACCTTGCGCGCGGCGACGTGATGAAGGTGAGCCGCGCTCTCGTGGCGGCTAACAAGGCCAACATCCCGCTGCCCTTCCAGCGTGCCGCTGCCATTGACCTCGCCGGCCGCGACGTACTTGAAGCGGTGCGTACCAGCGTCAACCCCAAGGTCATCGACTGCCCGGACACTTCCAAGGGTAAGCACACCATCGACGCGGTGGCCAAGGACGGGATTCAGCTCTGCGTCAAGGCGAGGGTTACCGTGCGCGCCAACATCGAGCGGCTGGTCGGCGGCGCGACCGAGGAAACCATCATCGCGCGTGTCGGCGAAGGCATCGTTACCACAATCGGTTCTTCCGAGTCCTACAAATCCGTGCTTGAGACACCCGACAACATCTCCAAAACCGTGTTGAAAAAAGGGTTGGACGCGGGCACCGCCTTTGAGATCCTCTCCATCGACATCGCCGATATCGACGTGGGCGAGAACGTGGGCGCGAAGCTTCAGGCCGATCAAGCGGAGGCCGACAAGCGCCGCTTCCAGGCCGAGGCGGAGAAACGCCGCGCCGCGGCACAGGCACAGGAGCAGGAGATGATCGCCAGGGTTCAGGAGAACCGCGCCAAAGTCGTCCTCGCTGAGGCGGAAATCCCCCTCGCCATCGCCGAGGCCTTCAAGAGCGGCCACCTGGGCGTGATGGACTACTACCGGCTCAGGAACATCCAGGCGGACACGGACATGCGCTCCTCGATAGGCGGCCCCGCCCCCAGCAGCACTCCGGGCCCTGCCCCTACGGGCCGCTAGAGCAAACGTATGACCGACACCGTTTTCAATTTAATCATTATTCTCATCCCGGTGGCGATTGTCATTGGCCGTATCGTCACCGGCGCGAGAAACAAGCGCAACCCGCCGCCCGCTCCCGCCCAGCCCCAAATCCCGGTTCACTTTGAGGACGACGAAAATTACTTCAAGAGACAGTTGGCGGTGAAGCCGCCTGAGACGAGGCCGCACGTTCCAAAAACGTCAACGAAGTTGACGACGACGCCAAAGTTGGCAGCGTCAACTCCGTTGACGACTCGCGTCCCCGAGGCTTTTCCCCCCGCCGCCGCTTCCGGCGTCAAGCCGGCGCCGGGAAGGCAGGCGGCAGCTCCTTCCGGGCAAAAGGACTTTACCCTCATCCTGAGTCACCTTTCCCCCCTGAAACAGGCGGTGGTCATGGCGGAGATTCTTGGGCCGCCGAAAGCGATGGAGTGAACTAACACAAACAAGAGATAACCACGGAGTTCCACGGAGTAAAGACACGGAGTTTCACGGAGGAAGATACTTTAAATTTCCCTATATCTTTAAGCAAATCACTTATATCTTTGATATACCGTCGTTTAATCACCATTAAAATAGAAAAGTTTAATGAAAATATGCTATATTTTGTAACGGATATCACCGCATTACCTGGGCCTTGCGGAAAAAGAAAAAATCGTGTTTAATATTGATAAAACATCGTTAAATTCAGGAGTTGGATATGGCAAAATTTGAAAAAGTAAAGATCGCTGTTGCGGGCTGCGGAATGATCAGTGGAATTTACCTTAAAAACATGACGAGCGCCTTCAGTATACTTGAGGTGGTTGGCTGCTGCGACGTTGTTAAAGAACGAATGGAAAGAAGGGCCGCCGAGTTTAATATCAGGCAGATGAGTATTGAAGAGATCCTTTCCGACAAAAACATTGAGCTGGTGCTTAATATAACCGATCCGGTGAATCATCATCTTGTAAGCACGCAGGTACTCAACGCGGGCAAGAACCTGTATTCCGAAAAACCCATCGACATTTCGATTGAGGCCGCCCGCGAGCTTGTGCAGTTGGCCGACAAAATGGGAGTTCTTTACGGAAACGCCCCGGATACCTTCATGGGGCAGGCTATTCAGACAGCCCGCTTCTATATTGATTCCGGCCTTATCGGCGATGTGACCTCTGTAACCGCGGTCCTGAACAGGGACGCCGGATTCCTCGCCGAGCGTTATCCCTTTACCGCGCTTCCGGGCGGCGGCATCGGCCTGGATGTCGGGGTTTATTACATAACCGCAATTTTAAGCATTTTGGGTCCCGTAAAACAGGTTGCCGGGTTTGTAACTACCCGGAACGCGGAACGCACCCATTATTTCCCCGGTAAAGGCGACTTTGGGGAGAAATTCTCTCTTCAGGCTGAAAACCTCGTTTCCGGCAGCTTCCTGTTTGAGAGCGGCATTTTCGGTTCGATCATGTTCAATTCATGCAGCATCGGGAACGAGAAGCCCCAGATTATCATGTACGGCACGGAAGGCATTCTCTATATGCCCGATCCCAACCATTTTGGCGGCGAAGTAAAGGTAATCCTGAAAGGCCAAAACGAGCCTGTCACGCTGCCCCCCACCCACGCCTTTACGGAAAACCACCGCGGCATAGGGCCCGCGGAACTCGCCTGGTCGCTTAGAAAGGGCCGCAAACCCCGCACCAGCAAGGAAATGGCTTTTCACGGGCTGGAACTTCTGCTTGGCCTTTACAAAAGCTGTGAAACCAAAAAGTTCTATGAGATGACCAGCACCTTCCAGCGGCCGGCTCCCATTCCCCGCGGTTACCTGGGCGAATCTTACGGCGGTTCTCCGGCGGAATCCGGTATTGCTATTTAAGTCGATTGCGGAGGTGTCTTGATGGCTTTTACTTATTCGGTACAGCTTTTTTCGGTTCGCACAGAATTGCAGCAGGATCCCGTGCAAACGCTTACCCGGCTTAAGGCGATGGGCTACAGCGGCGTGGAGGGCTTCGGCGGTTTCAACTACTCTTCGGCGGACGTGAAGTACGCCCTTTCCCACGCGGATTTGGAATTGGTGGGTTATCATACCCCCTGGGCTTACGTTCAAGACGATAAGCTGGAATCCACGATAAAGTATTTTAAGGAAATCGGCAATAAATTCGTCATTGTTCCGGCCCTGCCGAAGGAGTGTACCGGGAGTATTGATGAGTGGAAACGCACAGCGGAAAAGTTCAATGACATATCAAAACGGCTTCAGGGTGAAGGCATGGCGCTTGGCTATCATAACCACGCCTCGGAATTTAAAACGCTGGATGGCGAGACGCCTTTTACGGTGTTTTTTGACAACACTGATCCCGCCATTATCATGCAGGTGGACAACGGCCATGCCGTGGCAGGCGGCGCCGATCTCATGGCCATAATGCGCCGGTATCCGGGCCGCGCGCGTTCGGTACATTTAAAGCCCTATTCCAAAAGCTCCGGTTATGCGCCAATCATCGGGCAGGATGACATTGATTGGACTGAGTTCTTGCACTGGTGCCGGGATAATGGCGGCACGGAGCATTACATCGTGGAGTACGAACATGAGGAAGCGCATCCGCAGATGGAAGGCGTGGAGCTGTGCATTAAGGCGCTCAGGGAAATGGAAGCCGCGGGGAAGATTTGAGTATAACGCTCATACTCTTATTCGTTGGACACATTAGGTGAAACTCTGTTATCGTGTGAGGTTCTTTACCCAGCGGAAGCGGTTTATTACCACCACCGCGACAAAACACTTCAGCACCTGATCGCATTTAAGGCAGGCGAACACCACCCACGGCGGCGCGCCCAGCGCCGATGCGATTATTGAAGAGGGAATGACCACAAGGAACACGAAAATTACATCATTGCGAAACACGAAAGAAATATTGCCCCCGGCTTTTACAAGGCCCGCAAGGCAGGACATTTGGTAAGCCGTTCCCGCGATGGACACCGCGTGTACAAGGAGGAGCTGCCGCGCGATATCTACGGCTTCCGGGGAAATGTTATACATGGAGATAAGAATGTTCCTGAAAAGTACCACGAAAAGCCCGGTCGCAAGTCCCACGCCGATAAAGAACAACTGTACCCTGTAAGCATGGCTCTTTATCAGCTCAAGCCCTGAGTCGGCCCCAACCATCTTCCCGGTCATTATTCCCACTGCCCCGGCCAGGCCGGCCAGCCATATATACACGAGGGTATTCATCATGCCGGCAATATTGAAGGAAGCTATCACCGTTGCCGAAAACCGGCCTATGATAAAAGTGTAGGCGAAAATATTTACCGCCCAGACTATTTCCCCTGCCAGCACCGGGGAACCGTACCTGATGAGGGAAGCGCAAAGCGGCCTGTCCAGCCTCTTTAAATCTCCGAGCGACAGGGCAACCCGTTTATCAAAACAGAGGATGTAGACCGAGGCGATGGCAAATTCGATGATCCTGGCAATCAGGGTGGCGATTGCCGCCCCGGTAATTCCCAGGGCGGGAAAGCCGAATGCGCCAAAAATGAGGACATAGTTCAGTCCGATATTGATGCCCAGGGTGGCCAGGGAAATATTCATCCCAAAGCGGACTTTTTCAACACAGCGCTGGGACGCAATCAAAACCTGAGAGAGGGAGAAGAATACAAACGAGATACCCACGATCCTGACATAGCTCGATGCCGACTCAATAACGTCCGGGCTATTGCTCAGTATGCCCGCGACAAAGCGGGGAAAAAAAGCGGCGGTCAAAGTGAAAAAGCCCCCCGTCGCTGGTGCCGCCTTCAGGCAGATTGATGTCAGGGATCGTATACTCTGGGTATCTTTTTTACCCCAGTACTGGGTTCCCAGAATAACCAAAGATGAGCCGATTCCATTGGTAACCAACTGAACCATGAAATGTATCTGGTTCCCGATAAACACACCGGAGATGGCCAGATCCCCCAGGCGGCCGACCATGACGTTATCGGCGAAATTCACCGTAAAGGCTATCAGATTCTGGAGAGAGATTGGCAGGGCAAGAAACAAGAGGGATCTGAAAAAACTCCCCCCGGCGCTGCCTGGTTTCGGTTCTGTGTTATTCTGCATTACAGCTTATTATGGTATGTACTTTACTTCCGTTCAATATGGTGGATATACCGAAGGGGTGATAGGCGATTTAATACGTTAATACCGTTTTGTCACCTTTCGGGCGGCGGTAAAAACTTTATATCGCCTCGCCGCTTAAAAGGCAAATGATCCACCAGCCCGCTAATTTTATTGACGATGTAGTACGCGCCTGATGATCTCCATTCCCGGGGATACCTGACAAGCCCGGCTTTTACCGCGTTGTGATTGATGTAGCCAAAGACAGGGAAATACTCAGAGAAGCCTTTTAATGGCCTGGCAAAGTAACGATTATCCCATAGGTNATCTNTGGAACCNTGGATACAATTCCAGCGTTCGGTTGAATNAATCTTGAGCCAGCGCATTATTTCATGTAGGCTTACTCCTTCTTCCGGCCTAATAAGTAGATGAATGTGAGTAGGCATAATACAGAAATTGCCAAGGTGAAAATGAAATTTGTCTTTTGCGTCTTGAAGGGTAATGAGCATGATTTTCCGATCCAGCCGATTTGCAAAAATAGGGGTGCTGTAATTGGTTTGGATAATTACATGATAAAAAAGGCCTTTGCTAAATTCACGTTTATTTCGCATTTGTGGTACCTCCTACCTTATATACTGCGCGGAGATGCGTTTTTGCTTGGGTTGATACCGGGAATCTATGATATATATCATAAAAAATAGGTACTAAACATCTCGCCATCATCTTGCCAATCCGTAAATTCATCTTGCCATTTGGCAGAATAAACGATATAATACCTTTAACGATGTCGTGCGGCGGTTTGGTGGAGGGGTTGAGCGAATCAGACTTTTTTAAATGCCGCTCAATGCCACGCAACCGCGAGCTAATGCGCGTGTTCCGCGATATGGAACTGGTTGAGCAAATCGGGTCGGGCATGAGCCGTATTCTTAAAGCCTATGACCGTTCAATATTTGAACTGACACCGAGTTTTACGGTTGTGACGTTTCCGTTTGAAGAAGCGTTTATTTCGCCAAATGGCAGTACGAATGGCAAGATGATTGGCAGAATAACCGACAGAAAAAGAACAACGCTTGACGTGATAAAAGAAATTCCGACGGCAACGATTGCCCAGCTTGCGAAACTCACAGGCAAATCACAACGCACCATATCGCGTGAATTGAAAGAGTATCAAAACGCCGAGTTGATTCGTCGGGAGGGCGCGAAGCGAAATGGACACTGGGTTGTATTATGAAAACTAAAAGCGGTTAACTTGTCAAGGAGAGAGAAAGGCTCAATATAGGTTTATCTGTTTGATGTCGTTGTTAAAGGTATCCACCGGCTTTATGGTCAAGCGTGTTTTTCGTGCGTGGATTTAACCCTGCTGGTAGTCTACGGCTTCGATTAAGCCCTGCATAATGCTGTTGAAAAAAGTTATGGTAAGAGTTATCATTACTGATTAGGAGTTAGTATGAAAAACTCAAAAACATTGATAATTATTGTCGTGCTGTTTATTGCGGGCAGTATTGTCGGCCTGTCTTTGACAGGAAACAGATTTAATAAGAGCAACACGGGGACTTTCACCCTAACCGGCATTCCTTCGCAGTACAACAGAAAGTACGCGTATTTAATGGGCAGTAATGCCGATTACGCAGCAGATAACGGTTATGTAGCGGATATTGTGGCGGTTTTTGGCGGCATTCTCATGGTCGACGGCGCCATGAAGTTTCCTCAGATTAAGGGCGGGAGCGTAACCTTGCCGCTGCGGTATGCGGATATATCCGGATTGGGAAACCTGGTTTCATACAGACGCAGTGATACTCTTGGATTTTATATTTATATATATGATCAAGAGACAGTGGAGCTTTCGAGAATGGATGACTGGATATGTAATATTGCTTTTAATTCGGTCGACTTTTTAGACGGCCATGCCAAGCGAGCCTGGAACGCTGCGGATGATGTGTATGAAAGAAGGTAACTGATTGCGTTATCAGTAATAGAACCGCACATCCACCGGGATATGGGGGAATAGCTCCATTTCCATTTCACCAATTCCGGCGATCTGACCGGTTTTTCTGCCGTTAACAGGATTGCTGTCGGTAAAATTCACGACAAGGTCGCCGTTAATAAAGGCCCTGAATGACGCGCCGTTAGCATTATCTGTTCTCTCTATCCGCAATGTGTTGGAAGCATTGAATTCTGCTTTTATGGATGATGAATTTGTCCATCCGGCGGACATATTTGTGAGTGTATCCGAGGTTCTTTTTTGTATTATGAATGTTCCGTCTGTAGCTATCAGGAACCAGTAAAAACTGACATTATTGCTGTCGGAATCGTCGACGCAAAAAATCATTCCATATCCCGAATAATCGTCCCCGCTGATTTTCTTGATCCTGCATTCGTACACATTCGGATTGGTATTGGGATTTGACATATACTGCCACGTATATTTGCCATATAACGCCGGATCAATGGTTAGAAATCGCGTCGTTCCGTCATTGTCGGCAGGGGTTGAAAAACGGATGCTGCTTACGGGTGGGGCACCCGCTTCTTTCATATCCAAGTCGATGTTCCAGTCAAGCCAGCTCCAGTAGCTATTCAACAATTTATTGTAGATTGGCTCTGTCCACTCAAAATAACTTTGTTCTTCTTCAAAACTTGATGCCCAGAACAACCTGCCCATAAGATAATCATATCCGTATTCTTCCCATGATCTGTAAAGCGGTTGAATTTTCCTTGCGATACGGAAGATCCTTACCCAGGCTTCGTCTTCTGTAATAAAACCCGCATTATAACCCCATCTGCACAAGGAAATGCTTCTGCCAAAGTCCCATGCCTTGATTGTCAGGTATTGATATTCGTCCCAGTTGGCTGCCACGAACCTGAAGCGGTTATATTTTGTTTCATCCCATTCGTATCTGTCCAATACGGATGCAATCGGCAAATTACTGTCTTCTGCTTTGATGAGTTCATATACTATCTCCTGGATTTCCCTGAAAGAAGCCGCGTGTCCGCCGGTTTCCAGCCTGTCCAGCATTTCAAATAATTCTTGCCTTGTGGTTATACCCCAATCCCGGCTCAGTACATTCAGCCATGTATCTCTACCTCTTTCATCCATTGTGTCTGCATACAGGGCATTGCGGCTGCTGCTGTTGATTTCGGTCATTATCCCGGCCAGAGATATCGCCCATAATTGGGCTTTTGTGAGTTCGGCAAATAAAAAGGAATTGCACAATAAGAGGCATGCAGCGAAAATTACTCTCTTTCTCATATCAGCCATCTCCTTCGCTGATAGCAATATATACTTCTATCACAGGTTGAGGTAGCACAGCCCATTAGACTGAAAAAAGCACAAAAAAAAATCGCCCTGATAACCTTTATAAACCCTCCTTTGTGAAGTCCCGTATCTATAATATATCCAAAATCTATAATTTGTCAACCAAAAAAAGTGTCAGGCAAAATTTTTAGGAGGATTTCAGGGACGCGCTTCCGCAAGCGTGATGCTTTTGTTTTGGCAATCCCGAAGAACCACATGGTGATTTTGAAGACTAGGGCGTAAAAAGGTATCAGTTACCGTTTAAGCCCGGTTTCTTCCGTGGGAACTAGATCAAGGGTATGTTTGTAAATGTTCCTTGTTTCCGAGACAAATTCCGAAAACCTTAAATCTCCCATTGCCAGATAAAACAACAGCGGAGTCGTCCCAAGAGCCAGGGGAGCAACAACGCACCCGACAGCCCCGCCGTCTTTCCTTATTGCCCTATACGCGCCACCTCCTTCAATACATGGGTTTTCTTCCAAAAGGGAGACTGCCTCCCTGATTGTTTCCTCCGAATAGGGTATGTCCATTTCCCTGTTAGTCGTTATAACGGCTAACGCGCAATCGCCGCACCCCGCTTTTTTCGGCGGCGTGTACTTTTCCCCCGTCATTACCGCCCTGTCCACAACGCCGCCCAATGTCGGCCTTTCCTTGACGGCCTGACAGACGGCCCCGGTAACGGTTCAAATTCCACCTCCCAAAGACGCAGAATCTCGATAATTTTCATGGGTTCATCACACCTCATTTTGTCCTCCGGTAAGATGCTTTTTAAAAGCATACCGGATTGGGCTAGGGAATCGCAGATTCCCTCGAGATGCGGGCTTTCCTGGCCGAA
>JGI24698J34947_10002095_pt1 | contig 10667 bp, 2 predicted proteins | sample TergutMp193P3_FD_34947 | JGI IMG/M metagenome (IMG submission 34947) | reverse complement strand
ATATTCCGTATTCCCGTAATAAAATTTTTATAATATTCTTAAAAAATGCCCTCTACTGCTCTTCTTTAAGGCCTATTACGTAAAACATGGAAAAGTTTGGGATTAAAATCAAAGTCAACACCAATGAGGATTCGGGAACAGGGGCGGGCGTCTCCGCCTCCCGTTCCCTTACCTGAACCTTACCGCTACTACCTCACCGCCACTACGACGCTCTTTGTATCCACGCCTTCGCGGGGCTATCGCCGCGGAAAAATGCGCCGCGCGATTTTTTTGCGCGGGACGGCGGCCGTTCCGCCAACGCCACGCACGATCTCAATATTTACCGGCAACAGGGCACGGTAAGCCGCGTCCCCCACGACACGGTTTTCCCGGCCCCCCGCGGGGACGGAACTTTCCAGCCCCCGCGGATCGCCCATAAACCATTAACCAATGCACATCATTAAATTGTACGGATGGGTATTACGCCCACCCGTACATCAATGCACAACTTTACCGCGCCACGCCAAGTATCGACGACACCCTGACCTTGCCGCCATCCTTACCGACAAGCGCGCCCTTCACAAGGTACGTGCCTTCGGAGACCGGGGCGCCCTTCGCGGTCAGGTTCCAGCTGCCGATCTCGCGGCGGGCGGTGGTGCTGCCCTTGTCGGAAACGGCGACTTTCGTCACAAGGTTGCCGGAAGCGTCGAACACGTACAGCGTGCCGGACTTCACGGCCTTGCCCTGCCAGAAGAAGCCAACCTTGCCGGACGCCTTCGCAACCGGGTTCGGGCCAACGGTGAACTCGCCGGCTACGACCTGAACAGGGGCCACGACAACAACTTCGCTGCCGCTGCCGGGTATCACGCGGTCGTTGGACGCGACGGACACCTTCTGGCTTATGACCACAGTCTTCGACGCCGTCGTCGCCGCCGCGCTCTCCAAGCTCAGCGCCACGGTGAACACATACGAGCCCGCCGCCTCAGCCGTAGCGGCCGTGAACGCGCCGCTCACAACCGCGGCCACATCGCCCAGATCAAGCCCGGCGATGACGCCCTCAACGAAAGCTTTCGCCTTCGCCTCGGTATTCGCCGCGCTGTCAGCCACGGGGCCGAAAGCGGTGGCCTCGATCCTGGCCTTCGCCGCCGCCACAAGCTCGGCGGGACCGGCGATCGTGTACGTGCCGAGGCTGTACGTAACGGCGGTGTAGTTGTTATACCCGGAGATGTTCACCCTTACGGTGTACACGCCGGCCTCAACAGGCGCGACAGAGGCGCCGTTGCGAACGTATACTACCGCAGCGGTACCGTCGTTCGTGCCCTTCAGCTCTATCGCGCCGATGCCCAGCGTGTCACCCGTATACAGGTGGCTCGGCAGGATTCCGGTAAACTGAGCGCCGTTGAGCAGGATGTCGGAATCCTCCACAGTCTTCCGGCGGATCGTGTAAACGCCGAGGTTGAACGCGCTGTCCGCGGGGGTTCCCGTGAAGTTCAGCCCGTCGTTCGCCACCGTCACCGTTATCTCGTACTCGCCCGCCTCAACAGGAGCCGTTGTCGTTTTCAGGCTGTCCGGGTTCTTTGTGGTGTCCGTATTCCTGTAGGACACGGTCTCCTTGCCAAGGCCCGTCCTCGCGGCCCCGTCCCTGTCCGTCACGCGGATACCGACGGCCTGAGGAAGGGTGTTGTAGATCGCCGACGGGGGAGAGACAGCCAGATCGCCTTTCTCAAGCGCTTTCCTGTTGATCCTGTACGTGCCCTCGGCCACGTCCTTATAGTCGTAGAGGCCCGTGACTATCACGCGCGCCGTACCGGCGTCCAGGCTGTCCCTCGTGCTGAACGTGTAGTCGGTGCCGTTCGCCAGCGTTACGCCGTCGAGAATAACCTTCACTTTCGCCGCGGACGGGATCTGCGCCTTGCCGTTGTAGGTATACTGCGTGTCTACCACGACGTTGGCGAACGTGATGCTCACCGCGGCCTTCAGCGTCGAAACGACCGCGCTGCCGGACTGAACCGAGTCGGTGTGCTGGATGCCGGCGACCACGTTCTTAACGAAAACGTAGAACGTGTCCTTAGCTCCAACCACCGTATTGGCCGGCTCCATGTAGGTCGCACCGGTCGCGCCCTCAATAAGCGCCCTGTTCTTGTACCACTGGTACGCGACCACGCCGCCGATCGCGCTGTCGGGCGTAACCGCGTTAACGCTGACCGTCACCGTGCCGCCTACGCGGACAGTAGTGTCCGCCGGCTGGGTCACGACCACAGGCGGCACCGGATTCCCGATCACGTAATTGCTTATCGTGACCGTAACGGAAGAGTCAGCGCCCACATTGTAGTTCGACGCCGCTACCGCGACCGCGTCCTTCAGCTTAACCTTCACGGGGTACGTTCCGGCCACGTTGGGTACAGCGACCGAGTCCACGTTCGCCCTGACCGTATACAGAGCGGTCAGCGCGCTCGTCGCGCTGGAAAGCGGAAGTTTCAGGCTGGGCTCGCCCGCGCCAACCGCCGCCCTGCCGGCGCGGTGGCCGGTGGGGACAGCCGCGTTGAGCGAATCGTTGTAGAACCATACGAAATCGCCCGCGCCAAGCGTGCGCTTCGTGATCCTGTTATTCGCAGGCAGCTGAATAGCAAGAACGTCCGACGCCAGCGTGTAGTTCCTGGAAGTCGCCCCGGTATCGTCAAGCACGATCGTACCGGTGATCGAGTCCGCACCGGCGTTGGCGCTGTTGTACTTCGCCGCGACCGTGTACTGGCTGGGCGGGATCGTCTGGTTCAGCACCGTACCGTTAAACGCCACCCCGACAACCCCCGCAATGGAGTCCGTGCCGTTGTACTGGCGCGCCGCCGGCGGGGTAACCGTGCCGAGCGTTACCGCTTTTCTGGCGATAACGAACGTGCGCGAACTGTCCTCGCCGCCGTAGTTGCCGCGGCCGATGATCCTGACCACGCCCAAACCGGCCCCCGTGTTGTTGCGGTAATCAACCGTATAGTCCGCGCTCGTGAGCGGGAGGCTGTCGATCACCGACGACACGCCCGGCCTCTTCTGAGTCCCGTCGTACGTGTAGCTGGGATTGTTGCTCCCCTCCAGCGTGACCGTCACCGCGCCGCCGATATCTTTCGGCAGAATCTTCCAGTACGCCGTCTTCGTGCCGAAGAACTCCTCGTTCTCGATCCTCACCACAACGCTGTACGTCCCGGCGTTCGCAGGCGGAGTCGCGCTCGCCGGGTAACCTGTCGGCGAAACGCCCTCATAGGTATAAGTGGTGTCCCCGTTCGCCGCCGCGTAGTTGCCGGCGACAAGCGGATTGATGCTCGCCGTACCAATAGCGCGAGGATGGCCCGTGTAGACCGCGCTGTCAGCCTCAAACACGATAACTGACGCCGGGATCGTACCCTTCTGCATAATCCTCAGATTGAAAGCCTGCGTCTGATCGGCAACCGTCGTACCCGACCTCAGGTTCTTAATCGTGGCCGTCAGCGTGATATCGTAGCTCCGAGCCGTCGCCCGCGTAATCGAGCCGGTAACGCGCGGGGCTGTCCCGGTCGTATCTTCTTCAATCACGAAAACGCTGCTCGGGGCGTCAGCCGTGACCTTCGCCCACGCCCAGTTTATCTGGACGCTGTCACCGTCCGCCGGCAGTACAAACGCGCCGTTCACAGGCAGGCTCAGATTCCTCGTAACCTCCGTGGGGCTGCCCTGGATCGCGCTGTTCGCGCCCCTTATGGCGCTCCACGTGAGAGCTCCCTTCACCCTTTCCAAATCCTCCGACGCCTTGCTCGAGTACTTGCTCACCGTCAGCACGAACGGCTTCTCCCACGTACCGTCCCCGATGTCAGACTTGACAATCGCGGTCAGAGTCGCGGTAGAGTCCGCCTGGTCGGCGGAAGGGCGCGTAATTATGCCGTCCACGCTTATGAGGCTTCTCCTGTTGGAATCCCAGCTGATGTTCGCGCTGGCGATTTCCTCAGTATTCAACGACTCGTTGCCCACCTTCGCGTTCGCCGCAAGCGCCGCAATCGTCGCGGCGTCCAAATTGAGGTTTGACGTTACCGCAGTCTGCGCGGTATTGGTCCCCCTTATGGCAACCGTAGCCGGGCTTCCTGCCCCGTCCCACGTTACCTGATTTACGAGAGCCGTCGCGATCTCCACGCCGGTAAAGTTGGTGCGGTCAAACGCGGCCACGACCTTAGGCTTGCTCTGGTTATTGGTAACCCCCGCATACGTGGCGCCATTCGCCCCGCTAACTTCGATCGCGTCGGCGGCCACGCCAATGAACGTGTAACCGGCGGCGGGCGTAAGCTCGATCTCCGCCGTGTATTCCGTGCCGCTCGCGAACGGCCTGGTGCTCTCGTCCACACTCGTGGCGCCGGTCTTAACCCATTTGACGACCTTGCCGCTAAACTCAGCCGTAGACGTGACAGCCACGCCCGTGTCGGCGGGGTTGCCGGTAATCGGCCTGAGCACGCCGGAAACCCGCGGCTTGGTAACGCCGCCAACGGCAGTTCCCTTCACAACCGCCAGGGCAGTCACGGGAGCGTTAAGGACAAGCGCCGCTCCGGGCGTACCGACTATCGTCGCGCCGGGCAGACCGAAAGAAGCGGCGTCTATCGCGCTGGCCGCGCCGAACGTGAAGCCGGGCTTGGCAGTCAGCGTTATGCGCGCGCTGTACTGCGTTCCCGCAGCAAAATCCGCGGTCGACGGGAAAATGTTGCCGTTGGAACTTCTCCAGGTCAAATCATTATACCCCAGCGTATACGTAACGTCAGCCGCGTCCGCAGGAGAAATATTCGCGAGCTCAGCTTCGCCGCTCGGCCGCCCCGCTATCGCCGGGATAGACCAGAACAGCGTCGTATCGGCGGCAATAATAACCTGGTACGGAACGTTGTATACATATGTTATTTCGTATACATTACCGGCAATATTACCTTCCTCGGCGCCGGGCAGAAAGTCGCCGACAATGCCGGCGGTAGTCCCGTCAGCGAGCGTAAAACCGCTGAACGTATAGCCCGAATTAGGAGTCAGCCTGACGGTAAGTTCGTAATACTCGCCGCCCTGGAAGTTACCTGTAGTCTTGGCACTTCCGGCCGTCCATGTTTCGGGGTCAAATTCTTTCCAGGAGACGGAAGTCACCACAAACTCTTCCGACGCCGGCGGCACGAACAGGCTCCACGGGAGGCCGTAACTGCTGACAGCCTTGCCGTTGCCGGGAAGGTACTCGTCGTCTAACCATGCCAGCTCTTCAGCCTTAACCGGCGCGAGAGCGGCGGCAAAGACGGCCTTAAGCTCCAACCTTTCGCCGTTAGCCGACACCGTCGCAGACTGAGCTGTCCCGCCGCTGATCCACTGCGCCGCAACCGGGCTCGTCGGGAATGTGTAACCGGCATTGGCCGTGAGCGTGCATACCGCCGTATAGCTGGTGCCATACGCGAACGCCGTTACGCTCGGCGAGAGAGTGGCGCCGCTGGCGTTTTTCCAAACTAAGTTAGTAACCGTGAACGCTTTCGTCGCGCCCTCGGCGTACCCGTCGTTTACATTAGCCGCGCCGGACAGGGACGATATGGTCGCGCCCTGCCTCGGGCCGGCGTCCGCCCCAAGGAACTTCACCGAGATTTGCTGCGCCGCGATGGTCGCCGCGCTCACGGTTGTGCCCCACCCCGACGATACCGCGGTATTGACGACCGTTACACTGGTAGGCGCCGGCGTTATTAACGCCGTTGAAAACGTTGTGCTGAGGGTTACAGCGAACGTCCCCCCAACGGTCGTCGGAGTCCCTCTCAGCTCTACCGTTATTTCGTCGTCATCCGTCCTTGTCGCTGCAGACGTTACTCCGGCGGGAAGGCCTGTCACCTGCAAGGCGGTTCCAGGTATCGTGCTTGCCAACGCGTAATTTGTCGGGCTGCTTTCCCCGTCATCCCCCGTCAGCGTATAAACTATGTCCGTATTTACCGGCGTGCCGACTGTAAAAGCGGCTACCGGATTACCGGTTGCGGTCAGCGTGGCCACCTGCGCCCACGCGCTCCCCGCCCCCACCGTCAAGACCCCCGCGACAGCGAAGATCGAGAGCGTTTTAAATATTTCGTTAATCCTGTTATTCACAGCATCTCCTTTAAAAAATATTTTAGTAGTAGTAGTAAATCTCGCCGGTCACAACCCCGGCGCGTTTAATTCAGATAATTTCAAGCTCCGCCCGGTTTTCCGCGCGGTCTTGCCGTGCGGTTGATTTCACGCGGCCGTTTCCGCGGCGCCGGTTTTTTTCCGGGGCGGGTTGCCCGCCGCCGGTTTTCCCTGGCGGTTTACGACGGTTTTGGGGGTGAGGTAGCGTTTTCGCGTTTGGCGTATCCCGCGTTTTGGCGTGGGACGCGCTGTAACCCCTTGTGGGGCAATCAGTTGTAGAGGGGTGGAGGCGGCAGTAGATGGCGCGCCCTGTTCTCGCCTGGGATATGCTCCCGGACGGAGGTACGGCGGTCGAAATAGATGGTTGGTGCGTCCACAGCAAACGCTCCCGGGCCTTCGCCCGCAATGCTATCCCCGCTGCCACGGGGGGTTCGTATAGCTCGTCCCTGCTGCCAACAGGGCATTGACGCCATCCCGCTGCCACGGTCCGGCCCCGCGGTTTTATCCGCGGAGAGTCGTCAACTTATTAATATACCTGTTTTCACATGGACATGCAATGAAAATTTTTAAAAATTTTATAAAAATTGTGGGATACGCGTTTTTTGGCGTATTCAGGGGGTTCGGCGGCGGCGCGGCTGCCGGCCCGATAGGGGTTTGGCGGTTTCGGGGTTAAAATCCCGCGTGCAGGAACAGCCCGCCGGAGCCGGAGCCGCTGCGCATTTTGCGGAGGGCGGCGTTCAGTTCCGCGACTAAGGAGATGTCCGGCCGCATTCCGAGCCTCAGGTACAGCGAGTATTCGAGGTCCGGTTTCGACGTCTCCTCGCTGTTTACGGCCACTAACAGCCGGTGGCTGTTTTCCACGCTCCTGAAGGAGCCGCTCAGGTCTTTTGTAAGCGACATCTGGAACTGCGGGCCGCCGTTGAGGCTGACGCTGTAATTTTTCGAGTCGCGCGTCCCGAACAGGCCCGCGCCGCCCAGAACGCCGTTCTGGAAGCGGTGTTCGTATAGCGCGTCGGCGTGCAGGTAGAGCCGCGACGGATTTTTAGCGCTATTGAAATTGACTTCAAAACCGCCGCCCCTCTCGAACCACATTTTCAGCCGCTCGTACGAACCGTATGTCATTTCGGCATTGGTTTCATTGTATCTGGAAACCAGGCCGCTCATGAGCAGGTTCTCCATTGGGAAACAGAGGAGTCCGGCTTCCACGGACGTGCTTATCAAGTAAGTATTACTGTCAGTAAAAAGGGCGTATTTGAGCGGCGACGCGATGGGCGGGGCGTGCGACTCCGTCCCGTTGGCGTATCCCAGATAGACGGCGAAGCTTTCGAGCGCTTTCGCGTACTCGCCGGGGTAGAAGTACCCGGAGAGGTTTCTCCCCATGCCGACGTTGCTACCGCCCTCAGCGAGTTCGGAGACGTAGACCGAGTACGACGAAGCGATGTCGAAGCCGCGCGGCAGGTCGCGCATGTACACGGATAACGACGGGTTGATCTCCTCGCGCACGCGAAAATCGGACGGGTTGAGGCGGTACATCCCCGAACCGGAGAGGGTGAGCGCGGCGACGGGGGAAACGTTGAGCGCGCCGTACACCACCCTCCCCTGCTTCTCCCTGGTGTCCCTGTACTCCGTCCACGCAAGGTCGTAGCCGACGTTGTGCAGGCCGTTCAGCTCGCTCAGGTAACGCGACGAGAGGTCGGAGACGCGCAGCGAGAACGTCTCCTTGCGGGAGTCGCTGCCGCCCTCCTCCACGAAGCGGCTCGACAGCGACGCCTCAATGTCCGGCAGGAGGTTTCCGGTGTAGGAGGAGCGCAGCTCGAAGTGCGACAGGTCTATGCCGCCTGCGTTCCTGTGCAGCTGGTACCAGCTCGCCCGGAGGTCGTCGCGCAGGTCATACCCAACGTTTAACTCATGCTCAGCATTGATGTTCTGGTAGGAAAACGAGTTCCTGTTCCAGTCGATGCCGTAAAAATCCTGTTCCGTCCAGAAGCCCCTGTACGACCCGAACGCCCTGTTTTCCCGCACGCCCGCCGAGACCCCCGCCGAGTGCGTCCCGATCCTGGTATCGTAGGCGATTTCGGGGTGAAGGAGGAACGAGCGGTTCGCGCCGCCGCGCAGTTCGACCGGCACGCCCGCGAGCAACATCGGCCCCGACTCAAACCCGGGCCCTCTCTCCTCAAATTCCAAAACCCCGGCGCGCGCGCTCAGCCACGATCGCGGCGAGAGCGCGCCCTCAACGAAACTGTACCGGCCGAAATGGTTTTCGGGGAGCGGCTCGAAAGCGGCCTTTTCGTTGGGGAGCGCCCTTTCCGCGAAACTGATCTGTATCACGGATGTCGGATCCGACTTGTCGCGGCGCAGGAGGCGCACGGCGTTGGCCGCCGGGTCGTATATGAAGTCGGCCCCGGCGAGCGGTATCCCGTCTACGTACATCCTGACGCTTGACGGGACTATCTCCCTGGCCGCGCCAACCCCCTCCACCGGGTAGACGCCTGACGGGTTGTAGTCAAACCGGTGCCACTCCGTCTTCGACAGCACGTACCCGCTCCCGGCGGTCGCGGTCGAGAAGGGGCGGTCGCGGTTCTCGGTCCTCGCCTTCCCCGAAAACACCGCCGACCCGCCCTCGGTGATCACATCCGGCGTTACCTGGCCCACGGCAAGCCCGGAGCCCTGAACGCCGTACGAGGCCCTGTCCAGCAAGTCGCCCTCGATCCCCCTGTAGTAAAACCCCTTCTGCGGCGGCAGGGTGCTCACGCCATTATCAACCGCTATATCCAAAAAGCGCCCGGCGGGGTCTTCCGTGTGCAGGTTCAGGGTCACGTTCGCAAGCGGCGCCCCGGGGTCGGCCTCAAGCCCGCCCTCCTCCGTGTAATTCGCGTTCGGCTGCACCCTGGCCGTGCCGCCCCCGAAGACGGTCGCCTGATGGTCGTCCGTAAAGTTGATGTACGCGCCGTTCTCGTCCCACCTGTACTGATCCCGGCGCTCGCCGCCCCGGCTCACCACCGGGACGCCGCTCCACAGCCGCCGGTCGTGGTGGTACAGGACGAACCTGCCGCCCATATACAATATAATATGCCCGTCAAGGCTGAAAGCGAAGACGTCTTCGCCGGCATTGACGTAGTCCGGGTACGTGACGATACCGAAGCCGAACGGCGAGGCCGCGTTCATGGCCAGCCCGCCCCCTGTGACGCATACGACGCTCCCGTTGTGCATGGCGACCGCGCGGACGCCGCGCAGCATGGGCAGCGCGGGCTGCGGCTCCAGCGCCAGGCTGTGGGTGTCAAACCGATACACGCGGTTCTCCGTGGCCACCACAAGGTTGTCCGGCGTCAGGCTGGCCGCGCGCAACCGCTCCCTGACCCGCCAGCCGCTTATGAGCCTCTTCGCCGGGTCGTAACGGTATAGCCCCCGCTCCTGCGTGATATACGCCGCGTCGCCCACCCTGCGGAAATCGCCCGCCGCCAAAACGAAATCGTTATGCGGGACGACAACCCAGTCCTCGCTCGCCGTTGTGAAGACATGCACCGCGCTCTCCGAAATTATGTGCACCTGATCGTTGAAACTGATAAGCCCGCGGACCTCGCCGCCGCCCTTCGGGACAGGGAGCGATACCCACTCGCGGCTCGTCAAATCCATGCGGTACAAAGTGTCGCCCGACGCGAGCCACACGAAGCGCCGGTCAACGCCGATCCGCCCCCCGCCAGCCACGCGCCCCCGCCCGAACTCCTCGACCGTGCCGGTCTGCATGTTGACCGCGATCACCGCGCCCATCGCGTTGGACGCCCAAATAACGTCGCCCGACCGCGCCGCGCTGACGATGTTGAAAACCGAATCGACGGAATTGTAGAGCGTGTGCGAACTGCGGGTATCCATAGAGAGAAATACGACGCGCTGGTGGTCAACAACGTAGACGAAACTGCCGCGCGTGAATACCTGCGGGGAGACAGGGCCGGAACCGGTGACGGCGGAGCCGGAGCCGTTAGCATTTATTGCTTGTGGATACAGCAGGAACGCAGCAAGGATCAGGGCTGAATAGGGCCGTGATCGTGATAATGTTCTTGATAGTTTGCTGAATCCGTTGCGCATAAAAAATCCGTTTTTTGTATCTTTTAAATAAAAAAGTCAAAATCATAAACGAATATGGAGGGCACCCGGCCCCTTACGGGGCCAGCCCTACCCAACCTTATAAATGCGGTCAGTATGTTAAAGTCAACGTCAAAATCAAAGTCAAAGTCAACTTGTTTATCTCGGCGCAAGCCAAAATTTTCAGCCCCTACATCATCCACACCAATGCGGTTTTGACTTTAAACATTCTGACCGCATTTATAAGGTTGGGTAGGGCTGGCCGCGAAGCGGCCGGGTGCCCTCCATATTATTATTTGACTTTACTTCCCGCCAACCAAGTCCTGCATAATGCTATTCGCCGCCGACCGGCCCGCGCCCATGGCCAAAATTACTGTGGCGGCGCCGGTCACGATGTCGCCGCCGGCGTAGACGAACTTTTTGGACGTGCGGCCGTCGGACTCGTCCGCGACAATCGTCCCGTATTTTTCCGATATTTTCAGGCCCTCGGTGGT
>JGI24698J34947_10002094_pt1 | contig 10669 bp, 6 predicted proteins | sample TergutMp193P3_FD_34947 | JGI IMG/M metagenome (IMG submission 34947) | reverse complement strand
GGGAACAGGAACAATTCATGCAGCGGCTTGAATGCCGTCGAGACGAGATACACCAAAGGCAGCGAGGTGAACGCAACCAGTATAAGCATGAACGCATACAAGACCACTTGAGGAAAAGTAATATATATCCATTGGCTCCTGAACCACCTGATTTTCAGCATATACGCGTTTCTCCCTTACTCGCCTTTTGAAGACAACAGTTTCATCACTATCCTGCCCAGGAGGAATGTCATGATGAACAATACCACCGCTATTGATGACGCATAACCCATCTGGAAGCGTATAAACGCGTAATCGTACAGGTGCGCCACTATCGTATGCCCCGCGTAATTCGGGCTTGGCATGCCGGCTACCGCGACCGCCACGTCGAAGACGCCGAGGGACGATACTATCGAGTTAATAGCGCCAAACAGCAATTGCGGCTTCAAAAGCGGCAAAGTTATATAAATAAGTTCCTGGAACTTGTTCTCAAGCCCGTCTATTTCCGCCGCCTCATAATATGACCTTGGTATATTCTGCAATCCTGCAAGGAATACCAGGAATCCGGTACCCATGCTCATCCACAATTGAATGATCCTGATTACCGATAATATGTGAGCCGGATCCGTGTTCCATAATATTGGGCTGTCTATCATCCCGATATTGAGCAGAATATTATTCAGATAACCGCGCCTGTCACTGGAGAATATTACAAGCCACACGGTAGACATGGCCGTCGCGCTTGTAATCGATGGCGCGTAGAACGCCAACGCGAACCCCCTCCTTAACTTCAACTGGTTGATGACCCACGCGGCGAAGAACGACATAATGTAGCCAAACGGCCCGACTATTATGGCAAAACTTACCGTATTCGATATTGCCGTCAGGAATACCTCGTCATCGAGCAAAAGCAGTCTGTAATTGTTAAAGCCGACGAACTTCGCGCTCTGCAGCATATTGTAATCGGTAAAGCTTAAGAATCCTGCGTATAACACCGGCGCGACCACGAATATAGAAAATAATACGAGGAAAGGCAGCAGGAACAGGTACCCCACCCAATATTTTTTTATGAATCGCTTAAAAGCAGGCGGATTAGTTCCCATCTACGATTACCCCATATTCTTCCTGCTTCATCCTAAGCTCGCGGTTAATATCCTTGACCGCCTTTTCAAGCGCCTCCCTTACTTCCCCGCCGCCAATCACGACTGTGTTCCACGCATTTGCCAGATGCCTGTCCGTGAAGTACCCCCCAAGCACTACAGGAACCTCCCGCGCCCATACCCACTGCTCCTCTATAACCGCGAGGTCATCGGACTTCCACGACAAACTCTCAAACGCCTTCTTGTTCGCCGTGTTCCAGCGCGCCTCCGCGCCGATGAGCGCCTCTACTTCCCTTGCAAACCTCGCCTGTATTTCCTCGCTGGACCACCACTTTAAAAATTCCCAGCTTGCTTCCGGCTTGGTACTCTGCTTCATGATTATTGCGCCCTGAGCCGTTATTGAGCCGGCGGTCCTGTCTATATAGCTTGTCCCGTCCGCATTGATCTTCTCCACGCCAGGCAGAGGGGCTATGCCCCATTTACCCGCAAGTTCAGGCGCCGCGACCGACAATTGCATGAAGAGGCCAAAATCGCCTATGCCAAGGGGAGCTATTCCGGTCCTGAAATACTGATAGAAATTGGCAACAACAGGTACTCCGTAGTTGGTAAATAATTCCGTGTATTCCTTGAATGCCCTGTATGCCTCCGGCGTATCAAGCGCGGATCTATATCCGTCCTCCGTATAGTAACTCCCGCCATTCTGGAACATGAACTGTGTAAAATCCTTATTGCCCCCTGTCGAGTTTGACAGTCCTCCGTGATAATATTCAAATCCGTTTTGGTATAACGCGGGCATCACATGATCGTATAACTGCCGCCTCGTCTGTGGCAGTGGGATGTTATATTGCCCCAATATGTCCTTGCGGTAGAACATGACGTTGAAGTTCATGGTCTCGGGTATGGCAAAAACGCCGCTGTTATATTCGTACGGCGTAAACAGGGCGTTCACAAACCTGGACCTTACCTCGTCAAACCCCGGCATTTTCGAGAGGTCATAAACCGCGTCCCTTATCGCGAATTCCACCGGGGAGGTAACATCGACGCCAAGCGCCACATCCGGGGCCTTCCCCGATGTAATGGAAAGCATGAGCGCGTTTACGTTACCCGCGTTAAGCTGCGAGCCCGGCAGTACATTTACGTTAATCGCTATCCCCGAGTCAGGCGTAAAACTCTCGTCGGCTAGCTCCTTGATCGCCTCCGCCCACTCGGTGCCTCTCGCAATCCATACGTTGATAGTCTCGTTTATCTCGATATTGTCCGCCAATATGCTGCCCACGTTATCGTAATCCTTGAAAAACGACGAGAAGAACAGCTTCATAGTCACGATAAATCTCTGGAAAACATTTGACCTTTTGCCAATCCATGTTTCACCGGGATCGCCCAGCGTGAAGCGATCGATTACCAACGGCGATTCCTGTAATTGCAGATACCAGTTGCTCAGGCTTTCCTGGGAGCTGGTCAAATCGCCCATGCGTCTGGCGATGCTGAATGGATTCCTGATCATGTTCTCAAGCTGTGCCCGGATGGTAAGGAAGTTATTCGCCATGGCGTTATTGCCGTCCGTGAATGACGACATGAGGTTATATTTATACACGATGCTGTATGACAGATACTCAAGCATTTCCTTAAGCTCGGGTATCCTCTCGAAAAAACGGTAATCGTAATTCGGATCCGGCGCGCTACCCGCAAGCATGGTTATACTCAGCAAGGCGTCCGACAGAACCTGCGTATCATTGCTCAGGGATTCAATAATTTCCGCTATCGGCCCGAATTTTACCGTCATGGTAACGGTGTGCCTGCCTCGGGTCAGGTAAAACTGATATGGCGCGCCAGAGGAATCTCCCAGCTCATGCAGGCCCCAGCGCGTATCATAAACAAATTTATATTCCTTAAGTTCTTCAAATGGTACCCTGCCGTCTATCGCAATCTGCCGGAACGAAGGAAGCCCGTCGCCCCATTGCTGCTTTACAAACAGCGCCATTTTATACAAGCCGTCTTCGGGCGCCGTAAACTCCCACGTTATGCCCTGATTACCCTTGCGCCATCTGTACCCCCCCATGACATTGAGTTTGCGGGTAGTGGCGGACGCCTGCTGCACCATCGGGTCCCCGTCATTCTCGCGCCTGAGGGTAGGGTCGTTCTTCTCAATCGCGGTGGATTCCGCCTGGAAAACAATTGCCTCTGATCGTACCGGCTGATAGCCCTTTTCCCTGTATTCCGCCTGTACCTGGCGATATGGCTTGATTGCTTCGGGCGCTTTCAGCCTGATTCCGGATATATACATATCCGCCATGGTATGTTCAAGCCCTATTGTATGTGCGCCCTCTTCAAAATAAAAGCTAAACGGTTCCGAATGCAGCCCGGAAGTATCCATCAAACTTGTGGTTCTCCAACCGGGTATCTCTATCTGCGACGGCCTCGTTTCATCTCCAAGGCTGTTGATGACAGGCTCGTATGCATCCTCGAAATACCGGTAGAATACCAGGTCCGCGCTTTCCACGAACGGGTTCGAGCCGTTTATGTACAGCGCGCGCCTTGCCGAATTCGAATTTCCCGTAACGAGATAATAATCTACCTCTATTTGGTATAACGCGCTTTCGTCGATCAAGACGGTGAATTCCACGTAACCATTTGCCGCGTCTGACAACAGCGCTGTCCTGCCCGCATAATCCACTACACCAGCGGCGTTTATATCGTCAGGCGAAATTTCAATATCCCTGCCGGAAGCACCGGCATCCTTCAAGCTGTCAATGTAACTTCTGTATGCGGGAACACCCGGAAGAGAGCCATTCCCCCAGTTGAATTTCATACCCTCGAACCTGGAGGGATCAGAATCGTCTAAAGTGATAATTGCCGGTCCCCGGCACCCACAGATCAATGCGGCAATTAAGGACATGAGAATTATTTGATTCACATATTTGGCAAATGTGACGGTTTTGCCTTTGTTCACGCGTAACCCCCATGCGAACCCACAACCAAACTTCTTATAAAAGGCCTAGAATTCCTTCTGTACGTTCTCCGTGGTAACCCTCAACTTCTCCAGTGTCCGCGCGAAAATCTCGCTGATTATCTCAGGCAACTTCACGTTTATTACTTTTGTCCCCTCTTCGGTGATACCGCCCTTGGTCGCTACCCTGCTTACAAGTTCTTCAAATGTCACGTCTTTTTCCAGGAGATAATTCGCGGTCCCGCGCACGGCTCCCAAAAGCATTATGTGTATCTCGTCTTTTGGAATTGATGTATGCTTTGCCGCTTCATCGGCTATGAGCTTCAGCACCGCCCCGATGAATCCGGGCATGCAGCTTGTTAAATCCATTCCTATGCCTGTTTCCTCTTCGGGCAGCTCAACGACAGAACCAAAAGATTCCAGCAGACTCTTCAGTTCGTTTTTGTCACCGGCGCCGACAAAGGCGTTATGCGATACCAGCGTAATCGCCTGGCCTATCTCACCGTTTATATTGGGAGTTATCTTCGAGATTTTCCTTCCCCCGCATATTTGNTCCATCTGCCTGAACATTACGCTGCCATTCAACGAGACAATATGACAGTCCNTTTTCATTTCCGGCAGAATCTCCNTCAGGACTTTTTTTATGTCCAAAGCTTTCACACAGAGAAAAACGGTGTCGGCGTTTTTGGCGGCGTCGTTGTTGTTTTCACATACATTCAATTGGGGATAAACCGTTTTCAGATCCTTTATTGCTTCATACGCCCTTTCCGCGAGAAAGACATTGGATTCATGGACGATTTTCGATTCAATGATCTTCGAGAAAATCATTCTCCCCATACTGCCGTAGCCGATAATGCCAATATTCCGCATATTACACCTCTGGATAATTATACCCTGTCGGCTCATTTTGGCAATAAAAATTTTACCACGAACCAACACAAACCCTCACGAACAAATTCTTTCAAAACTCTATGAAAACCCTTGCATTTCTCCACATTATGTTATATAATCGAAAGTGAAATGAAAGACTTTCACAGGGGATTTGCAAAGTGATAGAGGAATTAACCGAAAGGGAAAGGATCATCCTGGATCGCCTTTCCGGAGAAGGATCGGTCTCGGTTGGCGACCTTGCCAGGGACCTTGGGCTCTCAGAAGTCACTATTCGGGGCGTTCTAAAGACGCTGGAAACAAAGGGTTGGATCAACCGTAAGCGCGGCGGGGCGGCACCGGCTTTTCACCGGGATATTCTGGAACGGCAGAAGGTCTTCCCCGAGCGGAAAAACGCCATAGCGCGCGCCGCGGCGGACCTTGTCCGGGACGGCGATGTGATCATGATCGAAGCGGGGACCACCACCGCCCTCATTGCGCGTTACCTTGCCGGGAAACGCGACATCCACATAGTCACAAACTCGACGCTGGTTTTTTCCTACGCCCGGATGTACCCCAATCTACAGATCACCATGACCGGCGGTGAGTTCCGCAGGGCTACCGAATCCATGGTCGGGCCCATCGCCCTTGAAACAATAGGCCGCCTNAACGTGCGGCTGGCGTTCGTGGGCACCGACGGCTTTACCCTGNAGCATGGCATGACCACCCACCTGATGGAAGGCGCGGAAATCGTNAANGCGATGAAGGCTCACGCCGAAGCCACCATCCTCACGGCGGACTCAAGCAAATACGGCAAGATCGGTTTTTCCAGCGTCCTNCCGTTATCCGCCATGAACCTGATCCTCAGCGACACGGGCCTTGACGACCGGGCGGAAACCGAGCTGCGCGAAGCGGGAATAGACATTCAGTTGGCAAGGAGTAATCATTAATGGCGCACATTTTGATAATGCCCCGGCAGGGGAACACGGTTGAATCCTGTATTATCACGGACTGGAAAGTCAAACAGGGCGACGTTGTAACGGCGGAGACCGCTGTCTGCGAAGTGGAGACCGACAAGGCCGCTTTCGAGATTCCCGCCGGCGCATCCGGCACGGTGCTGGCAATCCTCGCCGAGGCGGGCGCGGACGTGCCTGTCCTCGCGCCAATCGCGGTAATCGGCGCGCCGGGTGAGGACTGGCCGGCAGCGTTAGGCAACATCGATTATGAAGATCAGGGATCGAAAAAAGAAACCTCTTCCCCCAGTCCCCAGTCCCTAGTCCCTAGTCCCTTATCTACCCCCACTCCCCACTCCCCACTCCCTAACTCTCCCTGCGCCTCCGCGCCTTTGCGAGAGGAAAATTCCGAAATTGCCATTTCCCCAAGGGCGCGGAACCTCGCGGCAAAGGAAGCCCTCCCCTTGCCGACATCAGGCACCGGTCCCGGCGGGAGGATCATCGAGCGTGACGTGGCGGCGGCACTGCACGCACGGCCCCCGTTAAGCGCAACGGCAAAAGCGTCGGGGCCTGCGGCGGTTCCGGCGTCAGGTTCCGGCTTAGGCGGACGGATTACAGCAGGAGACATTGCTTCGATAACTACGGACATGGCAGCACCTCTTAAACTATCTTCCCTAGTCCCTAATCCCCAGTCCCCAGTCCCTGAGTTCACCGAAACACCCATCAAGGGCATCCGCAAGATCATCGCCGACCGCATGTACAAGTCGCTGGCGGAAAGCGCACAACTGACGCTTAACGCCTCCGCGCCGGCGGCGAAACTTCAGGAGCTCCGCTCACAGATAAAGGCCGAAAACACCTTTTCCGAAGAACACGGTCTTTCAAAGATTACGATTAACGATCTCGTCCTCTTCGCTGCGGCAAGAACACTCCCCCACTTCCCATTCATGAACGCACATAAAATCAATGATACGATAAGGACATTTAGCCATGTCCATCTCGGCGTCGCGGTGGACACTCCCAGGGGCCTCATGGTTCCTGTTATACGCAACGCCGACCTTCTTTCGCTGGCGCAGATTTCCTCGGAGGCGAAGCGGCTTGCTTCTGATTGCCAGAAAGGCTCGGTGAATCCCGATGAGCTCTCCGGTTCAACCTTCACGGTAACCAACCTCGGGAGCTTTGGCATAACGAGTTTTACCCCGGTGCTTAACGCGCCCGAAGTTGCCATACTCGGGGTCTGCGGCATAGAAATGAAGCCCGTCGCCGTCTCAGGGACAGAAACAGACTGTGACTGCGATTGCGGGGTGTGCTTTGAGCCTCACATCTGCTTTAGTTTAACGATTGATCATCAGGCAGTGGATGGCGCGCCCTCGGCGAGATTTTTACGAGAGTTATGCGATGCGGTGGCGCATATAGACCTGCTTCTGGCGGCAGGTTAAGGAGGACACATGGCGGATACGATAATCTACGATACGATCATCATCGGGGGCGGCCCGGCAGGCTACCTTGCCGCCGAGAGGCTTGGACACCGCAAGAAGAGAGTCCTGTTGATAGAGGAACAGCACCTCGGCGGAACCTGCCTCAACGTGGGCTGCATCCCGACGAAGACCCTGCTCAACTCGGCGAAGCTCTACGCACACGCGAAGGAGGCCGAAAAATTCGGCGTAAAGGCCGAGGGGCTTTCATATAACTGGGGCGCCATCATGAACTGGAAAAACGAGGTCGTAGGCAAACTCCGGGGCGGCGTCGAAAGCCAGATGAAACGTTTTGGCGTGGAAGTGATAAACGCGAGGGGGGAAATTCTCTCTTCGCCATCGGGGAAAACACCCGCGAGGGTCAGGTCTGTTGCGCGTGACGGAACGTCGGCTGAACACGGGGGAAAGACCATACTCGTCTGCGCCGGCTCCGTTCCGGTGCTGCCCCCCATTCCCGGTGCGAAAAACAACCCGCTGGTGCTGGACTCAACAGGGCTGCTTGCAATTGAAACCGTGCCAAAACGCCTCACCGTCATCGGCGGCGGGGTAATCGGCGTGGAATTTGCCGGGCTTTTTTCGGCGCTGGGCGCCGAAGTCACCGTAATTGAAATGATGGACGAAATCGTCCCGTTTATGGACAAGGAACAAGCGCCCCTTCTTCGCAGGGCCATGAAAGCGGTGGATTTCAAACTTGGCTGCAAAGTCGAAAAAATCGAGGGCGCGGCGGTTCATTACACCGACAAAAAAGGAAAAGCCGAATTAAATGAGGCAGACATTGTGCTCATGGCTGTGGGGCGGCGGCCGGTACTCGACACCTGGGGCGCGTCCACAGCCGGCATCGACACAAGCCCCAAAGGCGTTGCGGTTGACGACAGGATGAGGACGAATATCCCCGGCATCTGGGCAGCGGGAGACGTTACGGGAAAAAGCCTCCTCGCCCATTCGGCTTACCGTATGGCGGAAGTCGCGGTGGCGGATATCATCGGCGTTTTGGAAAACACGGGAAGCATAAAACCGGACAACGTTATGCGCTATAACGCGATACCCTGGGCGGTATACGGTATAACGGAGGCAGCGGGCGTTGGCATAACGGAACAGGAAGCGGCGACGAAAGGCGTCAACATTATCAAAGGGAGCCTCCCCATGAGGGTATCGGGACGTTTTGTCGCCGAGAACACATTGATGGGCCAGGGCGCGGTGAAGATCATCGCGGACGCGGAAAACCGCCGCATCCTTGGCATCCATGCGGTGGGCGCTTACGCCCCGGAATTTATCTGGGGAGGAGCCGCGCTCATCGAACAGGAATTCAGAATCGACGAAGTAAAACAGCTCATCTTCCCGCACCCAACTGTGTGCGAACTCATCCGTGATGTTACCTGGGAGATGGGAGAACAAGGAGAAAGAAATGCCTAAATCAATTTTGGTACACCCCGAGGAACTGCGGAAACCACAGGTTCTGAAAATCCAGGACATACCCGTCAATCAGTACAAAAGCGACTTTGAAAAAGAACAGAAGCTTTACGGTAAGGAACGCCTTTTGCGCGTCTGGTACGACATGACGGTGATTCGAGAATTTGAAACCATGCTCAACGAATTTAAAACCAAGGGGACATGGAACGGCATTGAGTACAACCACAGGGGACCGGCGCATCTTTCAATGGGGCAGGAAGCGTCCGCAGTTGGGCAGAGCGTGAACCTCAACACAGACGACTGCATCTTCGGCAGCCACAGGAGCCACGGCGAAATTCTCTCCAAGTGTCTATCGGCGGCATGGCAGCTTTCGCGTAACGCCGAAGGGGAGAAAAAGCTCGAGACCATCATGAGGGGATTTCTGGAAGGGGAAACACTCTTAATCGCGGAGAAAATCCCCTATAAAAACACTCATGACCTCGCGGAGAATTTCATTCTCTATGGAACCCTGGCCGAAATATTCGCGCGAAAAGCGGGATTCAACCGTGGACTCGGCGGCTCAATGCACGCTTTCTTCACGCCTTTCGGCTCCATGCCAAACAACGCCATCGTAGGCGGCTCGGCGGACATTGCCACAGGAGCCGCCCTCTACAAACGGATCAACGCAAAGCCGGGGATCGTAATCGCCAATATCGGCGACGCGTCAATGGGCTGCGGCCCGGTCTGGGAAGCGATGATGTTAGCCGCCATGGATCAGTACCGCACCCTCTGGCCGCCAAACGCAAAGAAGATCGACGGAGTGGTTACAGGCGGAGCGCCGCCGATACTCTTTAACTGCTTCAACAACTTCTACGGGATGGGCGGACAGACGTCAGGCGAAACGATGGGCTACGGAATAATGGCGCGGATCGGCGCCGGGGTTAATCCCGACAACATGCATGCCGAGAGGGTCGATGGTTACAACCCACTGGCCGTAGCCGACGCGATTGCCCGCAAGAAAGCCATTCTACTTGAAGGCAGAGGCCCGGTACTGCTTGACACCATCACCTATCGCATTTCCGGCCATTCCCCCTCGGACGCCTCCAGTTACCGCACGCCCGAAGAAATTAAACTTTGGCAGGAGGCTGACTCGATAAAAGACTACGGTGCGTACCTCATCGCCAACAAAGCCACCGATAAAGGCGAACTTGATTCGTTACGCGAAACCATACACGCAAAACTCACCGAAGTGGTAAAACTGGCGGTTAACGACGAGGTGTCTGTGAGGGTAGGCGGGGCATTTATTGAGTCGGTGATGTTCTCGAACGGAAAAGCCGAAAAACTGGACGACCGTGAACCGGAGCTTTCACAGCCCGTCGTGGAAAACCCGAGGGTCAAAGCCCTGGCGGGAAAGATCCGCTACGGTTTCGACGCAGACGGAAAGCATATATCAAAAAACAAGGCCTTCCAGTACAGGGACGCCCTCTTTGAAGCCGCGCTTCACCGTTTTACCATTGACCCGAGTATGGCGGCATGGGGGGAGGAAAACAGGGACTGGGGCGGCGCTTTCGCGGTATACCGCGGCCTTACCGACCTCTTGCCCTACAACAGGCTCTTCAATAGCCCCATCTCCGAAGGCGCAATCGTCGGCGCGGGAGTCGGTTACGCGCTATCCGGCGGCCGCGCAGTCGTGGAACTCATGTACTGCGACTTCATGGGCCGCGCCGGGGACGAGATTTTCAACCAGGCCTCAAAATGGCAATCCATGTCTGCGGGGCTCCTCAAAATGCCATTGGTTGTACGGGTTTCAGTGGGCAACAAATACGGCGCACAACACAGCCAGGACTGGACGGCCCTTACCGCCCACATCCCCGGTCTCAAGTCCTACTTCCCCGCGACCCCCTACGATGCCAAGGGCATGCTCAACCTCGCCCTCGCCGGCACGGACCCGGTGATCTTTTT
>JGI24698J34947_10002093_pt1 | contig 10670 bp, 5 predicted proteins | sample TergutMp193P3_FD_34947 | JGI IMG/M metagenome (IMG submission 34947) | reverse complement strand
TCCGGCGCGCCGCTGCGCGACAGGTAGCCGTAGTCCCCGCCCTGCGGCGTGACGTCGTTGTGGACGTCCCAGTAGGAGGCCTGGTCGATATTGTGGTGCGCAAGCATTCCAAGATAGTCGGCTACGAAGAGCGCGTTGACTATCGTCATGGTCTGCGGGCCGGGTTCAAAGTCGACCGAGTTCCACTCCGTGAGCCATATCTCGTACTTCTTGCCGGGGACGCCGAACTCCTCAAGCTGCTTCCTCACGGCTGGCAGTATTTCGTTCAGCGTCTGCGGCGCGGCCAAAAGGCCGGCGTCGTTTTCCTGCCCGGTGTTCTGCGGGTAGTGGTGGACGTTCACGCCGTCTACCACGTCTTTCACGTGCTTGAACACGCCCTCGTTCCAGTCGCCGTCGAGCATCCACACGGCGGTGATATGGGCGTTCGGGTCGGCCTTCTTCATCTGTATGGCGAACTCGCGGGCCTTCTTGCCGTACTCGTCCGGCGTGCAGTGGTTCGCGTGCCAGTTGCCGTAAAGCTCGTTGCCTATCTCCCAATACTTTACGTTGGCGTTCTTATTCTTGGCGTACGCCACCCACCGCGCCGCCTCCTCCGCCGTGCCGGTGCCGTAGTTCACCGTTATCATCGCCCCCACGCCCACCTTTTTCATAAACTCGAAAAATTCATCCGTATCCACCATGAAATCCTTCTTCTTCAAAACCTCTTCCCAGTGGTCTTCGTCGGCCCTCAAGCCGCCCGGATAGCGCAGGACGTGGTGGTTCACGTCTTTGACGTACTTTTCGGTGGCGGGCTTCAGCAGGTCGCCGTCCCAGAGCGCCACGTTGATGCCGAATATCCCCGGGTTGATTTTCTGCGTCAGGACCTTGTCGCTGCCCTTGACCGACACGTCGACGTTGGCCGGCTGCTCCTTCACCTTCGCCACCCTGTCGTTCGTCAGGCGGACGTTGTCTACCTTGTAGGTGCCGCGCGAACCCTCGCCGGCCGGCTTGAAGTCGAGCACTATCACGTTTTCAAGGTCGAACTTGCCGTTCTGCACGGCGTCGTCCGGCTGGTAGTAGGGGAACTTGGTAAAGTTCTTGAACGGCACTATGACCTCGCTCCAGCCCTTGTTGCCGCCGCTCGCCGCAACGAAAATCTCATTGCCGGAGTCCTGTATCTGCACGGTAATCGGCTGGTACGGCTTGTCGGTGTAGAAGTCGAACTTCAGGCCCCAGTGCTTCGTCCAGTTCCGGTTTTCCGCCGGGGCGTTGTTGTTCTTATAATTATAGAGCACGTCGACCCAGTCGTTGAGCCGGTACGTAATCTGCAGGGCCTTCGACCCGCCGTTCGGGGCGCCGGACGCAGAGTACTCGAACGATACCTCGGACTTGGGCCCGTTGGAAGACTCCCACTTCTGGTCGCCTTCGCTCTCATAGTCGTGCAGTTTGATTTCGGGGGCGCTGGACTTGAACGCGTTCCAGAAATCCTCCGGGTTCACGTAGCCCGGTATCTCCTCGATAAACGCGACGTCGCTCACGTAAAACGCGACCGGGTCTTCACCCTTAATCGCCCTGTTCTCGCCCTTGCCTATCGAGAACCTGACCTCCTGAATCTTGCTCCAGTCGACTATGTTCGAAACCTCGGCGTTCTTGTTGGAGTCCCAATACAAACCCCTCTCGCCGAACATCCGTATCGGCACCATGTAATAAGTCCACTCCGTCGTGATTTTGCCGTAATCTCCCAGAAGCAGCTTCGTCTGCGTCTTCTTGTCGTTGCCCTGATTGTCCAACAGGCCCAAACCAACGGTGGTTACGCCCTCCCCGCCCCTGCCCCAAAACGCTATGCCGGCGGACGGAGCCTTGCGGCGCTCAGCCAGATTGACGTACCTGCCCTCGCCTATCGAAATCGTGACGCCGGAATACTCCGTGCCGTCCATATAGCTCGCGAACGCGGAACCCTTGTCCGCCGCCTCCTGAACCTTAAACGCCGTTTTCCCACCATAAACGTAGGCAAAACCGCCCGGAGCCACGTCGCCCTTGTTGGTGATTTTTGCGAACTCCTTCACCGCCGGCTTCTTGCTGAGCGGGATGGCCGGCAGGTTCTCCTGACGGGCGTCCCAATAAACGACGTCCTTGAGCTCCACCTCTTCAAATACGTTGCTCACGATGAATATGTCGTCAACCCATACCTTGAACGACGGGTTGTCGCCTTTGCGTATCTCAAGGCGGAACTCCGCTATCTTGTCCCACTGGAACGGCTCCGGCACCTCGACGCGGGCCTTCGCGTCCCAGAAAACGCCCCTCTTGCCGAAATCCCGCAGCGGTATGCTGATTTGCGTCCACTCGTTTTTGATGCCGCCGTAATTGTTTATCGGCAGGCGCACGACCGTCTTCTTGCCGTCCGTGTTCTCGTCGTCGGAGAGCCCCGCCGTGGCGACCTCCCCGCCGTTCGTGCCCTTTATCCAAAACTGCAACGCGCCGGTGGCGTAGTAAGGGGTCAGGTCGTAGAGCATGTTGTAGAGGCACACCGCGCCGCCGGAATAATCCTTGGGCTCGAGGTCAAAAAACAGCGAGACCTCGCCGTTCTTGCCGGAGTTCTCGGGAATGAACATCTTGGACTCGTCGGGGTAAATATAGTCGTACCCGCCCGGCGTGTACTTCTCGTCAAAAAACCGGTACACGACCTGCGACTCGCCCGACGACGCCTTTTTGGCCGCCCCCGCGCCCGCGGCGACCGCGCCGTCCGTCGGCCTAAGCTGTATGCCGCAGCTAACCGCAAGCGCGGCAAGCGCGAACAACGCCGCCGCTAAAAACGGCCTGCCCCACACCATCCTTTTGCCTCTCTTCATCACCACTCCCCTTTCCTTTTTTTATTAATATTTTAACATTCACAAATTAAAACTTCACCGTCAAATAAACCTCCGGCTGGAACGCCGTGTAACTCTTGCCTACGTAATTGTAAATCTTGGGCTCAGGTATATTGCCATCCATGTCTTCAGTGTATGTCTCTGTAACCTTGCTGTCTGCTGACGGTTTTTGCTTGCCCGAAAGCATAGAGATTTTAGCCGTCAGAACGCCGCCGTCGGCGACTTTGTAAGATAACCCAAACGATAAATTGCCGAACTCATAATTATTTTGTACATCATAATCAATTCGTTCTACGCCAACGGGTAATTTAACAGAACCACCGGTGGTATCAGACCACGTCCTGCGACTCGGGTTATACGTGGTAAGTAGCTGATACCCGACAAGTACCGAGAAACGCGGCGCGAAGTTGTAGTTCAGCCCGATACTTATAAGGTCGTTCTTAAGCTCAAACTCGTCAGCCTTAACGTTATACATCCCGAAGGAGCCGCTTATCAACAAAGAGGGGCCCACGGCCGGCGCGAACTTGGCAATGTCTACGCTGCCGCCAAAAACCATCTCAACGAAATCGGTTTTGTAAGGAGCCTTAGTTATATCAATCTTTTCAATTTCATCCAATGGCACATCATTTTCATCCTTCTTAAACGTTGTGTCATATATGCCCCCGGTTTCGCTTATGGATTTAAGCATCGCAGCCTTCACCCCAAGCGTTACGCCCTCGTCCAAGAACGAGCCGTTGAACTTCACGACAGGACCGCTACGGTCAGCCGTAGCCATCCCGCCGGGAAGCGCCGTCTGAAAAATAGACGGGTAGGTATAATACTTGCTTCCGTGGTAGGCGTCGGTGGCGCCGTTGATAAATGTCGCCTGCTCCCGCGACAATATGGAATTGGTGTAGGCGTTCTTCGTATACGGCCTCGCGCGTCCGAAATACTGAGACGGCGAATACTTGAAAACCGACCTGTAGAGCGCGTCGAACGGGTTCAGCAGGCCGAGCCCTTCAAGCCCGTTTTCGTTGTTCATAATCGCCCGCTGTACGAACGTGGGGCTTTGCGCGGCCTCGTTCCTGAAATTGGTATCGTTCTGCATGAAATCCACCGACAGTTTCAACGTGTTCTCCTCGCCGAGCGCGACCCGCGCGGAAAGGCCGGCGTTTATCGCCATGCCGTTAATGGTACTGTCCAACACGTTCTCTTTCTCGTCAAAATAGGAATCCTTGTCGGACGAGAAAGCCGCCTCGAAATTAAGCCCGACGTTTATGAAATCGTCCGGCATAAACACGCGGGTATCGACGTTCGCGCGGCCCGAAAAAATATTGGTCGACTGTGCGTACTGTTTGGCCTTGGTACTGTCAGCAGCCCCGTTTCCGCCAGGGGTACTCTCGGGATGATAACTGTTCACGTAGTCAAATATCGAAATATTGCTGACGCCGAACCCGGCGCCTTTAACTATCTGCATCCCGAGGTTCGCGCCCACCAAATATTTGTCATAAAGCGCGTCCCAATAAGAGCCGTCCGGGTCCGGAATACCGTCCGGAGAAGTCGGGCTGTCGGGGGCTTTCAAGTCTTTAGCGGTTCCCGCCACTCCCGACTCGCCGGTTCCGGTCGCCGCCAAACGCGCTCCGAAAAAGTCCGCCGACACCTCATGCAAAATCGGGTAAAGCTCGGCCTTGAACGCGAGGTTTGCGCCCTGCAGAGCGCGGTCGTTACCCCCGACGAACGCCTCCGACATGGCTAACCTGCGGTTCTGCGCGAAGATTTCCGGCTCGTAGAGGAAGTCCACGTCAGGCGCCCACAGCGTGAGCGGCGTCAACTTCCTGCTGTAGTCGCCGATATTGTACTTGAATATTCCCTGCATCAGCGAGCCGTCAATGCTCAGCCAGCGCGTGGTTATGGGGTTCTGGACGTCCGAGAAGAAGTTCCGCCAGTCCTGATGGAGCCGGAACATCGCGCGGGCGCTCAGGGCGGTGTTGGGCCTCGCCACGATGTCGATGTCCACGCTTGTGTACTCCACGCTCTCGTTCTTCTTGCCGTCGCCCACGGCGTCGCCGTCAAGCGACGAATTCAGAAACTGCGACCGGAACTCGCCGCTGAAATGAATCCCCGCCTTGGACATGGCGCGGTCTACCTGCGCCTGCAAACCGTTGACCCGCTCCTCGACAGAACCGTCCGCCGCCGACGCGCACACCGACAGCGCCAATACGAAAAGGAAAAACTTCTTCATGTTAAACAGCCTTTCTTGGCTTAATATGATACTTTTTTTATTTGCTTTTTTGGCATTCATAATTTACCCCCCTCAAAACCACGTTTTGATTTCAAGTGAAACGACCCACGTCCCCCAGTCGTTTTGCCCTGTAACAGGCTCCACGTATGGCGGCGGCGGTTTTATCCTGTCAGGATTATTTTTGTTGCTCTCATCATTCTTCTCAACTTCTTTCTCATGCTTAGCCTTGTGGTAATCGACCTGCCAATCGTTATACCCTTTGTCAGTATGCGATATCCACTTGACGCGGGCGTGAAGCCCCACGCGCTCAAGCATGTCCCAGTCAAAACCGAGGCCGTACGCGAAATCGCGGTAATCTATCGGCACGCGGACAAAATTATCGGGAGTAATTGATGCGTTATCAGACGAAACGGCTACAGGATTTATAGGCGTCCCGTCAAGATTAATCATCATCCACGATTTTTGCGAGCGCCAGTTCTCAAAGCCGAAAAGCCCCAAAAGATAAAAATTTTTGTGCAGGGCTATCGCCGGCTCAAGCCTGAGATAGTATGACATGAGCAGCGTATTCTCCCCCTTGTCGCCGAACTCCAAAACGCTCATGGTCTTGGTAACGCCGTTTATCCCGAAATACCCGCCTATGAACAGGTCTTTCTTATAGCCGATAAAACCGCCTATGTCGTAAGCCGCGTCGAGCTCAAGGTTAAACGTGTATTTCTTGCTCACAGGCACCCAACTGGTTTCCGTCGATACCGTATCAATTTTCTTAATAGTCCCATCCTCGTTCCGCAAAGTGTCGTAAGCGTAAATCTTCTGATTGGTGATGGTTGTCACATTGCCGTCAAGAGTATCATAGTTCGTCATATACGCATCACCGCCGGTTTTAATCGGCAATTTAGACTTCCAGTTCCGGTAAGCCTCAACCGAATCCTTGTACGGGACGAAGCCTTCGAACATGGCTAAATAAGTGCTTCTCAGTCCGCCCGCGCCCGGCCCGGCAACCGCCCGCATGTCTTGATTCGTATTGTAGGACGACATGTGCCAAAAACTCTCGTCGCCGAGCCGGCCCGCGTACGTCGCCTTATTCGCCTTAACGCTGTTATCTATAAGGCCGTTGCCCCATCTGTTGTAGGAACTGTGGAAGAACGAAAACATATCGGCGCCGTTGAGGCGGTAGGGGAAAAACAGCAGGTCGCGCCCCTCCTCGTTTACGTTGAAGTGCTGGCCGTACTTGACCCTCAAATGCCCGTACCCGGGAATTTTGGGGGCGAACGTCAAATTCGCGCCCATCATATTCTGCGTATACGGAGAACCCTCGCCCTGCGCTATGAACTTGCCCGCGCCGAGCATGTTCGAGCCGAAAGCGTAAAAAGCGTCTATCGGCGTGGCGAACGAAAACGGCGAATAAAACGCGGGCGGGATGTATGCAAGGTCAAGCTCCGTCGGCAAGAAACCGTTGTAGCCGAGCTTCGCGTAAGCGGCGACACGGATATTCTCAAAACCGTTGGTAACGTTCCTGTCCGTATACCATTCGGGATGGCCCGGTTTCTCCCCGCTGCCCGCGCCCGCCCGAACATCGCTCGCGTGCGTAGTGTCAGGGTCTATAAGCCACGTCGTATCGGTCCAGTTGAGGGCGACGTCGGCGTGAACCGAAAACTGTTGAGCTATTGGCCCCCTCAAATCAAGCGAAAGCGTCTTAGGCTCCTTAAGAAATATGGAATCGTTACCGCGAAACTCCACTAGATACGCGTGGGAGCTCTTCTTGTCATTAGCGATCGTGTTAGCGTATATCGCGTCGTCCTTATAGGTTATCCCGACGTAGTTAAGCCCCATCGTCATGTCGCCGAACAGTTTGGCCTTGGCAATGCGGCCGTGGACGACGTTGCGGTACGAGTCGCCGACGCCGTTCGCCTTAAACGGGAACGGCCCCAAAGCGCCGTCGCCATAAGCCAAATCTCCGGCGAAATCGACGTATTCCCGCTCGAAGTTATCGAAACGCTCAAACGTCCCGTAAATAAAATTGGCGTAAAAATCAAGCGGCAGGTTTATGCTCTCTACGTTGATGCCGTTGAACGGCTTCTTGTTCCAAGCCGCGCGGCCCGCCTTCTCGCCCTTAGCAATATTATACTCATAATAACGCGCAATCGGCTGCTCCACCTCGAACGGCAGGTACTCCCAGGCGAACGTGCGCGGCTGCGACTTCCAAACGGTAAGCGGGGACGCCTCCGTCCACATGGTATTGCCGAGCCTCACCCAAAAAGAAGCGGGAACCGTGCGCACCGCTATGCCGGCGGCCATATCCTCATGAATCGTTACGCTGCTTTGCGACTTGTCGTGCCTGTACTGGTAAGGCACGTAACCGTGTTCGCTTTTTCCGCCGTCGTAATCAAGACTACGGCTTTCGTAATCGTCAAGGTAGCTGCGGTTGCCCATGAGCGTGTGCTGGAAACCGAGCTTGGCGTAGAGGATGGTATTCCTGCCGGGGCTGACAATCATCCCGAGGCGGAACAGGTTCTCGTTGCCCTCCCAGCCCGACTGCAGGTAAGACCTGTCGCCCTGCATGTACCCGGGGGCGTCGAACCCCAAATCGTGGTACTGCATTTTAAGCCGCGCCTCGCCGGAGAACGATACCGGCGCGGAACCGCCGGACATCAGGGTAGACTGCACCTTGTCCTCTATGCCGTCTATGGAATTGGACAGGCTGTCAACCTTGTCGGACAACCCGCCGGCGCCGGCCAAAACGGGCAAAAGAAGCCCTACAGCCGCGGCCGCGTGGGTTATACACTTGAAAAATTTAGCCAAACGAACCTCCGTTCATACTAAAAATGAGCCGTGTGTTTTTTTACTAATTATCAATATAATACAAAAATAAAAAAATCAAAACCCTACTTTTTTATCCACTCTTTGTGAATCTCGGGAATATCTTCAAGCAAATGCACTGTGTGTTCGCATTTGGGGTGCTGCGTTACCTCGTCCGGGGTGCCCTGTTCGACTATCTTGCCCTTGTGCATTATGAAGAGGCGGTCGCTTACGTAGTAGGCCAAGCCTATGTCGTGCGTTATGAAGACTATCGTCATCGCGAGCTCTTCCTTCAGCTTCATCAGGTAGTCCAATATGTTCGCCCTTACGCAAGCGTCAACCATTGAGGTCGGCTCGTCGGCGATTAGGACTTTCGGGCGCAGGACGAATATCCTCGCCAAAAGCATCCTCTGCATCTGCCCGCCCGAGAGCTCGAAGGGGTACTTGCCCTCAACCTCAGACGGCTTGACGTTCACCGCGAGAAGCGCCTGGTCTACCCTCTCCTCCATCTCCCTGTTCGACGGCTTTTCCTTGTATATGCCGAACGCGGACTTGAGCTGCGAGCGTATCGTGAAGAACTGGTTGAAGCAGCTGAACGGGTCTTGGAAGACCGACTGCACCTCGCGCCAGTGCTCCTTCAGGTCGGTTATCGGCTTGCCCCTGTGCAGGAACGTGCCGGACGTCGGGCGGTGCAGGCCGAGCATCATCTTCGCCAAAACGCTCTTGCCGCAGCCGGAGCCGCCGACCAAAGAGACGATTTCGCCGTCCATTATGTCGAACGTCACGTCGTCCACCGCCTTGACCAACTTCTTGCCCTGGCCGAACGCGCAAACGGCGTTCTTCGCGTCGAAAATTTTTACGTCGCTATTCAGCATAATCGCACCTCACCTGCCTGTCGCCCACGATTCTTATCTCCTGTTTGTTCTGCCTGCACTCCGGCTTGACGGAGGGGCAGCGCTCCGCGAAGCGGCACCCCGTTATCGGGTTCGCCAAGTTCGGCGGCGCGCCCTCGATGGCCGTGGGCTTGCGCTGTTTCTGGCCCGGCTCGGCGCTGAGCATCGCGCCCATCAGGGCCTTCGTGTATGGGTGGCGCGGGTCGAAAACCACCTGCTGCGCCGTCCCCTTTTCCACAATCTCGCCCGCGTACATAATCGCTATGTTGTCGGCCACGTGGCGCAGAAGCGGCAGCTCGTGGGTGATAAAAATCATCGTCGAGAAAATCCCCTTTTCGAGCAGGTCGAATATCATCTTGATGACGACCTTCTGCGTCGTCACGTCGAGCGCCGACGTCGGCTCGTCCGCTATCACCATCTGCGGGTTTAAGAGCGTTGAGATGCCTATGACCGAGCGCTGCCTCTCCCCCGCCGTCAGTTGTATGGGGTGGGCGTTGAGCACCTTCTCCGTCTCCATGCCGAACAGGTCGAACCGCTCCTTGAGCCGGCCGTATATCTGCTTCCTGTCGACCCCCTTCATGTGCGCCGCCATCACGTCCGCCGCTATGTCCTTCACCTTGCGGGTCGGGTTGAGCGCGTTGAACGCGCCCTGCGGTATCATCGAGACCTTGCGCGACAGCACGTTTTGGCGGACGTCCTCCGGCGTGCGGTTCATGAGCGACTCGCCGCCTACGCGCACGTCGCCGCTCGTGGGGTAGAGCGGGGGGATGAAAAGCCCCATCAGCCCGTTGACGAGCGTGGACTTCCCGCAGCCCGACTCTCCGGCAATCCCCAAAATCTCCCCCTGCTCCATATTAAAAGACACATCGGTAACCGCGTGTATCTTCTGGCCGAAGCGGGTCAGATAGTGAAGACTCAGTTTCTCAACCTCAAATATTGCCATATCGCATCCTTTACTTTCGTATTGCCGCGGGGCGTATTAAACCGCCCCTCCCGCTACTTGCGCAAACGGGGGTTAAAGACGCCCTCCATCGACGTATTCAAAAGGTACAGCGCGAACACTATGAGCGTGATGACAACCGTCGCCGGTATGAACGCCCACCACACATTGTCGCCAAGCGCCCCGTTATTCTTCGCCTCGTTCAAAATAATGCCCAGCGACACCATCTTGTCGCCCGTCGGCCCCAAACCAATCATGGAAATGGCCGACTCCGACAAAATCCCCGACGCCACCTGCATGATGAACACCATGAACACGTACGAAAAAATGTACGGCAGGATGTGTACCAGAAGCACGCGCAGCGTGTTGTCGCCGTTGAGCTTGGCAAGCGATATGTGGTCTTTGCTCTTGAGCGCGGCCGACTGCGCCCGCACGGAACGGGCCGTCCACGTCCACGTCGTCAGGCCGATAACCCCCGCTACCAAAAGGAGCGACCTCTTCTCCAAACTGGAACTGATGAGAACAAGTATCACGAACTGGGGTATGACGACAAACAGGTTCGTCAGCATGTTGAGGATATCGTCGACCCACCCGCCCTTAAACCCGCCGTATATCCCAATCAGCGTGCCTATCGTAGTGGCGATGACGCCGGCGATAAGCCCCACGTAGAGGGAAGAGCGGAGGCCCACAAGCAGGAGCGACACATAGTCGCGGCCCAGATGGTCAAGCCCAAGCAGGTAGCCCGCGCCCGGCGGGGCGTACTGCACGCCTACGAACTCCATCGTCACGTTATAGGCAAGAGGCCCGAAGAGCGCGGCCAAAATAGTTATCAAAAACAGCCCCGCCCCAATCACGAACATCGGCGACTTCAATAGATTTTTCAAGAGTTTCATCGTCAGCTCCCCTTCCCTACCTGAAGCCCCGCCTTGACGCGCGGGTCAAGGAACGCAATCAGGATGTCAACCGTGAAATTC
>JGI24698J34947_10002092_pt1 | contig 10671 bp, 11 predicted proteins | sample TergutMp193P3_FD_34947 | JGI IMG/M metagenome (IMG submission 34947) | reverse complement strand
CGGCGACTTGGTTTCCACGCACGCCTGGATAATCGCCTGAATCTGCTCCATGTTATTGAAATTGTATGCCGGAATCGCATACCCGCCGCTTACGGCCTTTTTAAACAATTCCCTGGTATTCACCAGGCCCAATTCGGTATAACTAGTCATAGATTACTCCTTCTATAAATCGTTCCTTCTATAATATGCCTCCGCCCCCTGTTGGTCAAGCCTCCATTCCCCCATTGCAAGACCGGCGCATATATAGTACAAAAACGTTATGAGGCGTATCAGGCACATGAGGCTGCTGGTGGTTTTGGGGGCGGCGGCCGTGGTTTTGGCGGCTCCCTGGGTGGTTTATCTTGCCCGATCGCCGGCGCTGGTGGTTACCGAGGCGCCTTTTGTCGCCCTGTACGGACAGGCGCGGCTGAAAAAGGAGCGGAGTTCCGCGGCGCGCGCCCTGTTCCGGCGGGTAAAACCGGTCCTCGTTGCCGACGGCGTGAGCCCCGATATGGTCATTTTCGCCATATCCGAGGCGTCGCGGCGTCCCTTGTGCGTGTTGTTTCCCCGCAGCCAGGCTCAGGCGGCGCTCCGTTTCCATGAACAATACCCCGAAGTTCCCGCCGTAGTCCTCAGCGGGCTGGTTGCAACCCCCGAATTACCGCCGCCGGACGGCTTTTTGTGCGTTTACGGCACCGACCGCGAGGTTGATCTGTACCGGGCGGGGCTGTTTGCGGGGATATTGGGCAGCGCGAGGCGAAAACCGGCGCGGAAAACCGAAAAAAAGGCCAAAAATCAGCCGGAAAACGCCGTTAATTCGCAAGATGAGGCCGTTTCACCGCCTAATATCGCGCAAAACTATGTTTTTTGGCAAGATCGCGCTATGCCGGCGGAGGGGAGGGAGCTTTTTTCACGGGGAGTACGGGAACAAGACCCGGAATCGAACACTATTTTTATCAACGTCGCCGCCCAACTGCCGGAGGTGAGGGGAATCGCCTGTGTAACGCTGACCGGCGCGGGGGCCGAATTTCTGGAGAGAACCGCCGCCGTACCCCAAATTCTGTTCGGTTGGCTGAACCCGGCCATACTCCCCCGCGAGGTGGTCGTACAGCTTGACGATTCCCACTGGGCGTTGGCTGTTCCGGCGGTCCGGCTGGCCATGCGGAAACAGGCCGAAGGAAAAATTCCTTCAAAGCCCTTGATTTTTTCCCCCAAAATAGCCGATAATAACGTATTCAGAATGTTGGAAAAATCGGCAAAAAAAGTGCCGTGAAAGAGACAATATCTTTCAAATTCGTTGACAAAGGTTGGTCAAAGAAATATAATTAGAGAGAGAAAGAAAACTGCAAAGGAGACAAGGGATGAAATACGCCAGTATAAAAGCTGTTTGCTTTATTGTTTTGGCATTCGTAACGGTTTTGTCGGCTTATGGTGATGAACGTAACACTGATTTAAACTCGATCGTTCTCGAGCATTTTAGCAACGAAACCGACCATGAATGGCTTGAGGGAAGGACTCCCAGGACCTTTCAATTTTCCTGGACGATAGCTGCCAGTAAATTCGCCACAAAGACCACTGATGACAGTGGAAGTGACGTGAGTTACCCGCAGTTGGCATACGTTGAAACATGGCCCATTGCCCTTTATGGCTATAACCGTGAAGGCAGGGACATTAAGAGTCTGGGTATTCACGGCAAGTTTGATCGCAAGGGTTATAACTGGATGGACCTCTATCCGGTTTCGTCGGACGGCAAACCCTATGAGATACCGATGCCCGGGCGCATACGGTACGTTGATCTGTGGGTATGGGGCTCCAATCTGAATTACACGATGGAAGCCTATGTGCGGGATTACCAGGGCGCGGTGCACCGTATTCCCATGGGCGCTCTCACGTACACCGGCTGGAAGAACATACGGGGAAATATCCCCAGCCATGTCCGGCAGTCAAAGCGCGTACTCCCCAGTTTTGCGCAGCTGCAGTTCGTGAAGTTCCGCATCTGGACGACGCCGGGCGAAAGGGTAGATGATTTTTATATCTACATTAAACAGTTCAAGGTATTAACCGATACCTTCGAAAGTCCGTTTGATGGTGATGAATTATCCAATCCCGATTATTATCCGCAGCTGTGGGCAAACTCCGGCGATAATACCAGCACTAACAATAGAAATCAATAAGGAGAATCAAATGAAACGCTATATAATTGTTGCATTGTTTCTTACTGTTGCCGTGGGTATGGCTTTTGCCCAAGCTGAAGTAGGCGAGCCGGACCCCTATATATTGGGAATTGACTCCGCTCAGCAAAACCTGAAGGAAATATCGGTTGAGAAGTTTGAGACCGATGGTTTCTGGCGTTCGTCAATGTCAACCGATGAAGGCTATACCCTGAGCAGGTTGTTCTCGGGCGCGCCGGCGGCCAAAGTACCCATTCCCGAAGAAGAGGGGATGGAGATACCCGATAATTACGTGCTCGGTACGCGGGTAGATTACCTGCGCCGCGGCTACAACAGTTTCTTCCTGCGCCCCATGCGCCCCATCCCCATCGAGGGGATTACCAAGACGGTTTCCGTCTGGGTAGTCGGGCGTAACTTCAACCATGACCTGGTACTGCTGATACAGGACTATTTTGGCAAGGACTATGAAGTGTATGTGGGCCGGCTGAATTTCCAGGGTTGGAAAAAAATGACCGTGGCTATTCCCCCGCAAGTTGACGGGGTAAACGGCATTAAACAGCGCAGTTACCACTATAACAACCAGATGGGCATTAAAATTGCCGGTTTCCGCATTGACTGTGACCCCATGGAATCCTACGGCAGTTACTACATCTACTTTGACGATCTCCGGGCGGTAACCGACCTCTTTGCCGAGAACAACCGCGACCCCGACGACATGGCCGATGGCTGGTAGAAAATAGGGAGTGGGGAGACCCACTCCTTTTTTATGAAAAAATCAATTGGAACCAGATGCGAATCGAGCCTGCACCGGGCGCTTAAATTCAGTTATGCGGGACGTCGTACCGAGCGGGAAGTTGCCGGTTTCGTAGCCGACGGGATAAGCGCCGAAGGCGAGTTTATCGAAGTGCAGATCGGCAGTTTTGCCCCGCTCAGGCAAAAAGCGTCCAAACTCGTCCAGTTGGGCAGGCTGCGCATTGTCTATCCGGTGGTCATCACCAAATACATAGAAGTTTTTGGCTCAAACGGCAAGCGTGAGTACCGGCGCAAAAGCCCCCGCCGGGGCAGCCCCTGGGACCTGTTCAACGCGCTGGTCTACGCGCCGGAATTGCCCCTTACCCGCGGCCTCGCTATCGAACTGGTACTGCTGGACGCCTCTGAGCAGCGAATCCGCGACGGCAAGGGCTCGTGGCGGCGCAAAGGGGTGAGTATCAAGGATCACCAACTGCTGGCGGTGCATGAGCGTATCTGTCTGGAGAAACTTGCCGACTATTTCCGCTTCGTACCCTTTACCCCTGCCGAGTGTTTTACCTCGGCAAGCCTCTCTGAACGGGTCAATATCCGCCGTGAGTTGGCACAAAAAACGCTGTACGTTCTTGCCCGGCTCGGCATTATCGAAAAAACAGGAAAAGAACGCAACGCAGTGGTCTATCGAATCATCAAATAAACATCATTTTAATGACAGTTTTAGTGTTATTGTCAAATTGCTACACATTTGTGTAGTATTTGCTTTTAAATCGGGAGACACATTTTCGATAAGTGTCATAAAAATTCACCATTTTTTTGAGAATTTATTTCTACTACATATTTGTATAGTAAAAAAAGAAAAAAAAGTAAAAAAAAAAATATTTCATTCAAAATCCCTGTTGACGAATCCGGGGAAACCATGTGATTATGAATTAATTGGAATTTATTGGGGAACTTTGGAGAAAACTGGGAAATTATGTTAAGCGGCGAATACAGCGTAACGCTGGATGACACAGGTAGAATAGCCCTTCCGCGCGACCTGCGGGATGAGCTGGAAAAGGGCCAGGTCGTACTGACCAAGGGGCCCGATTCCTGCCTGTGGTTGTATCCCGCCGAAGAGTGGAAGGAGCAGGAAAGGCTTATTCTCAGGAACACCAACCGTTTTTCCAAAGAGGGGCGCGAAATAATGCGGAATTTTATCGGCCCCCAAAAATACCTTGATATGGATAAGCAGGGGAGGATATTAATACCTCCGACGCTGCGCGACCATGCGGGGCTCTCCCGGGACTGCATTATTCTTGGTCAGTACGATTATGTTGAGATTTGGGCGGACGATCGTTACCGGACGCATGTGCAATCCAACGTGGATGTCCTCAACGCGGGTTTGGAAAAACTGGGCGCGAAGATAGATGAAAGGGATGGGGATGATGCGGGAAATAGTACACACGCCGGTACTGCTGGAAGAGACCATACAGTACCTCGCGCCGAGGGGCAGGGATGAGCTTATGATAGACGCGACCATGGGCGAAGGCGGTTTCAGCTATGCGATGTTATCGCGGTATCCCGATCTTTCCGTGGTAGGCGTGGACGCCGATCCGGCAATACAGGCCGTGGCGCGGGAGCATCTGGCTGAGTTTGGCAGCCGCGTAGAGTTTGTTACCGGCTGGGCGCAGGATTTCTTCGGCGCTTACCCTGCCGCCCTGAGGCGTCCGCATACGGTGCTTGCCGATCTCGGCATAAGCCTGTACCACTACCAAAAAAGCGGCAGGGGCTTCGGGTTTTCCGCCAACGAACCCCTTGATATGCGGCTGGATACGGCAAGCGGTTTTTCGGCGGCGCAGCTTTTGATGCGAATGTCCGAGAAGGATATTGCCGATATTTTATATAAGAACGCCGGCGAACGCTATTCGCGGCGTATTGCGCGGGCGATTGTGCAGGAACGGCAGCAGGGGGCTGCAGCCGCTTTCTCCACCGCCGCAGCCCTGTCGGCATTGATCCAGAGAGCGGTGCCCGCCGCGTACCGGCACGGGCCCATACACCCCGCGACCAGGACCTTCATGGCTCTGCGGATTGAGGTTAACCGCGAACTTGCGCGGCTGCCCGAACTCCTTGAAGGCGCCCTTGACGTTTTATCACCAGGCGGACGATTAGGCGTCATTTCGTTTCACAGCGCGGAAGACAGGATAGTCAAGGACTTTTTCAGGGAAAAGGGCAAAGACTGTACCTGCCCCCCACAGGCGCCGGTGTGCGTATGCGGAGGACGGCGCAAGGTAAATGTACTGACCCGGAAGGGCATTACGGCAAGCGAAGCGGAAGTTAAGCGTAATCCGCCGTCGCGCAGCGCGCGGTTAAGGGTTGCTGAAAAAACAGAGGAGTGTAATGCGCAATGATTAAGACTTATGCGTTGTTATTTCTGACGGTTCTTACCATACCGGTGTTTTTGGGCGTTAACGCCTGGCAGGCTAATGAATGTGGTGAGATCAGGAACGAAATAAAAGCCATTGAAAAAAGTCAGGAACAGCGCGTTACCGAAAACAAGGCCGTTGCCACCGAGATTGCCGATCTTCTGGCGGCGGGCAGGATAGAAGCCGAAGCGAAAAAATTGGGTTTACATAAAATGCGTCCTGAAGACGTTGTACTGATTGTAATGGGGAGGGGAAAGGGGAATGGCCTGTGATAACGGCGTGTTGATGACCTTTACCGCGCTGTCCCAGTCTCTGGGGGCGGATATGCTCTGCGCCGAGCAGGGGGGAACCTCGGTTCCGGGAGGCTTCTCATCAGTCAGCATCGATTCCCGCACGGTTCAAAACGGGGGGCTTTTTGTAGCGCTCACCGGTTCCGTCCATGACGGCCACGCCTTTGTAGAACAGGCTTTTAGAAACGGGGCTGCCGCTGCGCTGGTGGAACGCCGTAAAGTTGAAACGTTTGCGCTTGCTTCCCTCGCCAAAGCCATGGGGAAGGTTATTATCATTGTTGAAAATTCTTTGCGGGGTTTGCAGGATGCCGCGAGAGCGTACCTGCGCCAATTCCCCCGCTTGCTGAAAATCGCCATTACCGGCTCCGCGGGAAAAACCACCACCAAGGAAATTACCGCCGCCATTGCCGCCGTGGAAAAAAACACGGTGATGAATCCGGGCAATTACAATTCTGAAACAGGGCTGCCCCTTGCCGCTTTTAACGTCCGCGCCTGCCACGAGGTTGGAATTTTTGAGGCGGGGATGAATCGCGCGGGGGAAATCGCCGAACTTGCCGCCGTGCTTAATCCTGATGTCGCGCTTATCACAACGATAGGTTCCGCCCATATCGGAATTCTCGGCAGCAAAGAGGCCATAGCTGAAGAGAAAAAAAATATTTTTTCACAAATGAATGAAAACGCCGTCGCGCTGATTCCCGCCGACTCGCCCTTCCGCGATTTTCTGGCGAAAGACGTGCGCGGTAAAGTTTCTTTTTACGGAGAAAATTCTTTTGCCGAACTCGGCGGGGTGCGGGATTTGGGGCTGGACGGCAGCGAGATTATCTGGGACGGCGAGAAGGTGCGCTTTCCCCTGCCGGGCAGGCACAACCTTGCCAACGCCTTTGCCGCCGCTGCCATCGCGCGGGAGATTCCGGTGAGCGCGCAGGCGATCCGCCGCGGGCTTGAGTCGGTTAAGCCGCTGTTCGGGCGCGGCGAAATCCTGCACGGCAGGGCGACGGTCATACAGGACTGCTACAACGCGAACCCCGAATCCGTATCGCGCGCGCTGGAGTTTTGCGACAGCCTGGACTGGCCGGGCCGCCGCCTCTACGTTATGGGAGAAATGCTGGAGCTGGGGGAGAATTCCCGCCTCGCTCATGAAGATATGGGACGGCTTTTGCAGGAGTCAAAAGCGGATATGGTTTTCCTCTACGGGGAAGAAATGCGGCCTGCCGCGGAAGTTTTACAGGACGGCGCGTTAAGCGTCATGCACACCTGCGATATGGACGAACTTTCCCGCGCGCTGGACGCCTGTGTGCGCTCAGATGATCTGGTTCTGCTTAAGGGGTCGCGGGGCTGCGCGCTGGAGAGGCTGTGCGCCGTGCTGACTGCTGACGGGAGGGCCGCCTGATGCTGCTGGAATTTTTACGGCCGTTGGTCATTTATTTTACGCCCTTTAATGTTTTTCAGTACCTGACCTTCCGGGGCGCCTATGCCGCGCTGACCACGCTGCTGATCTGTTTCCTCTTTGGCGGCAAGATTATCGACGCGCTTAAACGCCTTAAAGTCGGCCAGTCTGTCCGCAGCGACGGTCCGGCGACCCATCTGGCAAAAACCGGAACGCCGACCATGGGGGGAATTTTAATCATTGGCTCGGTGGTCATCGCCATGCTGCTCTGGGGAGACCTGGATAACCGGATGATATGGCTTACCCTTATCTCGCTGGTAGCGTTTGGCGTCATCGGCTTCATCGACGATTATCTGAAAGTAAGCCGCCGCGACTCGGCGGGTCTGCCCGCGTGGGGCAAACTCGCGGGACAGTTTGCCGCGGCGCTGGCGGTTGTGCTGTATTTGTATTTTTCGGGAGGAGAGGAAACAACGCTGTTGTATTTGCCCTTCCTGAAAAATCCGGTTGTAGACATGGGAACACTGTGGATACCCTTCGCGGTGCTTTTGATAATGGGCGAGTCCAACGCGGTTAACTTTTCCGACGGCCTTGACGGATTATTGGCGGGGCTGTTAATTCTGGTTTTTATTACGCTGGGGATTCTAACGTACATTTCGGGACGCGTTGACTATTCGGAGTATCTGGGCATTCCCTATATCCCCGAAGCGGGTGAACTGACGGTATTCTGCTTTGCCATCGGCGGCGCGTTAATCGGCTTTTTGTGGTTCAACGCGCATCCCGCCGAGGTTTTTATGGGCGATGTGGGCAGCCTTTCTCTGGGAGGAGTCGTGGCCGTTATTTCGCTCATCATCAAAAAGGAAATACTGATACTGGTAATTGGGGGCGTCTTTGTTTTGGAAATTGCGAGCGTAATTATACAGGTGATGATGTTCAAGCTGAGGAAGCGGCGGGTGTTCAAGATGTCACCCCTGCACCATCATTTTGAGCTCAGTGGCTGGGCGGAAACGAAAGTAGTAGTCCGTTTCTGGATTTTGGGAGGGTTATGCGCAATCATCGCCCTGTCAACATTAAAGATACAGTAGGGGAGGACAATTTGTCAAGGGAAGAGCGCGGAACATTAAGGTATGATTTTATCCTCATTGCCGTTGTCCTGCTGCTGACATTATTCGGATTGGTAACGCTGTATTCCGCTTCATATCTGTTCGCGCTGAATCAGCCGCAGCGTTTTACCAACGGACTTACCCCCCTCATCGGCAATGTTACGGCCTGCGCCCTGATGATTGTGATTTTTCCCATTCTGGCGCTGATCCGGCTTGAATGGCTGAATAAAGGATGGATGGTTGTTCTGCTGGTGCTGGTGACCGTTATATTCAATATGCTGCCGTTTTTCAAAACCTTCCAGAGAAACGATTACGCGATGCGCTGGATTACGCTGAGAGAGGGAGTTAGTTTTCAGCCATCAGAGTTAGTCAAAATTATGCTGCCCCTCTATCTTGCCTACATTCTCGATAAAAACAGCAATAAACTTGACTCGTTTGTGTACGGGCCGCTGCCGCCGGTATTGCTGACGGCCCTGTTCTGTACGCTGATACTCATTCAGAGTAATTTATCCGACGCTATTCTGCTTGCGCTGACCAGCCTGCTGATCTGCTTTGTCGCGGGTATTCGTCTGCGCTGGTTTGCGGCGGTGCTGCTGGCGATAACGCCCATTGCCTACCGGCTGATCTTTGGCAACAAGGACGGCCGCTGGTATCAGCGTATAGCGACATGGTTTTCTCAGGAACCCTCTTCGCCGGATATGAGAACCCAGATCGACTTTAGTCTGGAAGCCGTCAGAGCCGGCGGTTTTTGGGGCAAGGGTATCGGGCAGGGTACGTTAAAAATCAGGATGCCGGAAGTTCACGGCGATTTTGTCTTTGCCTCCTTTGTGGAGGAGTCGGGGTTTTTGGGCGTACTGCTCTACCTTGCGCTTATCGGGGTCTTTGCCGGTATCGGTTATGTGGTAGCCTGGAAGAGCAGCAATCGCTTTATCCAGATTTTGGCGTTTGGCCTGGTAACGCCCATTGTTATTCAAACACTGTTAAATATTGCCGTAGTGGTGCATGTTATTCCGACAACGGGGGTTCCGCTGCCGTTTGTTTCATCCGGCGGTTCTTCGTTGCTGGTGACGCTGTGCGCCGCCGCGCTGCTGGTTAACATAACCCGGCGGCATATAAAGTCTGAGGGCATGGGAGGAGAATATGCTCGGTAATTTTGTTTATTCCGCGGATGTCAACGACACGACGTACCGGTATACCGCTCCCCAGAAATTTGAAAAATCCGTCAGGCGCTTTTTGACGCTTGCGGTAATTTTTATCTGCGGCGGGCTTGTCTGGATTTTCTGCATCAGTCCCTGCATGGTGCCCGCGCGCGTGGAGGTAAAAAGTTTTCCTGGTTTGAGTACGGCGGACGTATTGAACATTGCCGGCATCAATAACAATGCCGCCTATATTGCGATTAACGCGGAAGAAGCGGAACAGCGGCTTTCCGGCTATTATCTGATAGAATCGGCAAAGGTGGTCAAGCGCTTTCCCGACCGCCTCTCCATTTTTCTTGAACCGCGGCGGGCTGTCGCCATGGTTTTCGCGCAGGTTAACGGCAGAACCCAGCCGGTGTACTTTGACCGTTACGGCGTAGCTTTTAAGGTGGGCAACGGAGCGGGGGAAGCGCATCCCTCCTGGATGCCCATTGTTACGGGGGTGCTTGACAGCGGCCAGCAGGTAAGTCCGGGGATGCGGCTCTCCGCCGACTATCTCCCCCTGTTTTCACGTATCGGCTCAATAACCGATGAGGACCCCAGGATATGGCAGGCGATCTCTGAAATTGGAATCGCGAAGAAGAGCCATGATCTTTATGATCTGGTACTGTATCCCGCCGTCCGTGATTCCATCAGACTCAGAATGAGGAGCGATATCAGCAAAAACAGTATTTATTACGCGTTGTTGATGCTCGACGTATGCCGGCAGTTGGGGACAGACGCTCCCGATGAGATCGATGTGCGTTCGGGTATCGGTGTGGTTAATGCGAATACGAAGGCAAAGGAGGCCCGTTTTGGCGAATGAGGATTTGGTCGTCGGCCTTGACATCGGAACGACGAAAGTGTGCGTGGCGATTGCCGAACGCAATGAAAAGGGAATTCTCGAAATAACCGGCGTGGGGGTAAGCCCTTCCGCGGGAATGAGAAAAGGGGTTGTCGTTAACATTGAAGCTAACATCAAGTCGATTATTGAGGCAATTGAAGCCGCCGAGATGATGAGCGGGCGGGAGGTAAGCGCCTGCTGGACGGGAATCGGCGGCAGTCATATCGAGGGGATCAACTCGCGGGGCGTCGTGGCGATAGCCGGACAGAAACGTGAAAACCGTGAAATCGCGAAAGAGGATATGGTACGCGTCATTGAGGCGGCGCGGGCCGTGGTAATTCCGCTGGATCGCCAGATCATACAGACCATACCTCAGTCCTATATCGTCGATGATCACCGCGGGATCAAGAACCCGCTCGGCATGATCGGGGTGAGGTTAGAGTCTGAAGTCCATATCATAACTTCGAGCGCCACGAGCGCGGAGAATCTGCTGCGGTGCGTTAACCGCGCGGGGTTCAAGGCCACTCATTCGCTGCTGCTGCTGCAGGTGCTGGCCGCCGGACGCGCGGTGCTGAC
>JGI24698J34947_10002091_pt1 | contig 10673 bp, 10 predicted proteins | sample TergutMp193P3_FD_34947 | JGI IMG/M metagenome (IMG submission 34947) | reverse complement strand
TAAAGAGCGTCATTCCTTCGAGGCGGTATTCAAAACGGGAATTGGTCCCGGCCTTTACATAGTACAGATTGGGAATATTTACAAAGCCGGAAATAAAAGGAAGGATACGCAGCAGCGGTGAAAAAAAACCCAAGTCCCATGCGGCTGCCAACGTTCCCGCTCCTGTTTCGGATGGCAGAAGGGCAAACTCAAGGTTTCCGCGCGCGGCAAGGCGGACAAAGCGGTTTTTAAGATAGGGGTTTTCCCTGAGCATGTTGAGAATGGGCGCAGCCTGCGCCAGCGCGGGCACGGCGGCTATATCATCAAGGGACTCATGAGTCAGAACCCCGTCCAGCAAACGTACCGGGTTGGAAACGCTGATACGAACGGAAACCGAATCGGGAATTACCGATGCGGCCTTGACGCGGCCAATCAGGGAAAAGGCGGTCCATGCAGCGGTGATGACAACAAGAATACAGATCAGTATCAATAAAAATTTTAAAAACCTCGCAAAAGCTTTCTTCCCGGGTTTTTTGTTGTTCTTATCGCTGTCATCATTCATAAATCAGATTGTAAACCATCAAAGCGAAAAAATGAAGAACCTCGAAATTTAAGCCGCTTTTCAAACTCTCGAAACTTCGGTTTGTATCAATTTTGTGAAAGCCTGATTTGTCATTTTTTCAGTTTTACGGCGCTGTTTCAGGACTTCCGGGTTCTGTCTGTTTATTCGCCGACTTGGCAAAAACAAGCGCCTGTAGAATGCCAAGTATATAGTCCTGCTGTTCCTCGCTTAGTAACGAAAAGTCATCACATACTTTTTTAAGTTTTTCTTCCTGAATCATAGCTCCTCCGAACTATACTCTGTATGTGAGAATAATATGCCATAAAGTGAGAACTGTAAATACTCAAATTGAAAAATCCTACATTGCATAGTGAGTTTAAATGTAATATGATACATGAATATGACAATTAGCAAGCGTATAAGGCACTTACGGCAAACCCTGAATATGTCGCAAGTTGAATTTGCGAAAGCAATCTATATAAGTAATGGATATATTGCGGAACTGGAATGTGAGCACAGAAGAGTTAATGATCGCATCATTCATCTTATTTCGTTGACTTTCGGGGTTAACGAAAAATGGCTTAAAACAGGCGATGGAGATATGTTCTTCAAAACGCCCGGGGAAAAATTACAGCGCATGGTGGGACTGTTTAACGAACTGCCGCCAAAATTCCAGGACTATGTGATGCAGCAAATCGAACAGCTTCTGTCTGTCACGGCGGGCAAAAAGTAATAAACGCCCCATGATTCCCCTGTACAAACTGGAGAAACTGCCCCGTACCCAGCGGCTTAGAAAAATAGCCAAATTTTTTGCTTTTGCCGAAAACCGGCTTTGTCTGACCGACGGGAAAAAGAACAAAAAAGGAGCCGGTATTCCTTGCGCGTCTGAACAGTTAAGAAAAACTGAACTGTTCAGCAATGTTATACTGTTCAACGAAGCCGAACTGTTCAGCAAAGCTGAACTGGGCTTTTTTAAAGAAGCCGCCGAACTGCTTGCCGGAGACGAACTTTTTTCGCCGGACGCAGGCAAGGTGTTAAAAGAAGCGGCTGATGTTTTCACGGCGGCTGTCCTGAGCGGCGAAATCTCATCCGCGCCTGAGTTTCGCCGCGCCATAAATTGCGTCAAACACATCTTACTGGCGGAAACAGGCCGCGATCAGGCAGACTGGGATTTCACCGTTTCAGGCGGGCTTGATCCTGCAAAGCGGCAAATCTTTGAAGGCATGATGATTTACATGGAGGACATCCGCTCCCCTTTCAACGTTGGCGCAATGTTCCGCACCGCCGAAAGTTTCGGCGTGGAGAAGATCATTCTCTCCCCCCTGTGCGCCGACCCGCGCCACAGACGGGCGCAAAGAACCGCGATGGGCTGCACGGACATAATACCCTGGGAGCGGCAGGAGCTATTTCCCGCCTCAGGGCCGCCGTCCCTGCCCTGCCCTGTTTTTGCCCTTGAAACCGGCGGCATCCCGCTGGCGGAATTTCCCTTTCCGCGCCGGGGTCTTTTGATAGCCGGTTCCGAAGAGCTGGGAGTAAGCCCCCGCGCCCTTGCCGCCGCCGACGCTTCTCTTGGCAGGGTAACAATTCCAAGTTACGGCGCGAAAGCCTCGCTCAATGTTTCTGTTGCATTTGGGATTGCGGTGCAAGTTTGGGGGGACAAGTTAAGGCAGTCCGAAGGACTGTAGTTGACTAAATTTCACACGTCCCGGCACGCCCACAAAAGCACGGCGTAAGCCGTGTCGGTGATAAATGCGGCATGGCGTGGCGCACAGAAGAATCCTCATCAAAAATAAATGCGGCGAACCTTTAGGTGAGCTAGTGCGCCAAACTTAACCACTACAATAATGATAGGCTGGCTTTAGCCAGCCGTGCGCGCCGCGGAGACAAATTAAAAAACATCCTTTAAAACAGAAATAAAATTTTTCATTTCATCCAACAGGATACTGTTTTTATGCCAGATTTGAATCTCTACATCAGTACCCTTACGATCAATTTCAGACCCAAATAATTTAAAATTTTTTAATTCTTCCATTGTTTCCTGTATAAATTCCGATTGATTCTGATTGCACATAATTATATAAACGCCGTTTTTTGAAAGACAGACATCAATTTTTTTTAATGCTTTAATTATATCTGTCTCCACATTATCTGAAAACGGCACTTCGGTTATTACTGAATCAAAACTATTTTCAGGAAAAGAGGCTTCACTTGAGTTCATAACATAATGAGCCGAACCATACGATTCGAGGCCGGGCTTAAGAATGGAATCTATATCTATACTTGTCATAATTCCTTCGGGTACAATATATTTAAATTGATAGATAATTCCGCCGGCTCCCGCGAAAGGATCTATCATTCTTTTATTCTTCCACGGCAGCGATAAATTAACCATGCACCGTGCGTCTTCCACAGGGAGGGCTCTTTTCCCCAAGTCGCTTCCATCTCCACGGTAACCCTGAATTTCTTTTACTTCGCCGTTATTATCAATTATTTTGAATTTCCTGTTATGCGGAGATTGATCTGTATAAATTTTTTCATCCTGAATAAAAAAAGTTATTACGGAAAATTTTTTGCCTTTCCATATCATGGGATTAATTGAATTTAAGCCGAAAATTTTTTTATTTGTAAAGTTTTCAAAATCCAACAGATAGAATTTATTAAAATATCCTGAAAATTCAAGCCTTTCCTTAAATGATACTATGTTTTTTTGAGGACATAAAAAAGAAATAATTCCTTTAATATCTCCCAACGGACCATTTTTAATAAATAAAATTTCATTGTCAAATTGTAATAAAATCATTTCCAGAACAGCGATTTGTTTTGCCTTTATTCTGGAATTCCTGATTTTACAGAGGATCACCTTGTATTCATACAGGTAATCGTCAACATTCGATTTTGTAATGTCGGCATAAAAATCCATGCTGTAATTATACACCATCAAATAATATTTCGGCAACAAACAATTTGCGCATGGAATTATCCTTATCTTTTAGAAAAAATGTCTTGATGAAATAAAATATGTATGTTAATGTTTAGTTTGTACTAATAATTATAAGTACAATATTTTACATGAAAAGGGGTTTTTATGAAACACGTTTGGAAATGGGTAATTTTGTGTCTTACTCTGGCTGTGCTGCTGCCGGGCTGCGGCGGAGGGAATTCATTAGATGGAATCTGGACCGGATCAATTTACGGTGACGAGTTGGAATTGGCCTTTGTCAATGATTTATGCTTTATGGTATTTGATCAATATGATATTGAATTTTCAACCTATACTTTCATGAAAAATGAAGGTATCCTTGTGACTAATTTAGGAAATCTTCCTGTCACATTAAGAGGTAACTCCTTAACTCTAACATACGAGGGAACATCTGTTGTTCTAGTTAAAGATGTAAAAACAGCAAGCGCTCCTCCTTCAATCAGAGGCGTATGGAAAGGACCAAATCCCTGGATTTTTGCCTTTATTAATGAAAAAGTCTATATTGTTGACGAAGATGAAGACCCTGATTACGGAATCTACACATTTAACGCCAATAGCGGATCATTTGAAACTGAAAATTACGGCTGGGAAATGAATTTTACCGTTAAGGGTAATTCATTAACTACCTCAGATGATTTAACGGCAACATTTGTCAGAACCAGATAATGGGGCAAACGACAGGAAATAGGGTCATTGCTTCGTAATACCCTTTTTCCTGCTTCAAACATCATATACCATAAATAAGAATATTCTCTCAATTTCTTCCATAGAATATGTATAAATTTCTCCGGCAATCAACAACCCCGCCCTAAAGGGACGGGGTATGTTGTTCTTATAAGGTATTTGTATTCGGGGTTTAATACCTTTATTAACCGCCATAAATGGCGGGGTATTAAACCCCTCAACACGAATAAAAAAATTTCAAAAAATTTTCAATTTCGGTAAAGCGCCACGCATGTACGCACCCATATAGGAGTATCAAAACTTTTTTATGGAGTTGCTTATGAAATTTAAATCTAAAACTTTGTTGATTCTGTTTATCGTTTCGGTTTTCTACGCCTGCGGCGGGAGAATGTCTTCCGTAACGCGGACGGAGAGCGCTTTGTCCGCAGGTACGCAGTCGCCGGTTTTGGCACGGCCTCAGGAGGGCGCGGATTTGAGTTCGTTTTACCGGTCGCTGGATGAACTTGCCGAGATCGAAAGATCCGGGTCGTGGATCCAAGGCATGGCGCTGACGGAGTCGGGGATTCGGGAAAACGCGGGGGATTTCACGGGAGCGGTGGCGGCGGCTTACAAGGAAATGGCGTGGGCCTACGGCAAGGGCCTGATTCAAAAGGCGGACATCGAGCAGGGTCTTAAAAATCTGCTTGCCATGAAGGGCGAAGAAGATGTCATTGCCGCGGCGAACGCCGTTCTCGCGTTTACCGGGGAACGGTGGACGCAGGCAGCCGAAGGTCTAGAAACTCTCTTCGATGAATCCGAAGAGCCGGACGGATTTGGCAGATGGATGCTTCTTGTCTGCGCCCTTGAAAAAGACAGAGAGGACAGGAGAGCAGGCGCGGCTTACAAGTCTATCCGCGCGCGTTATGTGCAATTCCCGGAATACTGGTACAGGGGAGCGAGGGCGTTTTCCGGCGCGGTCGCCGCCGAATACGCCGAAAATTGCATCAACTCATCTCCACAGGGGCCTTTCGCGGACGATTGCAGGAAGATTCTCGCTTCTTTCACGGGATTGAAAACCGAAGACGGACTGTCATTAAAAACCAAAAGAGAAATTGAAGCTGTCATTTCCCAATCGGTAAATTCGGGTGATCCCAGACTCCTCGATTCGCTTCTTCCGCTGATCGGCCTTCCCGATAACCCGTACACGATTTACGCGGTCGGCGCTATGAGGGCGCTGACTGGCGTTCCCGCGTTCCGCATTTACTTTACGGGACAGGCGGCTTCTTCGGCGGGCCGCCTGGCGGAACGGCTCTCTTATATCTGCCGGGGTTAGCATGAAACAAAGTTTCATATTCGGTTTTTATTTGCTGTCATTCGACCGCATGAAATTAAAGTTAGTAATGAAGACGAAAGTTTTACATACCGCACAAGCTGTTTTTTTCGGCGCGGCGATGCTTTTTTTTGTTTCCTGCGCCAAAACTCCCAGTCTGGAAACGATACGCATGTATGTCCGCGCCAGTGAAGCGTACGCTGTGGGAAGGTTTGCCGAAACCGCGGATATTCTCCACGGGGAAAAGAAATTTCATCCGGCGCTGGTTCTGCGCGCAAAGGCGGAGTTCTTTTCGGGCGATCTTGAAAAAGCGGAAAAAACATGCCGCAGGGCGCTGAAGACGCGGCCTTCGTCCCTGGAGGCGAAGCTGTATCTCGCGCGGATTCTCCGCGAAAAAGGCGATACTGCGGGCGCGGCTGCCGTGGCAGAGTCCATGTTAGCTGATAATCCGCAGGATATTCGCGCGCTGCGGTTTGCGGCGGAGATTGCGGGCGAAACCGGAAAATTCGACGAAGCGGCGGTTCTGCTGGACAGAGCCGCGGAATATTCGGCGGAAAGCGCAATGGTTTTGCTTGACAGGGCAAGGCTGCGCTGGACAGCCGGCAGGGGCGATGAGGCTCTGGAAGATTTGAGCCGCGCAAGGGCCATGCTTCCGTGGGATACGCCGCTTCTGCGATCAATTTTGAATCTTGAAAATACCATCAAGGAGTTAATGTGATGAAAAATTTTATCGGAAAAATAATCATTTTGTCCGCCGCGGCGATTCTTCTCTCTTGCGAAGCGCTGCCGTTCAATTATTCGGCGGATCAATCATGGCTGATCGAAGGCGCGCAGGAAAAAATATGGACGACTATGACTGTTCTTGGCGTACAAATCGAGAAAAGCGGCGTATGGGATTCTATCGAAAGGGAGGCGGCTTCTCTCGCTCCGCTTTATTTTTGGGATCAGGGGTGCAGGGTTGTCTCCGCCGAAGAGGGGCCGCAATACGCGGCGCGTATCTGGATAAGGGAACGGGATTTCACCTTTGGCTGGAGTAACAAAAAATCACTGGCTGTTGAGGTACGCATCTGGGCATTTGAAGACGCGCCTGTCAACGGCTCGCCGGTTGAGGAACATAAACTGCCGGCTGCCGTGGGAAGGGTTGTCATGACAGGGGACACAAGTTTTTCTTCTTCGGACACTATGGGCAAACTGCTTTCAAGGGCGATTACACAGGCGGTAAAACAACTGGCCGCGTACAAGGATAAAAAAGATGCGTAAAAAAATCTCAATATTAATCTGCTTCGGCTTTTTGCTTTCCGCTTCCGTTTACGCGAATAACGCGGAAACCTCTTTGACTTTCGCGCAGGCGGCTGACCTGGCCGTCGCTTCTTCCGCCGATCTCAGGCACGCGCGTTCTTCACAGGCGCTCATGGAAGGCGCGTGGCTGTGGGGATTGCGGGCGTACTTTCCGCGCATGAGCGTCAGCGTTTCGGAGAACGACCGGCTTCAGCAAATAGGAGCCGATTCGTTTATGAAAAATTTCGGCATAGGTCTTGAACAGCTTATCTGGGACGGCGGCAGGACAACAATGTCCAGAAACCTCGAACGTATGGAGCTTAACCTCGCTTCCTCACAGCTTGACAGGATGGCCGATGAAATAGCGGAGTCGGCCATTGCCGCGTACCGCAATGTGCTGTCTTCGAGGGCGATACTTGAAATCAGAAGGACGACGCTCGGTATTCTTGAAGAACAGCGGCGTGTCTTAAACGAAGAGGTCAATCTCGGCCTTGCGCTTGCTGTTGATCTCGCGAACGCCGATCTCAATCTCGCGGACGCGAAGATCAATATTTATTCCCTTCAGCTTGACATCGCGGAAATGGAAAGGCAGTTCGCGGAAATTCTCGGGCTTGAATCCCTGCCAATTCTGACAGAAAGGGTTGATATTAACCGTTCCATCATTCTTCCCGCTGCGGCGGCGGCTGCGGCTCTCGCGAGGGAACGTAATCCCGATCTGATAAGCGCGCGTTTTTCAATAACAAAAAAACAAGCGGAACTGAGATACGCTTCCATTTCATGGATACCCAGCCTGAGTCTTACGGGCAACTTCGGCCTTACGGGACAGCGGTATCCTCTCACGCGCTACAACTGGTCTGTCGGAATTAACATCGAATTATCGAATCCTATGTTTCAAAACCGCGTTGGGGTACAGGTTGGCTGGGAGCCGCCGCACGACAGAAACGCGACGGTTCAAAACAGTTTCACTCCCCTGCCCGATCCGGCGGCGCAGTTTGGAAAGAACCAGGCAATGCTGGCGCTTACTCTTGAACAGGAAAAATACAACACAATTTTCGAGCGGATCGGAAGGATGGCGGTTACAGCCGTTGAAAAATGCGCCCTCGCCGAACAAAAACGGATTCTGGCTCTCGAAGCCGCCGCACTTGGAAACGAGCGCTGCCGCATTGAGGAAATACGGCTCGGCCTGGGACATATAACAAGATTGCAGTTAATGGAAACTTTTATCGAGCAAACCCAAAGAGAAATCGCCTCGGTAGAAGCGGCAACCGCGCTTCTTGAAGCGGAACGCGAACTGGAACGTTTTCTCGATCTAAAGCCCGGAGAGCTTGCGGCCTTCGCGTATTCTGTTAACGCGCTTGCGCCGCAGAGGAGGGATCGATGAAAAGTAAAATATTGCTGCTTGTTCAACTGACGGTTTTACTTTGCCTATCGTGCGCAAAACAGGGAACGAATATTTACGACGGGGCAAGAAGGGTAAGGGGAGCGGCGGCGGCTGTCCGGGAACTGCCTGATGAGGCGTCCGGTTTCGGCAGTCTGTCGTTTCTGAGCAAGGTTGACATCACCTCTCCCCAGGAAGCCGTGATCAAAAAACTTTTTTTCCGCGAAGGCGACTTTGTGCGTCAGGGAGAAGTCGCTCTGCTTCTGGAAAATCCGCAGATTAAGCTCGCGGTTGAAAGGGCGGAAAACAACTATACGCAAGTCCTGGCGGCGCGTAACCTGTCGGACTCAAGATTGATAGAAGGAATTTTTCAGGCCGAAGCCAAACTGCTCGGCCTTGAAAAATCCGAAGCGGAGCTTGCGCTTGCCAAACGAAAGTGGGAAGAAGACAGACGCAAACATCAGAATCAGGAGACTCTTTTCGACGCAGGCGGCATTCACACCGAGGCAATTCTTGTCAGCCGTTTCAGTCTTGATACGGAGTGGGAACAGATTCTGCTGATGGAAAGAGAGTTGGAAATCCGCAGAATTGGCTGCCGCGATATTGACCTTGTTACGGCGGGAATCCCGGTTCCAGCGGACGAACGCGAAAAAAGAAACGCGCTTATCTCGCTGATGACATCAAGCCTCAGGGCCGAACTGGAAGCGGCGCAGGCGCGGCTTGAAGCGGCTGAGAAAGAGCTGACTTCGGCCAACATCGCCCTTGCGGAACTGACGGTGAGAAGTCCCGCTTCCGGCATTGTGGGAGCGCGTTATCTTGAGGAGGGAGAACGCGTCCGCCTTCAGGACAAAATTTTAAGCCTGATCGACACGGCTTCCCTTTACGCGATTTTTCCGGTGCGCGAAAAAGACGCGCTGCGCATTGAAAAGGGGATGAGATCGAGCGTTTTGATAGATGGAACCGGCGAAACAAGGGATGCCATCGTCGATCTGGTTTATCCGCAGGCTGACAGTCAGAGCATGAGTTTTTTGGTACGCGCTCTTTTGCGGGGAACGGATACCGACGACAGACTGAAACCCGGAATGTTCGCGCGCGTAACTGTGATTCTCGGGCCGCCGAAGAAGGCGGTGTTTATCCCCGAGTCCTCAATTTTCAATTTAAAAAACAACGAAGGCAGCGTGTTCATTATCAACGGCAGCGCCCTTGCCGAACGGAGGGTTTCTCTCGGCGCGGTTTACGGCGAGGAGAGGGAAATAACCGCAGGACTGAACGCGGGAGAGACAGTCGTGCTTCGTCCCGATACGGATTTGAGGGAGGGTACAAATGTTACGCTCGCCGATTAATCCGATCATTGCGCTGTTGTGCGTATTTTTTACCTCATGCGGTTTTATCGATCTCCGGCCTGTCGGAATCAAAATAGAACCGGAAAAGCCAGATTCCCTTTTACCGGACGCGCACAGTCCCGTGATACTGAAATTCAACACGGAGATGGAAAAGACCGAAGCCGAGGGAATCATGCAGATCAGCTCCGACTTGGGAACAGTCAGGGGAGACTATTTCTGGAAAGGCAACGATCTTTACTTTGTGCCTGTCGCCGGATGGACGGCGGGTATTCGCTACACCTTGAGTCTTTTGGGAACAATACGATCTGTTGACGGAAGGGAAATCAAACTTGAACGTTTTGTCTCGTTTTACGCGATCAATAAAAACGCGCCGCCCTTTTTGGAATGGCACTATCCGGCGGACGGCGCGTCCACCGGAACGGGGGACATTGTTCTTGAATTTCACTTTACCCGTCCCATGAACAGGCTCACAGTAGAATCGGCCATTACAATAGAAGGAATTGCGAACAAAACTTTTGAATGGTCAGGCGACAGCTCCGTAAAAGTAATACCTGTTTCGGCTCTTAATCCCTGGACGACTTACCGCTGGAATTTGAGAGACTCCGCGAAAGGCGCGGACGGCGTGCCGGTCGCGAAAGCGTATTCAGGCCGCTTTATAACGGATATCGATCAAACATTACCCAGGGTTACAAATGTGTATCCGGTTTTGTATTCGGACGGTTCGTGGTATCCGACCGGCGCGGGCATTGAAACGGGACTTGGCTCAGGGCAGGGAATCGCGGTTGAGTTCAACAAGCCGATGGGTGAGAACGTACTTCGCTCTGTTCGTCTTGAACCTTCGCTCACGGGCAGAACGGAATATTTATCCGAAAAAAGCGTCGTCTGGATTTTTTCAAGGGACCCCGAACCTGAAACAATTTACACTCTGACGGTTTCATCAGACGCGAGGGACAGAGAAGGGTTGAAAATCGGAAGCGACTATAAAGTTTACTTTACGCCCGACATTCCGTTTTTGAATGTCCTTTCCTTCCTGCCCATTGGAAGCCCTGCTATGGAAAAATTCAGCGCGGAAAATAATTCTTTGAAGGTAAGAGTTGATCCCGCAACGGGAGAATTGTTTTTTTCTATTCAGTTTTCGCTTATGTTCAGCGCGGAAGAAA
>JGI24698J34947_10002090_pt1 | contig 10675 bp, 8 predicted proteins | sample TergutMp193P3_FD_34947 | JGI IMG/M metagenome (IMG submission 34947) | reverse complement strand
GAAAAAAATATTGAGGACGCGGTTGAAGCGATAAAGATGGCGCTGCTGGAAGCGGACGTTAACCTGCGCGTTGTGCGCCGCTTTGTCAATTCCACAATTGAAGAGGCAAAGGGCGAGAAGGTTCTTCGCGCCGTTGATCCCGGTCAGCAATTTATAAAAATTGTCCATGATAAACTTGTTTCCTTTCTTGGAGACGCCGATCCCGCGAGCCGCGCTTTAAAACTGCGCGGCCCCGATGTAATTTCCGTCATCTTAATGCTTGGACTGCAAGGTTCAGGCAAAACCACCAGTTCCGCGAAGCTTGCGCTGCGCCTTAAAAAAGACGGCCGCAAACCCTTGCTTGTCGCCTGCGACCTTGTGCGTCCCGCCGCGATGGAACAGCTTGCCGTTCTTGGAAATCAGATCGGCATACCTGTTCACAAGGAAGACGGCGCGGCGGACAGCGTAAAAGTTTTTCAAAACGCGCTTTCCTGGGCGAAACAAAATCTGATTGATACCGTAATCATCGACACAACAGGCCGCCTGCAAATTGATGAGCCGATGATGCAGGAACTCTCCCGCCTTAAAAACGCCGCCAACCCCGACGAAATGCTCCTCGTCGCGGACTCAATGACGGGGCAGGCCGCCGCCGACATCGCGAAAACCTTTGACGAAAAAATCGGACTGACCGGAGTAATCTTGAGCAAGTTCGACTCCGACACAAGGGGCGGCGCGGCGCTCTCACTTAAAACCGTTACGGGCAAGCCGCTGAAGTTTACAGGCACAGGAGAAAAGCCGGAAGACTTCGAGCCTTTCCACCCCGAAAGAATCGCGGGGCGTATCCTTGGCATGGGCGATGTCGTCAGTCTGGTAGAAAAAGCGCAGGAAGTAATCGATCAGAAAGAAGCTCTTGAACTCCAGAAAAAAATGGAGAAGGAAAACTTCACGCTGGAAGACTGGCTGTCCCAGATTCGCGCCGTAAAAAAAATGGGCTCTCTGCAAAAAATGCTGGAGATGATTCCCGGAATGCAGGGGCAGATCAGCGAAGAGGATATTGACAGGGCCGAACTTAAAAAGCAGGAAGCGATACTCAGTTCGATGACACGCAAGGAGCGCGCCAATCATCTTATCATCGGGCCGCCGCGCCGGAGCAGAATCGCGCGCGGATCGGGAACATCGGTTGCGGAAGTGGCGCGGCTTTTAAAACGATTTGAAAAAATGCGCGGCATGATGAAGAAGATGGCGAAGAACGCGAGAGGCGGAATGGCGGGAATGCCAAATATGCCGGGGATGTTCCCGCAGTAATCACATTTTATTTGCTTTTATCCAACTGACAATTTCGTCGATCTTGCCAAAGACAAGACCCGTTACTGTGTCCGCGCAGCCGTAGTAAATCGCGACCCTTCCTGTGTCCTTGTCAATGAGAGCCGCGACCGGAAAGGTAACATTGGGCACATCGCCCGCCAACTCATAAATTTCACGCGGGTTGATGATGTACGGGCGCGGACGCGCGATGACTTTCCACGGCTTTTCAAGATCCATAAGCGCCGCGCTGAATGAATAAACAAATCCGTTACAGCTTGTAAGTACGCCGTGGTAAAAAAGAAGCCAGCCCTCGGTGGTTTCTATGGGACAGGGCCCCGCGCCTACCTTGGTGCTTTGCCAGCCGCCGCAGGGAGCCATTACATGACGGTGCTTTCCCCAGAAAACAAGGTCAGGGCTTTCAGAATAAAAAATGTCGCCGAAGGGAGTGTGCCCCGAATCGCTGGGACGGCTGTACATGGCGTAATTCTTCCCGATTTTGCGCGGAAAGAGAGCGCCGTTTCTGTTGTAGACCATCATCGGGTTTTCAAGCTGATAGAATTTTTCAAAATCGAAGGTGTAACCCAGTCCCAGGCTTGCGCCATGATAACCGTTACACCAAATTATGTAATATCGATCTTCAATGAACAACACGCGGGGGTCGTATTTGTAATCAGAGTCCGGCAGTTCGGAATCGGTCTTGATAAACTTTATCGGTTCATCTTCAATTTTCCAATTAATGCCGTCCTTGCTTCTCCCCGCGTGAATGTCCATGTGACGCGCAGTATCATCGCAGCGAAACACGCCCGCGAACTCGCCCTTGAAAGGAACAACAGCGCTGTTAAAAATGCTGTTGGACTTTAAGGTTAAATCCCTTGGGATGATAGGGTTTTTTGAATACCGCCACATCAGCTCCTTTTCAGGATCGCTTGATGACGGCCTGTCTTCCCAAGGAATATTCGACAGACTGCTGCCGTTTACGATGATACTACGCACCGTAAATTAAAGCCCGTTTGCATCCGCAATCAGGGCATTCCATTGATTAGAAACTGATTCAACCAACTGCGCAGCTTCGCCGTCGTGCCACCAGATTTCCCACGCAATACCGCCGCGGTTAAGTCCGGGTACATGGAGGTGATATTTCCACTGCCACAGTCTCTGATCGCGGATTAAAGCGACAGTTTCATCTACAGCTCTTCTGTCTCTGTAGTTGGGATACTCGGCGAGTCTCCAGTCGGGATCAACAGGTGTTAACCATGTCTGTACAGCCCAGAGGATCGCGTCTGCCTGAGCGGCGGGAGTTTGAGCGGGAATAACCATTACGTTTTCATCGTTAAATACGACATAATTTCTCACTCTCGGGCCCTTGGGAGGCAGAACCATGCCCCAGTCGTCTCTCATGTTCCTCAAATCGTTGGTCGCAAGGTACTGCTGATCGATACGCATCGCCACCCTGCCGTCGTTAAATTCGGGAATGTGCCAGTTCCAGGCGGTTCCTTCCGCTGTCGGTTTCGGTTTGAAAATACCTTCGTTCCTTAGCCTTATGTAATACTGAACAGCTTCGATAAATTCGGGCCTGCTGGTCGCGCGTACCAGGCGTCCGTTTCTATCTTTGTCAACATACATAGCGCCGTTACTCGAAACAAAAGCATCCAGGATTTCTGTGGAAAGGTCTGCGGGCATTGCGTATGTATCCATAATACCGTCGTTGTTTGTATCCCTTGTAAGCTGTTTACAGATTTGAAGGAACCTGTCCCATGTCCACTGTCCGTTTTTCTGAAGATCGTAGGGCAGGTTGGGGTCAAGTCCGGCTTCCCTGAAGAGCCTCTTGTTGAAGAACACACAAGCGGCGTGATAGCTTCCGCCATAACCATTGGCAAAGGCGTATGTTTTCATACCGCGGCCTGAGTTCGCTCCCAGGGTAAAAGCTGTTCTAACAGCGCTGTTCCATTCAATCGGCGTAGTAGCTGTCCAGTTTATAGCCCTGCTGTCGCCTACAGGATAGAGAAGGTTCTGGCGATACAGAGCAAGCGCCCAGTCCGGCTGAAGTACAAAAACACTCGCCGCCGGTCTTCCGGCCATGATTGATGTAGCGGCAATCTGCGGCATTTCATTCCAGCTTGCGATGTTCTTGACCTGCATCGTGAAGTTGTACTGCGCTATAAACCTTTTGCGGTAATCAAGTTCCCTTTGCTGAACATCACTTCCAACCCACTGCTGCGTAGGCGGTGTGTTATTGGGGTTGTAATCCGCCCACCAGTTACCGATTGTAATATTCATTCCTCTAAGCGTGTTAGCTATCGCTCTCGGAGCGGCGGGAACTTGCTGGGCAAATACCGTTGAAACACTAAAGAGCAATGTTACAAGTACGATAAGGGTGATCAAAATTTTCTTCGTCATTTTCTTTCCTCCAAAAATAAATTTATCTCAAACGGTTTTCCGCAAGGCGGCATTCCGCATTGAAACCAATATAAAAACCACTAAACCAGCAATTGGTTTCGCAGTTTTTACTACATTTTAATGCCGGTCTGGCTTAAGGACTCGACAAAGGCCCTCTGCGCCACCAGATACAGCAGAATTAGCGGGGCAAGGCACATAAGCATACCGGTCGCAATTATCGCCTGCGTATAGCCTACAGGCGCCGTAGAAGCAATAGCGGCCCCGCTGACCAAATTGGTCGCTGACCACCACTGGGCGAAACGTTCGGTAATGGAAGCAAGGCCCTTTGCAAGCATCTTGTAATTATTCAAAAACAGCGTNGCATAGAAAGAATCTGTCCATTGCCATACAAATGAGAACANAAAACAGGACGTAAGCATGGGAGCGGCATCCGGTATCATGATACGGATGAATGTTTTTAATTTACTGCAGCCGTCTACCCATGCCGCTTCTTCAAGCTCTTTCGGTATGCCCCTGAAATACTGCCTGAGCATGAAAATATACAAACCGCTCTTTAGCCCCATGCCTGTAACGGAAAGCAGCCAGAAGCCAATAACACTGTTTAGCAGGTTAATCGGGCTGCCTGTTACCAGCCGGAAAATGCCGAAGATGTCAAAAAAGTGGTAATTTAAATAGAGCGAGGCCATAATTGTCTGAGGCGGAACTACTATTATCAGCATGACACAAAAAAACCAGAAGTTTTTAAACGGGAATTTATACCTCGCAAAACCGTAAGCGGCGAGAGTACAGGCGGCAATCTGCAGCAGCGCGCTGATAACTACTATAATGACGGTTTCCAGAAGGGAAGGCCAAAAATTGATAATGTTGCTTACTATTCTGTAATTCCCCGTGTGAAAATTACGCGGAATACTGATCACGGTACTGTCATACAAATCCTGCTCCGACATAAAACTGACGCTTAATTTGTCCAACAGCGGCTGTAAAATAAGAAAGCACATGCCAAAAAGCAGAATTGCGCGGCAAATTTTCAGCGTTATATCCAGCGCCTTTTTCTTCGTGTGGTAATTTTTGGATATATTACCCCAGTTTGACGGTCTGTTGTCGGTATAAATATCACTCATATCACTCATAGTAGTACACCTTCCTGGAAATTAAAGCCATTGCAATTCCGATAATGGCAATTACGGCAAGGAAATAAACCCAGGCCATAGCGGTTCCAAAACCAAAATTCAGCATCCTAATCGTGGTTTCATTGATTTTATTCATAACGCGGTTATCTGTTCTTATGAAATAGTCCACAACGCTGTAAACAACGTTAACAAGGATCAAGGAGCTGACCATAGGAAAGGTAATTTTCCAGAAACATTCCCAGCTTGTCGCTCCTTCAATTTTTGCGGCCTCGAACATGCTCGGCGGGATTGTCTGCAGGGCGGAAAGGAAGATAATTATCTGAATACCGGAAGCCATCGCAATATCGTAGATCTGATTTATAACCCGGAAAATATATCCCATAAAGTCGCTCGCGGCTCCTTCTGCAACAAGAATATCCTCCAGTACCCCCGTAACGGACGATCTCATCAAATTGCCTTCTTTGATAATGTCCGCCATGCTGTTTAAAAGCGAATTGTTGGTTTCGAGCCCTATCATAATCCCGGAAGAAAGAATTACAGGTAAAAAGAAGATGGCGCGTACAAAGCCCCTTGCTTTAAATTCCTGATTCAAAAGAAGAGCGACAAAGAGGCTGAAAATTATAATCGCCGGAACTATCAAAAGCATTCGCATGATTTCTTCGACAAGGAACCTGTTAAACTGAGGATCAATAGCGACAACCCTTGTTAAATTTTCCAGGCCGGTATATTCCATCGCAAATCCGTGTTTTACGGCGTCAATTTTCACATCACTGAAAACCATGCGAAGAGATTCCAGAAGCGGAAAAAACATAAAGGCGATAAATCCGATAATGAAAGGAAGCAAAAATAAATAACCTGCAACCGCATTTTTGCCTTCGAGCGTCAGCGACATTTTATTGTCTCTCTTGATAAAATACATTATTCCCCCCGACCTAACACGACATAACTGTCCGCGTTAATATCTCTGCCGTTGTAATTCCAGGCAGCATCGCTTGTGTTAACAACAACTCTGGTTCCGTCTTCATATTCGGTAATCGTAACACCCGGTGATAAAATTACATGGTTTGCTATTGTTTGGCCGTACAGCCGGCTAAAATCCCTTTCAAACTGCTTGTAAAGCCTGTCAGCGTCATTTACCCACTTGTGGTATTCATTGGCATAAAACTGCCTGAACTTTGTTTCTTGCAGCACCGCGGTTTCTTCGGTCATAAAACTGAAATACAGTCCCGCGCCGCCTTCAATTGATTTCAGGAGGTTCTTTGTGTAATCTTCCGCAAGATTTATAGCCCTGCCGGTATAAGGCACATAGCCGTGCAGAACAATTTGGAGGAACGGAACCGGCGTGTCGGTAATGCCAAAATACTGATCGTCTATCATCATATCGGTAATCATGGAAGCCCACGGCACCGAATAAACAAAACCCGTATTCAGCATAATTTCCGTTCCTGACTGTTTCATCCCGGCGAGATACTGCTGGCGCATTTTCATCGCGGCTTCGCGGCTTACATGCCGCCTTTCATTATAATCCCCCGAAAGCTTTGAACCCATATTCCTGAACGCGACGTTTTTCAATCCCAAAGAAGCGCTTTTTTGCGTAAATGTATCGATCATCCTGAACATGCTGGCAGGCCGCGCCAGATAATTCAGCTTGCCCCACTGCTTGCGTTCGCCAAACCAGATAAAACTGAAAGGATAACGCTGAACGCGATCGCGTGTCACATAACGCGCCGCGTCACTGTAAAGGCTAAACCCGCCGAATGCTTTCACATCCCTCATATGAAGAAAATCAACTTCAGGATAAAGATTAAAATTATTCTTCCCTGCGGCGTTTACAATTTTCGTAAAATCACGCCTGCTGCCAAGCGTTTTTATAAGTTTGATTTTTGTTGGAACCGCATGATCAACGCTGCGGTTAAACCAGCCGTTCAATTTAACCTGTACGTTTTTCCATCCGAAACCGGCAAAATCGTTGACCATCTTCTCCGTTTCCGCGTAAGAAGTGAGTTTCAGGGGCAGATCCATTGGAAGGCCAAGACGGTGCTGCGTTTTATTCACGGCGCCGACAATTTCCACCGCAATGGGAACATTGCCCGCCGTCCGCCGACTCGCAAGTTCGGGATATTGTTTGAAAAGCCATGAACGGTATTCGCTTGCCATGCCCATGTATCCCGGAGCGGCGCATGGCGTGTAACGCAGCGTTATATTCTCGCCTTCCGGCAAAGTGGCTTCATACTGATATACGGCCCGTTCGCTGCGTCCCGAAATATTCATTATTGCGCCATGAACCATTTCAAAAAACGGATACACCCTGTTCTCGGAACTGTTTCTGCCGGATACATCGGCGCGTACGCCGGCATAAGCGGAACCTTCTTCTATGATACACAACAGGGCAGAGCCGTTTTTTTGAATGCCGAAGACGGGGAACGGAGCTTTGTTATCGCTGACTACAACATCACGCGGCATCGCTTCATCCCAGCCGTAAACGCCTATACTGTAAGGAATCTGATTCTGTTTTCCGTTGTTAAAATATATGAGCGCCCCGCTTCCGTCCGGCACCAGCATATACCCGTCATCATTCACATTGCCGGAGCCCATAAACGGCAGCAAGACCAGTTCCCTGATTGGGTAAGCGGGCCGGTACGCGATTTTATCCATCGGGACATTAACCAGAAGCGATTTCCCGTCAAGAATATACCGGACGGTAAGGCTAAAGGCCGGTTTTATATTGCCGCCGGAAACCGTATAACGCTCCGAATCTTCAAAAAAGTCCTCGTATGTGTAACCGGCAAGCCTGAAGTTATCTTCGGCAACTTCTTTCATATAATCCGGCGTATCGGGCAGCATAACATACAGATTCACCCTGTTAAGTTCGGGGTAATCGGCCAAAAGTTTGGTTTTGTCGTCGGTTAAGCGCAAAGCGTTAATGTCATAAAGACGGTATATGCTTTCGATTATCGGACGGTCATCATAACTCATTTGATCCAGATACGTGCGCATCCTGTCCTGATGCATAACAGGCGGAATACGGTAAGCGCGGGCAATATCGCCAATCGTGTAACGCACTTCCAGAGCGCCGTCTACCACTTCGTACTCATAGGCATGCCGGTCTATGCTGTGAAGGCCGGAAAACAGCGTCATGCCGACGCCGGAATTGTCGGCGTAATCAAGAGCAACCTGGGATTCCATAAGCTGCCTTGTAATGGCGTCGGCGGTTTTGTCGCTGTTTGGATCGGGAGGGTTGGATCTCCATACTACGCCCGTAGCTTTTTCCGTAAGAATTATTTCCGCGGTCTCGTTCAGGAAGCGCAGCGATAAAAATTCATTTTCCAAAAAAACATCTTCGTGTTCTTCTTCAACAATGTATTCATAAACCATTACCGGCCTTGGCCTTACCGTCCTTCTGCTGCTGCAGGAAACAGCCAAGAAGACTGTGAAGAATATTAACAACAGCCATGCTTTGCTTGCGGAATTTTTCACCTGACCCCCTACATTACCCGGAACAAAATTTCTTTATACAGCGATATAAAATACGCGATAGCATCGCTTATAAGGCTGAAAAAAATTACAAAAATAAAGACCATTACACCCATCCCGACAATTGTCAATAAACTTGAAAGAATCGTCTTNAAGAGGCTGTAATCGTGAACCATCATCATGGCGGAAAGCATCAGCAGGCCTGTCCACAACATGGCAAATCCCCCAAGCACCCAGTAAATCGCGCCTTCGTCAAAAGTAATGAACTGGCTCAATATGATCAGTATAATGTTAATCAGCACATAAGGGGTAAGCGCATAACAGACAGCCATGTAAATCTCATGCATCCTTCCCTTGCCGTCCATAAGGGTTGTAAGACTCCAGTTTGCGACAGTCCACAGGAAAACCGGCAGAAGAATACGCATTGCGACAATAATCGAGTTAAAATATTCCATGTTAATTGAAACAAACTGGAAATTTGTCAATGTCAGGCGCAATACTTCCACTATAACTGCCGTTACGATAATTATATTTGCCGCGGCTAAGGAACCCCGCCCTTCATGCGTTAAATCCCAAAACCCGTCAAGCGGATGCGTTATTACATAGAGTGAGTATTTCAGCGTTTTTCCGACGTGCTGCCACCACGCTTTTTCGGTGATATATTTCATCATGCTTCTCTGATCTCCCTGCTAAGTTTTATTCCATACCTGACAGCAGGCGGTACAATAATCAATAACGCCACAATAAGAACAAGCTTCCAGAGATTTTCTTCCATCCATTGTTTGCGGTACAGCTGAAAAGCCTTGCCATAGCCTTCACGGTAATGTTTCAGTTTGTAGTATCTCATCGCCGTTTTAAAATCACTCTGCCGAAGCGCCGCCCGGCCAATGCCAATGTAGGCAAGGTCGTAGTTGCCGTTCATCTTTAAAACATCTTCCCAATGCTGCGCGGAAGACTCGTAGCGGCCAGCCTGGTATTCGTCGAGAGCCTCGTTAATCTTCGCGCCGTAGAGGGTAAGATCAAAACGGGTAAGGGCGCTTGACCTGGAATCCAGTGCGTACAGCGAATAGCCCATGTTCGCAAGAGCGACCGGCTGGAGAAAACTGCCTTCGCGGTTACCCAGGCCGCCAAAAGCGTACAGCAGATTCCCCTGAAAATCATACAGGAAAATACGTCCGCGCGTCCTGTCAAAACAGGCGTATGAGTCGTTTTTAAAAGCGGCTACGTCGATAAACCTTGAGCGACCTGATATGTTTCCGGCATTGCCGTAAACCAAATCGCCCGAGGGCTTTTCATAACCGTTACGGATCAAAATATCCTGCCCCATCGCGTTAAGCCGCCGCACAGGTTCTGTCTGGCCTGTAGAATTGGTAACGTAGATAAAGCCGTCGTTGTCAAGGCATGTATTGCTGTACTCGGTCGGAATAAAAAGATCCATGCGCTCTTTCTGCGCCTGTGTAGAAAGAAGCTTCCATAGATAGTCAATAGGATTGACATACACTTTGTTCGCGCCCATATAACCGGCAAACTCTCCGTTCCTGTCAAATTCCATCAGCCCCTTGTTAACGTTACGCGCCTGAATAAATATGCGGTTGGCGAAATCGACAACCAGTTTTACGGGAAGAAAATCCGTATCCTCTCCCAAACTTTCATCGTCCGGTTTCCCGATAGCAGAAAGATAATTCCAGTTACTGTCAAGAATCAGCACCCGGTTATTGTTGGTATCGGCAATATAAAGACGCCCGTCCCTGTTTTCAAAAATGTCCATTGGATAATAAAAGGGTGATTCAACGCCGTCAATTATCACGGAAGAAACCGAAGAAACAAGAGTATGCTCTCCCTTTTCATTCACNTCAATCAGCAGTATCCGGTTATTGCCGGAGTCGCAGACGTATACGCGGTTATCCCNGACAAAAAGCCCCTGCGGATCCCTGAAATGGCTTATTCCAAGGGAAGTACCAAGGATATAGGCGCTCACGCGGTAAGCGTCGGGAGACGCAACCTGCTCCTGCCAAAAGTCGTAATTGTATGTGTAGTTGCTCGGATCCGAAAAAACAGGCGCCGCGGCAAACAGACATACCAATAAAAACAAAACAAAATGGTTAATATTTTTCATTCTTTTATCCCCGAACTTGCCATTGTTTGCAGAACGTTGCTTTGAGCGAATACGAACATTACCAGAGGAACGATCATGATGAAAAGAGTCACCGCCGCCGCGACGCCGGCGCGGGCAATACCCGTCGTGGCAATCTGCGAAAGCGCGTAGGGCAGCGTTTTAAGCTGCTCCGAATAGATAAACGTTTGGGCTCTCGTGTTCCAGAGATTCTGCACGGAGAAGATCATTACCGTAAGCCATGCCGGTTTTATCATCGGCAGAACAATCCATATAA
>JGI24698J34947_10002089_pt1 | contig 10678 bp, 8 predicted proteins | sample TergutMp193P3_FD_34947 | JGI IMG/M metagenome (IMG submission 34947) | reverse complement strand
GCAAGCCCGGCGTCTACCAGGATTTTTATCATTCGGTCGTATTCTTCTTTTGAACCGTCGCATACTTCCACCGAATCCGGGGTCATGAGGGCAACCGCCTCTTCGACCCATTTCTTCAACTTCGCGTGTTTCAGATTTTGAACATCCATAGGAACTCCTTACTTGTGTATTTTTTTTCCATTATAGAGTATATCAGAAGTAAAGTTATTTGAATAGGTATGCACGCCGCCCCGGGCACTCACTTGACAAGGCGCGAAAAATACCGGAATATTGGGCATGAAACGCAAGGATGTCAGGCCCTACAAGAAACATGCCATACCCTATAAGAAACATGTTAAACCCAATAAAAAATATGCTGTACCTGACAAAAAACCGGCTATACCCAATGAAAAACTTGCCATATTGGTCCAGGTTATCTATTGCCTTCCATGTATCGTTTATATCGCGGTTGTAATATTTATTGTCAGGGCACGTTTATCTGAAAATCTTACTTTTGGCCAGTTTTGGAGTCATGACACTGAACTCTACTGGGATTTATCAGCCTGGTGGAAAGCAAGACTCGTTGTTATTTGTACAATTGCCGCGTTTGTTATTTTATTGTGGCGCGTACTTACCCGCTCGATAACAATCAAAAAGACAATACTCTATATTCCAATGGCAGTATTCGTAATTTTCGTTCTTCTCTCATTCGCGTTTTCCCAGTATAAAAAAATTGCATGGGCAGGCACCAATGAAAGGTATGAAGGAACATATATACTTGTTTGCTATATGTTTATGCTGTTTTATACCATAAACACGGTAGATAACAAGCGAACACTAAAAATTATATTTTGTGCCGTTATTATTTCACAATTACTGCTTCAAATAATAGGTATCGGCCAATTAATCGGACGCAACCCGTTTACCACTGTAGTTGGGCAGAAAATGATATTTCCGAATTTTGTTTTGGATAGATCTACCGGCTACAGCACTCTATGGCAGCAAATTGACGCGTTTGCAAAAGAAACCCCGCCCCGTTCAATGCTCTCCAGTCCCGGAGTAGAAGTTTACCAGACTGTGTATAATTCCAACTACCTGAGTTTTTACTTAAGTGTAATCATTCCGGTTTATGCAATGGTGTTTTTAATTCGTTCAGGCATTAAAGAAAAAATTGTCATGGCGGTTATGCTTGTGCTCGCGTGTATTAACCTCAGCGGGTCAAGCGCGTCCGGGGGGTTTTTGGGGCTGGCTGTCGCGTTTATCGCGGCAGTTATAACATTCAGGAAACATATCATAAAATGGCGGTATCAGCTTTTGATCATTATTGTTCTGGTTGGCGCCACCCTGTTATTGACGGACCGTTATATGAGATACGCGAATCGAGGCTCCATACTGGGACAACTTGGCGGCCAGATAGCAAGTGATGTGTCAACAGACAGGGTCCAGGACAAGATTGATTATTTTATCACCAATGATGACAGCATTGTTACCTCCGTGGATAATAACGAGCTGATCATAACAGTTAACGAAAACGCGGATTATCTAATAGAAGATATAAGGGACAGCCAGGGTAATCAAATAAATGTACGGTCTGACTATGTTATGCTTGCATCCGGAGATGCCCTTTACGAAGCGTTAAGATTCTCTCTTGTGGATGAACGTTTTGAAAATCTGGAGGTCTTTATCCCCGAATTAACCGGGGATCTTGAAAACAGGAAAATGGTCCTGGTAAAATTGAATAATGAAGATAACATTTGGCCATTTCTGATTAGTCAGGATGGGACATATTTCTTTACAGCCAGGTCATTTTTGGTTAAGCTGCGTAAAGTACCACACTACGGTTTTGAAAACCGGAATCAATTTGGAACATTACGCGGCTATATTTGGTCAAGAACCTTTCCATTAATGCTGGATACATTGATTATTGGCAATGGCGCCGATACATTTACCATGTTTTTTCCGCATGATGACTTTATAGGCTTTTATTATGCTTACGCACGGGATACCAGATCAGCGCCGTTGATTATGGACAAGCCCCATAATTTCGTATTACAAACCTTTGTGAATACGGGCGGAATCTCCGCCATCGCTTTAATCGCGATTATATTTATCTATATAATTCAAAGTTTTATATTATATGGCAAAAATATACGGTATAATTTATTTTCAGGACTGGGCGCGGGGATTTATTTGGGTATTATCGCGTTTTTTACCGCTGGAATGGTCTATGACTCTTCAGTTACCATAATGCCTTTAATTTATGGTCTTCTCGGTGTAGGTATTTCATGTAATTTTTTTGTGAAAGCAGATTTGGATGCTGTCCAATCTCCGTTGCCCCAGCCGTCTGCGCCGTCCGTCCCTTGACAATTTGCCGCTTTTTTCATAGAATTATTCGGGTGTGCCGGGCATTAAGACCCCTCGGCATGGCTTTCGAACGTTAAAACTAACCCTGAACAAGGGGAATCCGGTCAGCCTGTTTCGGCGGCGGCCGGGTTTTGGTATAAAAAGCCAATAATCCCGCCGGGATATTGGATTTTCCCCTGAAAAACCATTCCAAAAGGATGGCGGGGTTTTTCTGTCCTCCCAGAAGAAAAACGCATATAACAGAGCATCATAAGAAAAACACGCGTAACAGATCGTTAATCGAGAATATATTTTGGGTTCCATTCTTAAGCTTTTTTCTCTTTTCACCAAACAGGAACGACGCAGGTTAATCCTGATAACCGCCGCCGTACTCTGCGTATCGGTTCTGGAAATTGCGGAGGTCGGCTCCCTCGCCCCCTTCATGGCGGTGGCGGCGGATCCGGATGTTGTGAACAGTCAACCTCAACTGGCTTTTTTGTACAGGCTCGGAGGCTTTGACGCCCAGAACGACAACCGCGTCGGCTTCCTGATTTTCCTCGGTATTGCCGTTTTTGTCTTGATAGTCATTGTAACGGCGTTCAGGACAGGCGTCATGTACATCACCTTTCGTTACACCATGAATCGTCGGTATACTTTGAGCGTGCGGTTGTTCAAACAGTACCTGTTTCAGCCGTATCAGTTTTTTCTGGGCCATAACACAGGGGAGTTGTCCAAAAACCTGTTATCCGAAGTTGACATGGTTATAGGCGGTGTCATGGAGCCTGCAATACGCGCCTTTACCAATGGGGGGATGGGTCTTGCAATTTTTATTTTTCTCATTGTACTTAACCCGTTTGTGGCGGTCTTTACCGCCGGTGTTTTCGGCATATTGTACTTTGGGGTGTACTTTTTTGTACGCCGCCTGCTTATCCGCCATGGAAAGATCGTGCGTGAATCCAACACGCTGCGCTATAAAATAACCGCCGAGGCGTTCGGCGGAATAAAGGATTTAAAAATTCTGGGGAAGGAGCGTTTTTTCGCGACGGCCTACAGCGAAAGCGCGAAGCGTTTCGCGATCTCCCAGGCCACAAGCAATATTATTTCAACCTTGCCGGGGCAGGTTATTCAAAGTATGGCAGTGGGATTCGCCATAGCCCTGCTTGTAATACTCCTTGCGGTGAACGGTTCCCTGATGGAAATTCTGCCCCTCCTTACAGTTTACGCGTTCGCGACTGTGCGGCTTATACCGAATATACAAAATGTGTTCAACAGCGCGTCGCAAATCCGGTATTACGCGCATACGGTCGACGCCCTGTACCGTGACATGACCACCCTGAGCCTGCCGCCCGATATACCCGCCGGTGAAAAGACGGACGCCGAGGCAATGTCCTTTACCCGCAACATAGAAGTAAAGGGCATTGAGTTTTCATACCCTTCTTCCCGCGAGCCGGTCTTAAATGGAATTAATTTATCGATAGCGAAGAATACCGCCATCGCGTTTGCCGGAACGACCGGCTGCGGCAAGACGACGCTGGTAGACGTTATCATGGGCCTTCTGGAGCCTTCCGGGGGTTCTGTCAATGTGGACGGTGTTCCCGTGCTGGAGCCGTCTCGCGGCAGGGACAACAGGGCGGCCATTGCGCCCTGGCAGCGCAACTTCGGTTATGTGCCGCAGCAGATATACTTAAGCGACGATACGGTGGCGGCTAACATCGCCTTCGGCGTTCCCGAAAGTCTGCGGGACGCCGCCGCAGTAGAGCGATCCGCGAAGGTCGCCAATCTGCATTCCTTCATCGCCGGTGAATTGCCCAACGGGTACAGTACCCTGGTCGGCGAGCGGGGAATCCGTCTTTCGGGCGGCCAGCGCCAGCGGGTCGGCATAGCCCGCGCCCTGTACCACGACCCCGACATCCTCGTGATGGACGAGGCCACCAGCGCCCTTGACTCGATAACCGAAGACGCGGTAATGGACGCGATTCACAATCTGATGCACACAAAAACCATTGTCATAGTTGCCCACCGTCTTTCTACCATTCAGGAATGCGACGTAATTTACCTGATGGAGCAGGGCAGGATAATCGCAAGCGGAAGCTACGGGGAGCTGCTGGAGACCAGCCCGCAATTCAGGGCGTTGGCGAAGGTTGGGGACAGCCGGAAGATTTAACCGGGTATGCGCATAACAGAAAATGAAAAGACGTTTACCAATAGGCATACAGGATTTTATCAGCATTCGCGAGGACGGTTTTTGTTATGTTGATAAAACCGCCCTTGTTTATCAGTTGATAACCGGTTCGGGGAGGGCCTTCTTCCTGTCCCGCCCGCGCCGTTTCGGGAAATCCCTGTTATGTTCAACCCTGGCCGCTGTTTTTGAAGGCAGAAGGGAGCTGTTCGATGAAATCGCGGGACACCCCGCTCTTGCCATCAGTTCCCTTGACTGGGAGTGGAAAAAATACCCGGTAATCAGATTGGATCTGAATCCAGGTAATTATTCCAATGGAATTACTTTATTGCATGCCAATATAAATAGAGATTTGGAATTTTGTGCCCGAAAATATGAAATTCCATTCACCGGTGAAACTATTAGCGACAAGTTTACCCGTTTAATACACGCATTATGTGAGTGTTGCGGACAGCGGGTTGTTGTTATTATTGATGAATATGACAAACCCTTGCTCAGTACCATTGACGATAGCGAACTGCACATTGCCATGCGGAACGAGCTTAAAGGGTTTTACGGGGTCTTAAAGTCTTCAGACAAGGATCTGCAGTTTGTATTCTTGACCGGAGTTACCAAATTTTCCCACATAAGCATATTTTCAGACTTGAACCACCTTGTCGATCTTACCCTTGATCCCCGTTACGCGGATATTTGCGGAATGACCCAGGAAGAAATAGAGCGAAACTTTGAACCGGAAATGGAAGGGATTCTTGAAGACTCAGGCAAGAGCCGTGAAGAATACCTTGACGGACTGCGCCGGTTTTACAACGGCTACCGGTTTTCCCGAAAACCGCTCTCCGTGTACAATCCATTCGGCCTGCTCAATCATTTTGACAAAAATGGGGATTTTTTGCCCTACTGGTATGAAACCGGTACACCCACTTTCCTAATCAACCTGATCATCAAACAAAAAATAAACATTGTTGATTTGACCAATCTGCAGGTTGGATATGAGGATTTCCGCAAGTACGACATAGAAACAATGAAAGCGGAGCCGTTTTTATACCAGAGCGGATATTTAACCATAAGTGATTATATTGAGGGACTGAATCAGTTTGTCCTTGACTATCCGAACGATGAAGTACGGTCCTGTTTCGCAAAGTCTCTGTTGGATCAGTACTTGCAGCCTTCCGGGGAATCCTCCCGCGCTTTAAGCACAAAACTTCCTGCGGCTTTGTTTAAAGGCGATATTGATGAGGCGATGAACACGCTGAAATCGTTTCTTGCTTCAATACCGTATGATATAATCAAAGAGAGCGAAAACTATTACGAGACTGCAATACACCTGATATTTTCCATGCTGGGGCTTAACTGCCGGTCTGAAGTGAGGATAGCGTCCGGGCGGATAGACACGCTGGTGGAGACGAAGAATTTTGTGTACTGTTTTGAATTCAAGCTGAATGGAACCGCCGAAGAAGCCCTGGCCCAGATAGACACCAGAGAATACCTTTTGCCCTGGAAAGGGAGCGGGAAGATGCTTTTCAAGGCAGGCGTTGAGTTTGATTACAAAAAGCGCAATATTGGCGAATGGGTGTTGGGAAAAAATGGATAGCGCGGAATTATCTTCAATAATTAAACGCGGCGAATCAAGCAAGATTCAATTCAAAGAACGAATGCCCCATCATGACAGTCTTGCCCATGAATTAATAGCATTTTCCAATTCCCAGGGCGGAACAATTGTTTTTGGAGTAAATGATAAAACAGGTGAACTAAACGGGCTTTCTTTCAGCGAAATACAGCAGATAAACCAGCAGATTGTAAATGTCGCGTCACAAAAGGTATATCCGCCCGTTTTTCTATTAACAGAGACCATAACGCTAGACGGCAATCAACTTCTCGCTGTAAATGTGGAAGAAGGCATATCAAAACCTTATAAAGATTCCAACGGAACCATTTATGTCAAAAACGGCGCAGATAAGCGAAAAGTTACTTCCAATGATGAAATCGCGCGTTTATTGGGAAGCAGAAACCTTCTTGCCGATGAAACGGAAGTGTTTGATACGGGTTTAAAAGACCTTGACGCGAGGCTTTTTTCAGACTACTTTAAAAAAGAATTTGGAATGAGTCACGAAGAAAAGGGCCTTTCTCTGGAGGAGGCGCTCCATGCAAAAAAAGTTATGCGCAACAATCATTTGTCTCTTGCCGGTCTTTTGTTTTTCGGGAATGAACCGCAAGCCTTTCGTCCGGCCTTTACAATAAAAGCGGCAATGTTTGCCGGAAACGACATTGGCGGAGATAATTACCGGAGCAAACCGGAAGATTTAAAGGGAACCATACCTGAACTTTTTAAACAGGGTATGATGTATCTAAAAAGCAGCATCAAATATTTACAAAACGGTCAGGATTTTAATACACACGGGATACCGGAAATATCAATTGTTGCCATGGAAGAGATTATGCAAAATGCCCTTGTTCATCGTGATTATTTTAAAAACGCACCCGTGCGCCTGCTTGTTTTTGATAACAGAATAGAGATAATAAGCCCGGGAAAACTGCCAAACAGCCTGACAGTTGAAGAAGTAAAATACGGAAACCCTGTTATACGAAATAATCAAATAGCTCTGTTTGCCAGCCATACCCTTCCCTACAGCGGTTTGGGTTCAGGCTTCCGCCGTGCCTTTGCAAATCAGCCGGATATTGAGCTGAAAAATGATGTCGAAGGCGAACAGTTTATTGTGCGTTTTCCGCGGAAAGCTGATTAAATGTCTGATAAGCAGTACAAGTGGAATTTTAATGATGTGTTGTAAAACAAGGTAACACAAATGCGCATAACAGAAAATCAAAAGAACGTAATCATTGACGCCGTAAAAAGCGTGGATCCCGGCGCCCGTCTTTGGCTTTTTGGTTCCCGCACAGACGACAGCAAAAAAGGCGGCGACATTGACATTGCGATCTTTTCTGAGAAAATTAAACGGGATGTTATGCAGGAAATAAAAGTCAGACGTTTTATTTGTGATAGAATCGGTGAACAAAAAATAGATATCGTTGCGCCATCAGACGGGAAAGAGGCGATTTTCAGATTGGCAATGGCGGAAGAGATAGGGTTAAGTTGAACCTCAACGCCTTAGCAACCATCAATATTGAGCTCACGAGCCGATGCAATAAAAATTGCTGGATGTGCGGCCGGCGCAAGGTTGACCGTGAATTTCCTGAATTGGCGCTTGACTATGGCGACATGGAGTTCAGCCTGCTTGAAAAAATAGCGCCGCAGATACCCGAAGGGATCGTCGTGCAGTTTCATAGGGACGGCGACGCCCTCATGTACCCGCGTTTCGGCGACGCCGTCAGGCTGTTTCCAAACCACATCCGCAATATCGTCACCAATGGAAAACTTTTGGTGAAAAAGGCCGGCGAAGTTATCGACAACCTTGAAACGCTTTCAATTTCAATTTTTGAACGGGATGAAGAGGCTGAAGAACAACGCGAGCTTATCCGTGAATTCCTCGCCCTGAAAAAGGAGAAAAAGCCTTTCGTGACGCTTCGCCTTATTGGGGAGGTGGACCCAAAGCCTTATGAGGAGTTCAACCTGATGTTCGTGCGGCGTGTGCTGCATGCAGAGATGGGCAGCTTCAATTATGTGAAGCGGACCCCCGCCATACCGGAAATTGGTATCTGCTGGGATTTCCTGCAGCACCCATGCATCAACCGGAAAGGCGATTTGTCTATCTGTGTCCGTTTTGATCCCACAGGGTGCGGTGTGCTGGGGAACTTACAGAATAATAGTTTGGAGGAGCTTTGGAACGGCGCAAAGCGCCAGGCGTGGAAAAAACTGCACGTGCAGGGCAGAAGAACGGAAGTGCCTTTGTGCGCAAAATGCGAGTACTGGGGCGTACCAATCGCCCCGTAACACGAACAATCACAAGGAGAAGATATGAGTATTTTTGTTATTGCTGAGATTGGCATCAACCACAACGGGGATATCAATATTGCGAAAGAGTTGATCAAGGTCGCGCATGAAGCGGGCGGTGACGCCGTCAAGTTCCAGAAGAGGGACATTGACCTCGTGTACAGTAAGGAACTGCTTGATTCACCCCGCGAAAGTCCCTGGGGCACGACGCAGCGCGATCAGAAACAAGGCCTGGAATTCGGCGAGAAGGAATACAAGGAAATTGACCGTTATTGCAGGGAACTTGGCATTGAGTGGTTCGCTTCCGCCTGGGACATGAACAGCCTCAAATTTCTTGACCAGTTTGACTGCAAGTACGCCAAAATCGCCTCAGCCATGATTGTTGACCTGCCCTTCGTGGAAGAAGTGGCGAAGAGAAAGAAGCACACGTTCATCTCGACGGCCATGAGCGATATCCCCATGATCGAGAAGGCAGTGGATATTTTCAGAAAAGCCGGCTGCCCCTTTGAGTTGATGTACTGTGTCGGCACGTACCCCGCCAAAGAAGAGGACATTGACCTGAACTGCATCAAGACCTTGCGCGAGCACTTCAAGTGCAACGTAGGGTACAGCGGCCACGAAGTTGGTTTGGCAATATCGTATGGCGCCGCGGGGCAGGGGATCACCTCCCTGGAGCGCCACCTAACGCTTGACCGCGCCATGTACGGCTCGGATCAGGCGGCCTCTGTCGAAACCGCAGGATTTCGGACGCTTGTCGGCTCTATCAAGAAAATCGACATGGCGTTACAGGGAGACGGGATAAAGAGGATTCTCCCTGCGGAACAGGTTGTGGCCGGCAAATTGCGGGCGCATATATCACATAAATAATTTTATCAGGAGCAAACAATGAAATTTTATACTTCCCCAATAGAACCCAACAACAGAAACCGGCGCGAAAAATACCCTCACATAACTGAATATTATGGCGCAGTTCAAAAAGAAGCTGAAGATCTGCTGAAAGAATATGGAGGCGGACATTTTTTCACATCAGATAAATTTGTTAAATTTATCGATTGCCCTATATGCGGCAGCAAGCAGGCTAATGAATTGTTGATAAAATGGGGAGGGCTTTATGTTCAGTGCGTCCTTTGCTCACATGTATATGTGAAAAATATGTTTAGAAAAGAGCTTCTTGAGTCGCTTTATACAAGTTCACATACTAATGATATGGAGAGAGCTGTTGAGCGTAACGACGATACTGTTAAATACGATCGCGCACTTTATGAAAAATACGTTAAACCGCTTTGCGATAATAATGACACAGGTTTTTCAATTTTAGATATCGGGGCTGGCGCCGGTGAGTTTGTGAAGTATATAGTGGAAAATACAGATTTTGCGATCTCTGCGGTGGAATTGTGTGAAGAGACGAAAGAATATCTTACAGAGCTGATCGGTAAACGCGGGACATTTTTCCATGGTAAAGCTATTGAAGATATTGAATTCCAAATAAATAATTCGGGGTACGATTTGATCACCCTCTGGGGAGTTTTGGAGCATTTGCCGGATCCAGTAATAACGCTGAATAAGATATGGAGTCTATTACGTGAAAATGGGACACTATTGATTCTTGTGCCAAACTTATTCAGTCATGCGTTTAGAATATTGGGAGTTCAAGTACCGACGTTAATCCCAAGAGAACATATCAATTTTTTTACTTTGAAAAGCATGGCCGTGCTGGCGGATAAATGCGGCTTTACTGTGGATTCTATGTATGGGGAACTGCCGGTCATTGATCTTATATATCCCTATGTGGATTATTCAGAGAAGCTTATCCGGCAGATAACTGAGGCGGGAGAAACATATAATCGGGTTTATATTCTGAAAAAAGCAGCAAAACCCTGAGAGCGTATAAAAACTACTTTTTAATATGAAAAGTCATGCCTGATTATATTACCACAATCTATAATGAAACAGATCGTCCTAAAACGGCCTATCCCGGAAAACTGGCGGCGTATCTCATGGAATACGCAGGTCTTAAACCCGGTATGTCCCTTTTGGAAGTTGGATGCGGAAGATGTGAGTTCTTGCGTGGATTTGCGGCATGCGGGCTAAATGTGACAGGAGTAGATATGTCACCACATGCACGGGAGTACGCGCCAGAGTTGCCGATTCTTGAAGCGGATATTGAAAAAGAGCCGCTTCCGGTGCCGGACGGTTCTTTTGATGTCGTCTATTCGAAATCTTTTATAGAACACCTTTGGAATCCCGAAAAGTATTTTCGCGAAGCCAGGCGCGTTCTAAAAAATGGGGGG
>JGI24698J34947_10002087_pt1 | contig 10687 bp, 12 predicted proteins | sample TergutMp193P3_FD_34947 | JGI IMG/M metagenome (IMG submission 34947) | reverse complement strand
TTGAGAAAAAACAACTGAAAATAACACATTATCACAAATTTTACCGTAAATTTGAACATATTTTCGATATATACACCATAAAAAGTACAAAAAAGTCACCCGCAGTAGCGATTTATAGGGGAAATTTTTGCCAAAAAAAGTTTGCTGGAAAAGAGCTCGACACCGAAACTGGCCTCTATTACTACGGGGCGCGCTATTTGGACCCGAAGGCTTCGAGGTGGCTGTCGGGTGATCCCGCCGTTTCCGAGTATATCCCCTCCGCGCCGGTCAGCGAGGAAGCCCGGAAGCGCAACGGGAACCTCCCGGGGATGGGCGGGGTGTTCAATTACGTCAACCTGCACGTTTACCATTACGCGGGGAACAACCCGGTCAAGTACAGGGATCCTGATGGGAAAAGAATAAAAATTAATGAATGGGATAGAGGACGAATACTTGAAATGATTAACAGTGTTTCACTATATAAATTTGATGTGGACTCAGAAGGTTATTTATATAGAGTTGAGAATGAGGTAAATATTGATCAGACAAATTCTAGTAATTCCAGAAATAGTAGAAGATCATGGTCATTTTCAAAACAGTTACAGGAAGGAATAAACAGCGGCATGACAATTTACATAGATATTGGTGATACTATAAGAGTTGGTCTTGATCCTGTGGAAATTGAGGGAGAATATGGCGGCGGTGTAACAACAGTTGAGGAAAATGGTATTCAAGTAAAAATAACCGGCCGGGACTCGCCATATGAAAGACCGCTAGTGGGCGGTGGAGAAAGAAAACCTTATGCAAAACAAATTCTTGTGCATGAATTAACCGTACACGCAATACCTCTCGTTTGTGATAAACCAGAGTACCTTGAGAATGAAAATTCTGTCAACCGTCAGATGGGTTGGCCGGAGATAGCTCCTTATTATAAACACTATGATTAGACGTGTGTTTTTATTATTATTATCTGTTTTGGTACTCATATTGTTATTATTCGTATTAAAAGTATCATACAGACACAAAATAATTATTGATAGCGATGACGGGAGGTTTTTGCCGGATCTAAGTTACAATGTAATTATAACAAATAAAAGCAAATCCAACTTTTATTTTAGAGGCAAGCCAGAGCTTTATTCCTGTGGAATATATGATAATGAGAAAGTATATTATGTTACTATGACTCCTAACCGCAATCCAAATTTTTATGAAAGGCCTGTACCTATTGTTCCTTATTTTAGTATAGAAACGAAAATTGAAGCCAGCACGACAAGGATATTCAGAGTGAGAGGGGATGTAAATGACAAAAACTTCCTTTATGAAATAGATAAGGAACAAGGCATAACGGAAAGCCGGTATCCGGAATTATGTTCCGATATCCATATTATACTTTTTTTTACAAGAAATCCGTATAAGCTTAATACATATCCAGAATATATTGAAATTATGAAAAAACGCGGTTATGCCGTGTTAGGCAATCGTGTTAATAATGATTTTTATTTTACTATAACCGATGTTGAAATGCAAGTAAACGATGACGCAATAAATGATCTTTTACTTTTTATTAATAAATATTTGCATTCGCCAAATTTAAGTAGTAGTTCTCTAAAAAGAAGCGTAGGAGTGATTTTCACCAGATTGTTTAAAACAAGGGAGATACGATGATGTTAGGAAAATGTCATATACAAACCACTACTCCCCCAACTAAAACCAATAGAAAATTTCGTAAAATCGTAAACCTTGCCCACCGTCAGCGCCACCTCTACGGAAAGCCGCGGCGTTACAATACCGGAAAAGAGCTCGACCCCGAGACGGGCCTGTATTACTACGGCGCGCGCTATTTGGACCCCAAAACTTCGCGGTGGCTCAGCGGCGATCCCGCTGTGGGGGAGTATATTCCGCAAGCCGGAAGGCAATCCAATGGGCTTCCCGGAATGGGCGGCGTTTACAATACTACAAATTTACATACATACCACTACGCTGGGAATAACCCTGTTAAGTATATAGACCCTGATGGTAGAAGCCCTTTACTGCAAGAAGAGAGAAATACCTTTATTGAGATATTAGGGACTAGCTATGCTTATATATTAGATAATATAATTTATACTCCGCGTCAGGTCAATGAACAAGAAGTCAGATTGTCCATAATAGGCCTTAATCTTGATAATGTACCAACAGCAATGTCCCCAAATCTTGGCATAAATGGAATTTCTTTACCAGGGGGGAGATTATATATTCCGAATGATGCGAGATATAGCGGCTTAAGTGATCCTATGGCTCATTTGCTTTCGACTCCAATGCTTTCAATATTAATGCATGAATTGTTCCATCAGATCCAATATGAAAAATATGGAACTGAAAATGCGTTCCAAAAATTACTTAATGAATCTTCTCAAGAAGGAAATCCATACGAATACGATTTAAATTCATTAATTGGCAAAACAATATGGGAAATTTCAAATTATGAAGCACAGGGTAAATTTGTAGAAGATTTTACCAAGTTTTATTTAAATGGCAGAAACAATAATTCGTTTTCACAAGATATAAAAAATATGGCGCAAATATTGAAGGACAGCGGGTTTTCTTCAACAGCTATTAATACAGTATTAAATAGCCCTTAATATATGGAGGTTGTTATTATGAAGTTTGTTTTCTTAACATTATTAATCATTGGATTTCCATGTTTAATTTTTGGGTTTGGTCCAATTTACTATGATGAATTTTATATTGAAAACAGAACCGATGACGATATTGTCATTGTTTTTGAAGCAATAGGCCTTCGTGGCCCACTTCTTTATTATAATATTGATAATGAAAGAACAGTGTCTTTTAGGTTTTTAGGATTGACCGATTCTCAAAAGCGTTTTAGAACAATTGAACCTGGAGAAATAAAGTTTACTGGTTATAGTGAATATAATTATGAGGAATTTAATAACTTCAGCCCATCTCAAAAATTTTCTGCATTTTTTGATTTCATTTTGATTTTTAATTCAAACGGTGATTTATTATATCGTATAGATAATTTTAATAATGCTATTATTGTTGATCATACAACTGGTCGTTCTGGAGTATATATGCTTGTCATTGAGTGAGGAGACATAGAAGTGGCTGTTACTAGATTGTTAAAAAGGGAGGTACGATGAAATTAGGAAGCTACCATATATTAACTACTTCTCCTCAAACCAAACCCTCCATAAAACTTCGCAAATTCGCAAGTCTCGCTCTCCACCAACGCTACCTCTACGGAAGGCCGCAACGAAACAATACCGGAAAAGAGCTCGACACCGAGACGGGCCTCTATTACTACGGCGCGCGCTATTTGGATCCCAAGATTTCAAGGTGGCTGTCGGGTGATCCCGCTGTGGGAGAGTATATTCCGTCCGCGCCGGTGAATGAGGAAGCCCGGAAGCGCAACGGGAGCCTGCCGGGGATGGGCGGTGTGTTCAATTACGCCAACCTGCACGTGTACCACTACGCGGGGAATAACCCTGTTAAGTACAGGGATCCTGATGGGATGAATATAGAACTCCAAAATGATAATTTGTCAAGTTATGAATTTGAGTATAGCATTAAATTAAGATTTAATACGGTCATGAATTCTGATACAGATGCAGGGCAAAAATTGAGAGAAATTTATGAAGATAGCAATATAAATTTAATTATAATATTCGGTAGAGGAAAATCAGAAGAAGGAAGTTATTACGAAAGAGGAGGTAATTTAATTTATATAGAGATGTCTGAAATAGGAAATGAAATATTTGATCATCCAGGTGTTATTAAAACATTTGGTACATTAATTGCTCATGAGAGTGGCCATGCGCATGCTTATCTATATGGATATGAAGAAATTGGGGAAAACCCTTATTATACGTTGGTATTTCGTGAAAGAATTGCAACGGCTGTAGAAAACAATTATAGAGTTTTAAATGGATTAAAACAAAGGGAGGTATATCATACTTTATTACCGGATAACGAATTGGTATATTTTAATGTTCCGATGTGGAACGCTATAACTAACTCATGGATGTTAATGGGGCGAGAATGGAAAATGCCAACAAGATGAAAAAGTTTTTTATTATTATTATTATAACATTAATTAATTGTCATAATAATATTTTTCCAGATGATAATATTTTTATAAGCAATTTGCGTGAGTTACAAAATAGGAACTATATGACTGATATTGAATTAGTTATTACATATAACACTGGTTTTAATAGATTGATATATAAATATGCAACAACTAGTATTGAAATTATAACTTTGTATTCAGATGGTGAGATAATAAATAGCATTGAAGATGGAGTTAGTTTGATTGAAGAGATTTTTTTAATTGAAACTGTAGCTGAGAATGAAGTAGTAAGTAAATTTAAAACACTTCGTTATTCTCCCGAATCAAATGACTGGCGCTTATTTTTCATGCCTCGAGGATACGTAGGAAATTTAAGATATTATCATATTCCTTGGATGACAAAGGAATTGAGGATCGTTTATCGAATTGTGTTTCCACCAATAGGGTATTCAGAACAAAAAGAAGTTATTTTAGAAATTAGGAACTAAAATGAAATTAAAAAACAATTATAAACTATCAACATCTCCCACAACCCAATTTGTAATAAAGTCGTGTAAAGTCGTGAGTATTTACTACCGTCAACGCCACCTCTACGGAAATCTGCGGCGAAACAATACCGGAAAAGAGCTCGACCCCGAAACAGGCCTCTATTACTACGGGGCGCGCTACATGGACCCGAAGGCTTCGCGGTGGCTGAGCGGGGATCCCGCGCTCGGCGAGTATTTGCCCTCCGCGCCTGTCAATGAGGAAGCCAGAAAACGAAATGGGAACCTGCCGGGGATGGGCGGGGTGTTCAATTACGTCAACCTTCATGTTTATCATTACGCGGGGAATAATCCGGTCAAGTACGTAGACCCAGATGGGAGAGCTGCAGGTCAAGAGTTTGATAATATTACAGCTGCTATAAGGGATTTTGCAATGATATATAATTTCGATTCAATTCGAGCAAAAGCCGAGTATGGAACAGTAATATATAAAGATAACGTAACAAATAAATACGTATATTTAGAACCAATAAGAGAAGATAATAATGCTGAGGTAAATATTCTAGTAGTGAGAACTTCAGACAGATTCATACCTGTTGCCGCTATTCATACTCATGGAGGATATGAAGCAAACGAAAATACTCCTGAATTACAAATATATAGATCTATACCATCAGATAAAGATAAAGCATTTACAAGGGAACAAAATATACCATTATATACTTGTACACCCGCAGGGATTGTAACAGAGCTTCTGCCTTATCAGGATAGGGCAAATATTCTTTCATATATAAGAGGGATACCAATGGATCCATATAATTTAGTGAATAATTATGGTATAAGTTATAATCGTATTGATATATATAGTAGGGCTGCTTTTGCGCCATATTATGACATTACAGGAAAATTGATTAGATGAAGAAGAAAATTATTCTAAAGGTATTAATATTTTTAACTACAGTAGTTACATTCATTTTTCTTACTATAAATATTGTTAGAGAAACGAATAAAAATAAATTTAATAGTACTATATTATTAACAGATTATATTAATAACCATTATGAAGAAATTGAATTATATTCTAGAAGATATGATGCCTTTAATGATATGTCATTATCAAGATTTTTTCTTATAGAAGGAATTGAAGTAGAGGTTGTTGATTCACAGGTACTGAATGATATTCGTTTTAACATTATTGATACAGAGAAAAAAGCAAAAATGTTTGCAAAAATGGTTTTACCCATATATTTCAAGAATGCTGTAGGTAAACATTATTTTTGCAATGCATATGAATATAAAAACTTATGGATAGTAGGGATATATAAAACACCTGTAAACCCTACTTTAAAACATGGTTATTACCAATTAGATAAAAGTTATGTTTTTATTATTATCAGTAGACATACTGCTGAAGTTTTAAAAATAATATGAATATTTATATAAGAGGATGAAGGAGTGATAGTAGCTAAATTTATAAAGATAAGGTAAACAAAATGATAAATGCAATATATTCATACACTCCACATCTCCTCCTTCAAATCATCCATAAAACACATAAAATCGCAAACTTCGCTCTTAGACAGCGGATCTCTTACGGAAAGCCACACTATATCAATACTGTCAAAGAGCTCGACACCGAAACTGGCCTCTATTACTACGGCGCGCGCTACTTGGATCCCAAGATTTCAAGGTGGATCAGCGGTGATCCCGCCGTTTCCGAGTATATCCCCTCCGCGCCCGTCAGCGAGGAAGCCCGGAAACGCAACGGCAACCTGCCGGGGATGGGCGGGGTGTTCAATTACGTCAACCTGCACGTGTACCATTACGCGGGGAATAACCCGGTAAAGCTGGTTGATCCTGATGGGAGAAATATGGATGAAGAAACATTTGGAAATATGTCTGCTGAAGCTCAATTAGAGTATCTAAAAGGGCAAGTACAATTAGGATATTTTTTACGAGGACAAGGAAGGGGGGATATAGCAGCAAATTTACGTAGCCTGCGTGGTTCAATGAAATTGTCCGAATTATTTAATTTAGCAAAAACATTTATGAATGTTGGCTTGCGTAATTTTTTGAACCTTAATACAGATGGAACAATGAATTATAGATTTGATGATATGTTTGCTGAAGGAAGCGAATGGATAGAAATGTCCAGCATTGATTCTATGTATCATCAAACAGAGGCAGATAGTTATTTAAATGCAAAATTTGTCCATCCCGACGGACGAGAAGTTGTATTCAATAGAGGTAAAAATTTAATTAATACATATCCTGACAAAGGAACTTTTAATTATGTTAATGCTAATGATTCTAGCATAAGGCATTATTTATATGATGTGAATCCATATACTGATTACATGGGAGAAATGAACATAAAGACTGTTACAAGAAATTATCCAATTTCCGAGGGTGGAAATTCTAGAGGAAATAGCTCGTATTGGCCCCCCGTAAGATAAGAAAGGAATAATTATGAAGAGTATTTTTAAAAAAATAATAATCATATTATTAGGGATAAATATGATGGGTTGTAATTTATTTGGGGGGTTATTGTTTCCCAAAATAAGATTTAGATTTAGTCCCGTTGGTGAGCAGCCTCCTGCTAGCTCAACCGAAAGATTAAAAATGGGTGATAGATACCCGCAAACATTTACATTTTTTGTTAGCCGTGTAGGAAATAGTTTCGAATACTATTTTATTCCAACAGTATTTGCAAACAAACCTTATAAGGTTTTACATATAAAAGAAATGAAATATGAATGGGAGAATAATACGGGTATTTTTCTGAAAGATAAGGATTTCGAACTGACTATAGAAAACACGTATAATGCTCAAAATGATTGGTATTTGTTGGAAGGACTAGGAGGCCGTCGTGGTCTTCCCGAAATAAATTTTGAGAAAATATTTATAGGGAAAAAACCGGACGATAAGTTTTTATTTAGATTAATTCTTGTATATACATTCGATGACGGTCATGAAAACACACAAGTTTTAGAATACAATGTAACTGTAGTAAAAGGTAATTATGAAGTTCCTTTTAATTTTTGATTAAAAGGGTATGCAAGGAGGAGAGATTTACAAGAGGTGAAAAAAATGAATACATATAACCACTTACTTCTATCCACTTCCTCTCAAACTCAATCCTCAAAAAATCTCCGTAAATTCGCAAACCTCGCCCTTCACCAACGCCACCTCCACAGAAAGCTGCGGCGAAACAATACCGGAAAAGAGCTCGACACCGAAACAGGCCTCTATTACTACGGGGCGCGGTATTTGGACCCGAAGGCTTCTCGGTGGCTGAGCGGCGATCCCGCTGTGGGAGAGTATATTCCGTCCGCTCCGGTGAATGAGGAAGCCAGAAAACGCAACGGGAACCTGCCGGGGATGGGCGGGGTGTTCAACTACGTCAACCTGCACGTGTACCATTACGCGGGGAACAACCCGGTCAAGCTGGTTGATCCCGATGGGAGAACACCAGGAGATCCCTTTGATACAGCTGATGAAGCAGCAATAGATGCATTAGACTATATAAATCCTAAATCAATAAGAGAAAATAGAGAATATGCGGGTATGATTTATCAAGACCCTACAACGCAAAAGTTTTATGCTACCGAACCACGACGGGGTTCCGCAACTATTTCAGAACCTGGTAGTGCTCCAGAAGGTACAAATAGTATAGCTTATTATCATACTCATGCTGATTATTCAATAAGAGGACCTTTTGGCATTATAATAAGAACCAGTGATCAATATCGTGATGATCATGAAAGTAATAAGATTTCATACCATGATAGTGATTATGCTAGACATCATCGTATCAATTGTTATTTGGGTACGCCTTCAGGTAGTATTAAAAAATTTGATCTAAGTACAACTGAACGATTAACATACAATCGATCCAGCGGTAATTTTATTAATTTGAATGATTTTGTTCGTCTAGAGCCACCAACAAGAGCAGATTTATATACAGGAAGAGATAGTATATCCTATATTGTCCCATATTAAAATTGATGTTATGAAGGATGAGAGATGAAAAAAATAGTAGTTATATTTTTATCAATCTTTGTTCTTTTTTTTACTTGTAAAAAAGAAGATAAAATGTTAGGATACGAGACAATAGAATACTATCAATATGATTTAATTGTTGATGATTTAACTGTTGATGGCGGTATGGCTAAAGCCCTTTATATTGCTACTAAAGATTTTTATAAAAATCATTATCCAATAGAAAGGTATAAAATTATACTAAACGAAGATACAAACATTTTTTATATTGATTTTATTCCAAAAATAATTGATGGTGAGAAAACATATCTTGGTGATCAAGGGTGGGGAACTAGTGTTTCATATCGAATATCTAAAAAAACATCTAGAATTAAAAGAAGGGTTTTTGGCAAGTGAATATGTATACTGAAAAATGGAGAAGAAGTATAATTGATATTCATCGAATAAAAAGAAACAATGCAAATTTTTTAATGTTTAAAGATGATAGTTTCTTTTCTACCTCTCTTCCATCCCAACCCGTAAGAAAACTCCGCAGAACCGCAAGCCTTGCTCTCCGCCAACGCCACCTCTACGGAAGGCCGCTACGCAACAATACCGGAAAAGAGCTCGACCCCGAAACGGGCCTGTATTACTACGGGGCGCGGTATTTGGACCCGAAGGCTTCGCGGTGGATCAGCGGGGATCCCGCTGTGGGGGAGTATATTCCTGTCGCGCCCGTCAATGACGAGGCTCGCAAACGCAACGGGAACCTGCCCGGTATGGGCGGGGTATTTAACTACGCTAACCTGCACGTTTACCACTACGCGGGGAATAATCCTGTCAAGTACGTTGATCCTGATGGAAGAATACCAAGAACATATAGAACTGTGGATATAAGAGCAAGTGAAGCTGCTGGAAGAAGAGTAGATCGCTATATCTTTGTTGCTTCTTCAATGAATGAGAATGTAGCTAGTTCTGTTTTCAGAGATATGATACCTTTTGTTGGTGGTAAACTTGAAGCTTATATTAGTGCAAGATATGGTTTCAGAGACATTGTTGAAGATGATAAAACTGTAGGATCAGCATTATTAGGGTTAATTAATAATATATCTGGCACAGTTTCTAATGTATCAATGTTTGCAGAATTATTAGGTTTTTCATCAAAGTTTTTATTGCGCGCTGGATATATTGGTTCAGTTGTTTCTGGTGTAATAACGATAGGAAATGCAATATCTGTATCGGAAAGAGTTTCTGTTGATTTGGATTTTATTATAAAAGAAGAATTTGGAAATCTACTATCTGCTAGTACACATGAAAAAGTTTCTATCCTTTATTTTTATGCAAAAGAAAGAATGGAGAAATTATATGAGGATGGCGCTCTTTTATATACTACTGGTAGCTATGGAAGAATATATGTTACCCCTCCCCAAAATGGTGAGTTTGATGTATTACGACAAGAATTGCGTTTTATTAGAGAGCTTATGGGTGAATAAATGCTTGAATATGTTTCTATTTTTCTTCTTTTGTTTTTAGTTCTAGCAGGGTTTATAGCTCGATGCCTCTTATTAACCTCAAGTATGACGTTGAAAGAAAAAATAATCCTTTCTACAATTGCAATAATATTGGTTTTTTTTATATGGATTATCAAAGATTAATATAAATAAAGAAACACAGGAGTGTCAGTCACCAAATTTTAGGAGATGAAGCAAAAACAATGAAGTCAAAGAACAATTATCAACTCCCTATCCAACCCAATCCGCGAGAAATCCCCGCAGAATTGCTAACTTCACTCTTCGCCAACGCCACCTTTACGGAAGACAACAACGCAACAATACTGTCAAAGAGCTGGACACAGAAAATGGAATAAACTTTTATAAAATTATGAAAACCACAATGAAAAGAGCCGTCTTTTAGGTGTAATACCAAAGGAGACGGCAATGTCAAGAGGCTATATGAATTGTACAAATGTTATTTCAGAGCAGTTGCCTTCAGAAGAAGGTTTAAGAAGATTTTCTCAATATTTTTCAAAATACAATTATAGTGTTTTCGATTACAAATCTTTAAATAGCGCCATTATGGAACTTTACGCCTTACCACATACCAATGGTTATGCAATACTTAGAGCATATTGTCATAAAATCGGACGTAGCGATCTGTTAAGAAAATGCGT
>JGI24698J34947_10002086_pt1 | contig 10689 bp, 14 predicted proteins | sample TergutMp193P3_FD_34947 | JGI IMG/M metagenome (IMG submission 34947) | reverse complement strand
GTCTGGTACTGTACCAGCGAAGACATACCCGGCCTTATACTGGAATCCGGTTCCCTTGATGTCCTGGTAGAACGTGCCCGCCATGCCGCCCCGGAATTGCTGGAAATTATGGGGCGCGATCCCGCCAATGCCTCTCTTTCGTTCAAAGCGGAGCGCAATGCGGCGGTATTTATCTAATGGCCGAGTATGAGAAAGTCGTCCGCAAAATTCTACATGAATCAGGTTGCCATTTTGTACGGCACGGCAAGGGCGATCACGACATCTGGCACAGCCCGATAACCAACCTGCCCATAACTGTTGACGGGGAAATAAAATCCCGCCATGTTGCCAACGGCATAATGAAAAGGGCGGGCATCGACCACCATTTTTAAGCGATAAGGACGCAGGTCTGCGACGGCGTGGCCTTATACATCCATCCCGTAGGCGTCCGTGGCGTCGCTCAGGCTACCGAGACGTCGCTTTCTTCCATCTGGAAAATATAGCCGCTTTGGACGCATATATCGAAAAGAGAGCGGGTCATGAATTCTTCAATGTTCTTCTCGTCTCCGTCGATAATCCGCGTAAGGCGTATTTTGTAGCCTTCTTCGTTCTCGGAAATAATGTCGAAATATTCAACTCTGCCTGTACGGCTTTTAATGCAGTAACGTTTCACGCTGTTCCTCCGTTGTAAGTTTATACGTTACTTTCTTTATCGGAAAAAAAAATAAAAAGTTTATGCTATACTCTCCCCATGAGATTCAAGGTTGAATGGTTCAATGACGATGATTTTTGGAAATTTTACGCGCCGATTATTTTTGACGATAAGCGCTGGGTGGAGGTGCCTGAGGTAGCCGACGGCGTAACCCATCTCGCGGGGCTCAGTCTTTACGGGGAAGCCGCTGAAGCGGCCGCTCAACATGGCCCCAGGGTGCTTGACCTATGCTGCGGGATGGGGCGTATAACGGCGGAATTGTCCCGCAGGGGTTTCTCCGCTACCGGCGTGGATTTTACCGCTCCCTATCTGGAGGCCGCACGGGAAGACGCCGCCTATGAAAACCTCGATATAGAGTACGTCCAGGCCGATGTGCGCTCTTTCAAAAGGCCGCTCTTCTTTGATACGGCGGTTAATCTCTATGTTTCCTTCGGCTACTTTGAAGACCCGGCCGGCGATCTCCTTGTGGCGCGTAACGCGTTTGAGTCGCTCAAGAGCGGCGGGAGCTTCATCATCGAGACGTTGGGCAAGGAGCTGGCGGTAAGGGATTTCACGCCGGGGGAATGGTTCGAGAGGGCCGGCTTCACGGTGCTGACTGAATACGAGGCGGTGGATTCCTGGGCCGCCCTTAAAAACCGCTGGATTCTGATTCGCAACGCCGGCTCAGGCCCGGAGGCGGCCGCCCTCCCCGCGAGAATCGAGAAGACCTTCATTCAGCGTCTCTACTCGGCAACGGAATTGCGTGCCCTGCTCATCGAGGCGGGTTTCTCAGTAGTGGAGCTTTACGGCGGCTGGGACGAGCGCCCCTACGATCAGGATGCGGATATTTTGATTGCCGTGGGGAGGAAGGGAAAAGAAGATTGAAAGAAGATTAACCACGAACAGCCCGAACAAAACCCTTGAAATCCCGCCAGAATTGGGGTATATTAACTTATGAAGCAACGCCAACAAATCGGCAAATCCCCCCGCTTCCTCGCTATTGGCGCGCTCTTTACTCNCCCCCCCCCCCTTAAATATATAGTAGTTTTTAATGGGGACAGACAATCTGTCTGTCCCCATGCAAGGAGTCTCTTGTGAAAAAGGCAAAATTATTCGGGATTATTGCACTGCTGGCAATAATCGTCTTGGGAGTGGCGGGCTGCGACAACGGAACACCCGACGGCATTTCCCTCTCAGCATGGTACATATTCCGTAGCGCACCAGTTGGTTATGGTTCTCAAACTATTCTTTTGGCGACAGTAGAACGTAGTAAACCCAATGATACAAAATATCTTATCGTTACCTGTACAAATACGGCCGCTTTTTTTGTGGAACGGGAATCTTTTGATAACCCCACTCCGTTTGCTGGTGATAAACGGACTTTAAGAATCGGACTCAGAAGCGGGCTTTCCGAAGGAACGTACACGGCAATTTTTACCGTGTATCTCATAGAAACATACTCATCAACAATTAATAAAGCGTTAGATAGCAAGTCATTTAACGTCAGTTTCACGGTAATACCGTTAGACCCATAGGAGTAAGGCATGGCTTCTTTATTCGATGAACCAATACTCCGAGCCCCGTTACGCGGGGAACGTAACGGTACCACTCACCCACACGTTGCCGTCAACGCGGGCCTGGGGTATACAGGCGGCGTCCACGGATTCTGGAGCGACTTCCACGAACTCCCGGACAAATTTTATAGTCTTAAGGAGCGAAATATGGCAAGAAGCAATGATTGGCTGGTGTCAACGCGATTTTTTGTCAAAAATCTTTTGCCCCCAGATAGATCCCAGCCCTGTTATGCACTTACCATTAACTGGACTATCGCTTCCACCTCCTCATTGCACGCCTGAAACGGCCGCGTCTCATAATTCGTCCCATTCCTCATCATCCTATATAACAATACTGGACCCCTATTCCCTTACACCTGATCCCGCTTGATCTTCTTCGTCGTGGTCATCTCCATGGGTTTGTCGAGGATAGTCACCCTGATGATCTTCTGATAAGGCTGGAGCCGCTGGTTGACCTCGGAGACGATCTTCTCGATTCGCTCTTTGTTCTCTTCGGCGGTGAAGGGTTGGCCGGAAGAGTTCTTCAGCTCGGGGTTCGGGTAGACCAGGGCTTCAATCTCCTCTTTCATCATCTTCTTGTCCGCCACAAAACCGCGAATCAGGATCTGATCAATTTCCTCGAAGAGCTGGAATTCGTTTTCGATTTCCTCGGGGTACACGTTCTTGCCGCCCTCGGTGACGATCATGTTGGTCGCCCGGCCGGTCAGGTAGAGGTAGTTCTCGCTGTCCAGGTAGCCTTTGTCGCCGGTCTTGAGGTAGCCGTCGGCGGTGAAAGACGCGGCGGTCTCGGCGGGCATCTCGAAGTAGCCCTTCATCACCATGGGGCCCTTGACGATGACCTCACCGATGCCGCGCTCGTCCGGGTCGAGGATCTTCATGTCGGTCTGGGGGAGGACCACGCCCACGCTGGTTTCCTTGTAGTGCTCAATCGGATTCAGGTTGATGATGGGGCTGGTCTCGGTGAGGCCGTAGCCCTGCACGAAGTCGATGCCGAGCTGGTTGAACTTGCGGAAGACCGAGGGCGCCAGGGGGCCGCCGCCGCAGATGCAGATTCGAAGGCTTGCGAGTGACGCTTTGTCGAGGACCGCGTGGAAGAGCTTCTTGCCGGGATTCACGCCGAAGGTCTTTTTGATTATGCCCGAAAGGCCCATAAGGAAAAACAAAACGCCTGAGACAAGCGGGCCTTTGGCTTTTATGCCGCGGAGTATTCCGTTGAGGAGTTTGTTGAAGAGCATGGGCACCCCGAGGAGCATGGTAACCTTGCCTTCTTTGAGCTCCCGAAGCATAATCGCGCTGACCATTTTTTTGCCGAAGACCAGTTCCGCGCCGACGCTGATGGTCTCAATGAAGACGGCCAGCATGGTGTAGGCGTGATGAATCGGCAGGATGGCGTAGAACACGTCTTCATGGAGGATGATGAGGGGCGCGCCTTGCGCAAGGTAGCAGTCGGAGACGAGGTTCTGGTGCGTCAGCATGACGCCTTTGGGCGTGCCCGTCGTTCCGGACGTGAAGAGGATGGCCGCGAGATCGTCCGCCGAGGCCTCTTCAATTTTCGCTTCCGGCCCGTCGATATCGTAAACGTACGTGCCGGCGCCTTTTTTCAGGGAGATTATCTCCCTGAGGGCGCCGGGGTTTTTGCTGTAGTGGGCGTATTTTTCCTCGTCCACGAACAGGATCTTCACCCGTGCAGTTTTTAAAAGGAGATCGGTTTCCTCATTGTGGATTTGGTAGTCGATGGGAGTTACCGTCGCGCCGGCAAAGAGTATGCCAAGGTAGGCGACAGCCCATTCGGGAGAGTTTTTCCCGGTTACCGCGACCGTGTCTCCTTTGCGGACCCCTTTACTGTGAAGCCAGCGGGCCACGGCCTGTATACGTGCCATCGCCTCGTTGTAGTTCAGGGTTACGCGATCCGGCTCGAAAACCGTGAAGCATGGGCTGTCCCCGTAGCGGGAAACCGTGATTCTTAACATTTCAGGCAGAGTGGGCCAGAGTCCGTTAAAGAACTTCCCGCGGTATTCCTCCAAAAAAGCCCATGGTATATTTTTGCTAGCCATGTTTCCCCCTAAGTATGAAAATTAAACTATGATGATTGTATACCAAAGATATGCCTTTTGTCGACAAAATTTTCAATTTTGACACTTTGATTTTATAAGGTTGCGAAAGAATACATAAAAATGTTACTATATTGACTATGAAAAAGGTGACAATTATGAAAAAGGTGACAGTCACCTTTTTGCTGCTTTTATCTATTTCCTGTTCCGCCAGGATTGACGGGGTGGTGAGGGAGGGAGGCGCAGCGGAGCTTAAACTCCAAACCTCCCTGGAGCCCAGAACCTCCGCCCTCATCCGCTCCTTCCAGGGCTTCATGGGGGAGGCGACCAACGCGCCCGTCCTGGACGGCCCGGCGATAAGCCGCTCCATGGCCGCCGCTCCGGGGGTACGCTCCGTCTCACTTGTGAACACCGGTCCCGAGGCCATGGACGGCGGCATCTCCATCTCCAATATCGGGGATTTTTTGGCTTCAGGCGGGGGAAACCGTTTCATCACCTTTACCGAAGGCCGTGAGACCTCGTCCATCGTGGTCAGTCTGGACATGAATACCGCGCCTGAAATCATTGCCCGGCTTTCCCCGGATGTTGAGGATTACCTTATGGCTCTCATGGCGCCGGTGGCGCTCGGGGAGCCGAGCTCCCGCCTTGAATACATAGCTCTCGTCAGCTCGGTCTACGGGAGGCCCCTCGCGAACGAGATCTCCGAGGCGAAAATCCATGCGTCCATTGAATTCCCCCGGCCAATAAAGACCATACGCGGCGGGACCGCTGCGGGAAGACAGGCGGAATTTGAGGTTCCCCTGCTGGATGTTCTGGTTTTGGAGCAGCCCCTGCGCTATGAAGTGAGCTGGTAGAAAACTCAGAACACCGCTTTAACGGCATAGTATATCATCAGCGCTCCAATTATCAGCTTTGCTCCCGTACCCACTATGAAAGCGAGGAACGCGCCGAACGCGACCTTCAACGCTTTGACTTTGCCGCCGCTATTGCCATCGGCGGCGGTTGGCTCGGTACTGTCGATTTCTTTGCGCTTGACGCGGGTATTGATCAGCTCTCCGGCAAGCGCCCCCAGGAACGGGCCTATCAGGAGCCCAATCGGGACGAAGAACATACCGGCTATAATCCCCAGAACCGAACCGATCACGGCCATACGGGAGCCGCCGAAGCGTTTTGTCATCCACGCCGGGAGAAAATTGTCCATCACGGTCACGGCTATTGTTATCACCGCCCACAGCACCAGGAAAGCGATACTGAAGCTTCCGTTTCCGCTCCATTGCAGCAGCAGCAGCCCCACATAGCTCAGTGGCGGTCCCGGTATCGCCGGGACAACCGAGCCAACGAGTCCAGCCACAAGAAACAGGAAAGCGACAACAGTCAGTATTATTTCCATCTTGCTATTATAGGATGATTGGAAGGCGGGGTTCCATACCCCGTTGCTTGCAGCGGTTAAGGTTACAGCACCTTACAAGAAGGTTAAAAACTGTAACTGGGGTATGGCCCCGCCAGTACAATAAATTTCCTATCCAACGAAGATACCCTGCGGCTTGCCGCGGGGTTCTTCATTATCCCTTCATGATAAGACGTCGGCCGCCGCGCTACATAAAGAGGTAAATCCTGAACTTCGTCATCAATTCCATCCCGCTGTTCAGCATGAGGGGGCGTATATCCCGCCAGGGTATGATTATATCGATAGGCCCCATTACGTAAGGCGCTATTTCAATTGAGTTCCAGTAAAGGCCAAGTCCCTGTTCGGTGACGTAAAAGTTTTCGGTCAGTTCCGGTTCGTCCGAGAAAAAACCGCCTTGCGACAGGGGCTGCCCTGCCGCGAGATTGCTGTAATTCCGCAATTCATCGTAAATAATCGCCTTGATCCTGTCGTTCCGGAAATTTTCAAAAAGATCGTTTATGGTTACCTGAGCGGGCGAATCCAAATCAAACACATAGAATTTCCTGGTCGACAGACCGTGAGCGCCGCCTATGTAGCTGTCCAATAGACGCTCTGCTACTATCCCCCTGTTTTCGGCGCCGTCAACAATCACCTGTTCCATATAGTACCAGTTGAGGCTTGAATCTCCTTCTCCCGCCGGGATGTTGACCGCCGCCGCCGTCCGGCGGTAAATTTCGGTCTGTTCATTTATCACCCGGTCGCGGTACGCCTCAAGGCTGTCGCCTGAATACATGACGTTATGAAAAAATTCCGCCTGTTTTTCAGGCGTATTCATTCCCACCAGGTTTATAGTCAGATCCAGAGCGGGGCTGTCCGGCTTATCAGGGTAAAGGGGAATTGTGGAACCATAAAACAATTCGCTGAACTGGGACTGCGGAGTTTCAGACGGCGTACTTACGCAAGCGGAGCATAACGCCGAAAGCACGAAGACAGAAGCCAAAGAAAGAAAAGTATAATTTTTCATGATGATAATATATTTGCAGGACGGGCGGAATTCAAGGTTTTGCCGCCTGAAAATGAAAATTTCACTATACTTATTGCGTAATTATTGCTAAAATGGTAATGTATTTAACTATGAAACAGGAGGGAACCAAAATGAACGAAACACTGAAAATCATCATGGAACGCTACTCATGCCGTGATTTTACGGGCGCGCCGCTCAAGGACGCGGAACTCAAAGCCCTTGTGGACGCCGCGCTGGCCGCGCCGAGCGGCATGAACCGTCAGCCCTGGCATATCATCGTCGTCAACGACAAGAGCCTTATCGACGAGCTTGATGTCGAGGCCATGAGCATTCTTGCCGCCGCCGAAGACAAGTCCGGTTATGAGCGGATCAAATCGCGCGGCGGAAAGGTGTACTATAACGCGCCCTGCATGCTGCTTGTCACGTCGGACGACTCGGGTTTTGCCCCTATGGACTGCGGCATACTCAGCCAGAACGTCGCGCTGGCCGCGGCCTCGCTCGGCCTTGGCAGCGTAATCTGCGGCATGGCCGGAATACCCCTGTCGGGACCCCGGGCGGATGAGCTGAAAAAGCGCCTTAAGTTCCCGGACGGCCATCGTTTCGCAATTTCGATTTTGGCCGGGGCCGCGAAAAGCGGAAAAGCGCCGCATGAATTGGACAAGAGTAAGGTAACATATATATAGGCTTTTTAAGCCATGCTTATAAAAGTATACCTGTTGCGCCCGGCGTTTTTGGATTTGTACAGCGCCTCATCCGCGCTTTTAATAAAATCGCTTTCGGTGTGCGAATGTTTCACAACGCAAGTCGTGCCTCCGACAGAAACGGTGACAAATTCAGCCGCGTCGCTGCTCTTGTGAGGTATACTGCATTCGTATACTTTTTTAAGTATTTTTTCCGCAATCAGACCCGCGCCCTCTTCGTCGGTGTTCGGTAAAACAACGACAAATTCTTCCCCGCCGTATCTCGCGACAAAATCATCTACTCTTGTTATACACTGCTCGAGAGTATTCGCAACCATTCTAAGACAGATATCGCCCGCTTCATGGCCATAGGTATCGTTGTAATTTTTAAAAAAATCTATGTCTACCATTAACATGCTGAGTTTGCCTTCCGGACGGGACAGGGATTTTATTATTTTTCTCAGGTGCCCGATCATAAACCGCCTGTTGAAAAGGCCTGTCAATGGATCAACTATCGTCAGGTTCAGAAATTCGCCCAAAGTTTCAACTTCGTCTTTGTGGTTCATCTCATCCTGCGGCTTCAAATCCCATTCGACGGACATTTGGCTTAATGTTTTTATCAGACGGTTAAGCGGCTCCAGCAATATATAGGCGAATATATTGAGAACCACAAAGATTGAAAAAATAACCGCCATCATCAAGGCGAACAGAAATGTCATGCCGGTTTGCAGGGTGTCTGTAATTGTGAAACGGTGGATCGCAGCTATATTCCAGTCCCAGGCCGGAATTTTACAGAACGCAGCTACCCCTCTCCAATTATCAATCTCAAAGTATTGAATTTCATCGTCTTTTAAATTCTGTACTTCGGCAAGAATTTTTTCGCCGATTTGGCCCAGTTCGTTATCTATTGTTATTTTTTTCTCCACAAGCTCAACGTTCCCCGCTCCGGTTATTTCTCCGGCGGCGTTAAAGAAATACAGTTCCACGGAACCGTAATAATTAATGTTCAGGGCATTGATAAAATCCGACAGATCTATGCCGGTTCCCAGCATCCCGATTGCCTTTTGTTCATTGTCAAAAACCGGGGCGTTAATCCAAAGGTTTGTCTGGTTAAAGTTCGGATCGTAATTTATATTGAAGTTATAGGTTTTCTTTTCATTTAACGTCATATTATACCAGTACTGTGCGGGATCATCGGGATCGAGGTCATAAATATATTCGCTGTTCCTGTAAAGTTTTTTATCCGCGTCATTTACCCAAAAAAGCAAATTGGACATGAAAGTACGGCGGTATCCTTCAATATCTTCAAGGGCGATTCTCGCCAGCTCTTCATTTTCCGGATCCATGAAATAATGCTGTATTAAAGGGGAAGTCGCCATTTTTCGCACAATGGCAATCTCACCGTTCACATATGCTTCCAGTTTGAGCTTTTCAATTTCCACAATCTGTATTAATTCATTCCCGGCGGTGTCGTGCAGTATCTGCCTCCTTATAAAGACAAAAGACGTACTCCCGATAACAAAGATAAGCAGGAACAATACAGCGGAGAAAATGAGAAATTTACGCCTCATGGAAGTTTGTTTTCTTCTTGAGACCGGTATTGAAAATAAGTTGCTATACGCCATGATACCGCTTCATACCACCGTCACAAGGGAAGAATACTCCGCCAGAAATGAATCCCCGGTGATCAGGCGCATCGGAGAACTGACGGCCTGTGCCAACAGCATATGATCAAACGGGTCTTTGTGCAAGGCGGGCAGTTCGAGGTACGCTTTCATGTATTCTCCGGTTACAGGCAGCTCAATGAAAGAGTGTTCTTCCGCGTATGAGCGGAGCTCCTGGAGGTCAACTGATAATTTGCCGGTTCGCACTTTTATCGCGATTTCCCACCAGGTAGCGGCGCTGATAAAAACATCGGTTTCTTTGGATTCAATTAAATGCCTTACAGTATCAATTCGCCCGGAACCCCAGAAATACCATAGGAAGGCGTTAGTATCCAATAACAGGTGCGTCACTTTTTCTCAAAATCCTCCAAACCCCGCATGCTGTAAAATTCGTCAATTATATCGTCGGGAAGCGGATCGTCCCAGCCTTCATGAAAAATTATCTTGCCTTTCATGCAGCCAAAAGCCCCTTTCCGCAGTTCCGCGCGCTGTTCCGCCGTGGTAACCGCTTTAAGCGCGACTTCCGGTTTGCCGTATGCGCCGATGTAGATCGTCTCCCCCGCCGCCGCCCGCTTGACAAGCCGCGACAGGTTCGTTTTAGCTTCGTGAATTGATAGTGTGGTTGTTTTTTCCATAAAGTAAACTTAGTCTGGATCGGACTAAGTGTCAAGCCTTCGTAATTTCCTCGCACAGGAGCACGGGGGAAAAGAAGACCTCGCACAGAGGGGCACAGAGGAAAAAGGACAAATACCCTCTCCGTGCCTCTGTGCTTCTGTGCGAGTTCTTATTACATTTCCCTTGTCTAAATCCGCTTTTCAGTTTACAATACTTCATAAGTTTAAAACAAATCTGCAATTTTGGGGGTGTTCATGGCGGCTGCGAATGTTGCACAGGAGGCTTTTCCTCCTGATTTGGTTTCTTTCATCGATGAATGGAAACAAAAACCGGGGAGTCTAATTATGATTCTCCATANGACGCAGGAAACTTTCGGGTATNTTTCCAGGGAATCGGCTGCGACTTTGGCCCAGATGACGGGCATCAAACTGGCGCGGATCTACGGGGTCNTTACNTTTTACCANTTCTTCAAGACCACGAAGCCCGGCAAGCATAAGATCTCCGTGTGCCTGGGGACGGCCTGTTACCTCAAGGGCGGGCAGGACCTTATTGAGGAAGCGCGCAGCCTTCTGGGGCTTGTCCCCGACGCCGTGACGGAGGACGGCCTCTTTTCCATCGACGCGGTGCGTTGTGTCGGCTGCTGCGGCCTCGCGCCGGTGATGGTTGTGGGCCCCGATACCTACGGGAGGCTCACAAAGGACATGATTCCCGAAATTATCGCGAAGTACAAGTGATATGCGATGCACTTCACCCTGACGGATCTTGTTACCGACATTACCCAGAACGGGGCGGAGTCGGGGGCGGATTGCGTGGAGCTTCACATCAGTGAAGTCCAGGATTCTTCGGGCAAGGGCGAGTTCCGTTTTACGGTGAAGGACAACGGCAAGGGTATGAACGCCGAGGAGCTAAAGCGGGTTCAGGACCCTTTTGTGACCGACGGGATAAAGCATCCCCACCGCAAGGTGGGTTTGGGGCTTCCCTTTCTGATTCAGACCGCCGAAGCGTCCGGCGGCGGGTGGAAGAT
>JGI24698J34947_10002085_pt1 | contig 10691 bp, 5 predicted proteins | sample TergutMp193P3_FD_34947 | JGI IMG/M metagenome (IMG submission 34947) | reverse complement strand
CTGCGTAACGGCGGGGAAGGCTCAAAGTGGCATGAAATACTCGGCGCTGAATATATCGACAACGCCTTCCGCTGGGCGCGGGAAGCGGACCCCAAAGCCCAACTGGTTATCAACGATTACAACCTGGAAAGCAATCCCCGCAAACGGCAGGAGATGTACAATCTGGTCAAGGGTATGAAAGAGCGCGGAGTTCCGGTAGACGTAATCGGTATACAGATGCACATTGACATTCAAAACCCTTCGGTACAGCAGATCCGTGAAACCATAGAGTTGTTTGCCTCGTTAGGCGTAAAAGTGATGGTAACCGAATTGGATATTTCGATATACACCAGCGATTCGGAAGCGAAAAAAACCGTTACCGACGCGATGCTGCTGGGACAGGCGCAGCGTTACAAGGATATTTTCGCCATGCTGCAGGAACAGGCGCAAAAGGGAAACCTCGCCAATATGGTGATCTTTTGGGGGCCGTCGGACGGCACCAGCTGGAAAAACAACTTCCCCGTACACGGCCGCACCGACGCGCCGCTGTTGTTTGACACCCGACTCCAGGCAAAGCCCGCTTTCTGGAGCCTGGTTGATCCCAGCAAAGTCCGGGGGTTAAGGTAGGTTATTGATCCAGTTTCAACAAACCGTATAATGAGGGGTTTTGCCAGGCGTTGCCGGTGGTGTCATTCCACACGGCGACGCTTTGGCGCATACCCCGCGCCGAAGCGCCGTTGATCTGCAGATCAAAACCGATTATTGCGCCTTCCCGCCCCTTAATGGTTCTCAGGGGGATTTTCGCGGTAACGGTATACGATTTGCCGGAAACAACCGCCTGCGACTCAAATCCTTCTGCAACTGATGGAGGGTTAAAACTCTGTTCATTGTCAAAGTTCACGCGGAAGTGGCCGTCGTCATCCTGGAGCGAGCCTGCCTTGTGGTTGCCTTCGTCAATAAATATTTCAACCGAGTCCTGTTCATGGGGAACGGGATTCGCCTTGTTCAATTCCGCGTTATTAACGGTTATCCACACATAGAGATGCTGTTCGTCCCACAGCGCCCGCGCAGTTCCCCGCGCGCCCTGCCATGCCATGGTATACTCATTGACCGGGATTTCCGGCGCGGTCAGCCAGAGCGGATCCGCCGCGTCCAGAGAGGGGGAACCGTAGCGCGCGCTTGCCTGCAAGGGGTCTTTTACAACAACAGGGGGGCTTTCATCTTGCGTGAAAAAAGCCGACGGGTCCAGCGCGCCGAAAAAGGCCGGCTTCTCCCGCAAATCGCGGTCAAACAGGGTGGGATTGGTTATTGACCGCCAACTGGTCCCGTCATCAAGCCCCCAAATCGTTACCCTTTCCACCACATCGGCGTTCTCACGGAAAAGGGCAAAGAGCCGCGCAAACGTGGCGCCCTGCTGAATCGCCTGATCCTCACTCAGCCGATAATTGGCGCCGGCCTGTACGTCCAGCTCGGTAAAGCTCACCTTCACGCCCAATGAGGCAAAATGTTTCAGCGAGGCTTCGACCCTGTCCAGACTTACGCCCACGCGGTAATGCCCCTGCATACCGATCCCGTCAATAAGGGGCCTGCCCAATACGTCGGGATTTTTTTCGTTAATTTCTTTAACCATGCTGTACACGGCCATGGCCTTGTTCGGGTTGTCCAGATTGTAATCGTTGTAGTACAACACCGCGTCGGGGTCGGCTTCCCGCGCCGCCCTGAATACGATCTCAACATACTCATCCCCTATGGCGTTGAACCAGGGAACCTTCCGCAGCGCCGCCTTCCAATCCTCAGGGTTAGGCGGGTTATCGTTAATCGCCTCATTGAGCACGTCCCACGACACTACCCTGCCCCGGAAATGAGCGGCTACGGTTTTGGCGTGGTCAATCAAATTTTCAATCGCCTCTTCGCGGCTGATACCCTCGCGGTTTATCCATTCGGGGGACTGCTGATGCCACGCCAGGGTATGGCCGTGCATCTTCAACCCCGCTTCCAGAACCGCGTCTACCAGATTATCCGCGGCGTCAAAGGTAAACACCCCTTTCTCCCTTTGCAGGTACTGAGGCTTCATGGCGTTTTCCGCCGTTAAAATATCAAAATGTTTTTTGAGCAGGTCAAAACGCGCATCGCTATACAAGTCTCGCGGTGAAATGACATTGCCCACGGGAAAGAAGGAACGATAACGCCCTTTGAGCGTCCCTTCCGCCTCCGCCGCTCTCATTATCTCCAACACCTGCTGCGCTTTGAGCGCCGTATCTTTGTCCGCGTCCGGTACCGCCGTTTCAACGGGCGCAGCCGCTTCAGCAGGCGCGGCAACTTTGGGCGCAGCCGCTTCAGTGGCCGCAGCCGGCCCATAGTCTTCTTCCCGCGCCGCTCTCGCGTCAACCCCCTGCGCGTATGACAGGAGGAGTAAAATAAGCAATAATCGTTTCATTAAAAACATAATATAGCAGTATACCCTATCTGTAAAGCCGTGTTATACTGATACCATGCCATTGAAAGTTTCCCCGTTGATAAGCAGCAGCATGGTTGTACAGCAGGAGGCCGCCGTTCCTGTGCAGGGCGAAGCCGCGCCGGGGGCTGAAATTACCGTATCGTTTATGGATAAAACGTACCGCGCCACAGCGGATTCAAGCGGCGCATGGCGGCTGTTTCTGGACAGCCACGCTAGCGGCGGCCCCTACTCCATGGAAATAACCGCCGGCAGCAATGAAAAAATCGTGTTAGATGACATTTATGTGGGCGACGTGTGGCTATGTTCCGGCCAGTCAAATATGGAAATGCCGATGCAGCGCGTTAAAGATAACTTTCCCGAAGAATGGGAGCCGCCCATAAACGCCCTTATCAGGCAGTTTAAGGTTCCCCAGGAATGTGATTTTTCAGGCCCCCGCAGCGAGTTTTCCGGCGGATGCTGGAAGGCGGCCGATGCGCAAACCCTCGACGAATTTTCGGCAACTGCGTGGTTTTTCGCGCGGGCGTTATACGAAAAACACCCCGCGCCTATCGGCCTTATCAACGCCGCGTGGGGCGGCACGCCCATCGAATCATGGATGAGCCGCGGCGCTCTTGCCCCCTTCCCCGCCGCAATAGCCGGCAGCGATCACTACGCCGATGACGCCAAACGCGAAGAAATCACCCGCGCCAATGAAGCGGCAATCAGGGCATGGGAAGATAACGCCGTCGCCGCCGACCGCGGCCTGTCTGAAAAATGGCAAAACCCGCAAACGGATATTGCCGCGTGGAACGAAATAACCCTGCCCGGCAATTTTGCCGCCGCCGGTCTTGCGGGTTTCTGTGGCGTACTGTGGCTTGCAAAGGACTTTGAAGCGCCCGCGTCTTTTATTGCGCATAACGCCAGCCTCTGGATGGGTACGATTGTCGATGCCGACACTGCCTATGTAAACGGCGTTGAAGTGGGAAATACCGCCTACCGCTATCCGCCGCGCAAGTATGCCATTCCCGCCGGTCTGCTCCGCGCGGGAAAAAATCGTATCGTGATACGCGTTATCTGCAATAACGGCGAAGGCGGCGTTACCAGGGGCAAACCTTTCTGCATTTTTACCCATAACGAAACCGTAGAGCTGGGCGGCATCTGGAAGTACCGCGCCGGGATGAGCGCACAAAAGCGCCCCGAGGAATTTTTCTTTCAGCGCCAGCCCATGTGCCTGTTCAACGCCATGATCGCCCCGGCGCTGCAATATCCGCTCAAGGGCGTCATCTGGTATCAGGGCGAATCAAACGACCCAAACCCGCATGAGTACGCACAGCTTTTCCGGTTAATGATCGATGACTGGCGCACACAGAACGAAAAAAATCTTCCCTTTCTGTTTGTCCAGCTTCCCCTTTTCGGCGAACCGGAAGATAACAACGAAGCGAGTTCCTGGGCCATCATCCGGGAGGCGCAGGCAAAAGTTTTGTCCCTCCCCGCAACCGGCATGGCCGCCGGCCTTGAACTGGGCGAATGGAACGATTTGCACCCCCTCAACAAAAAAGGCATTGGCCGCCGCCTGGCCCTCGCCGCGGAAAAAGTCGTATACCATCAACCCAACACCTCCCCCGGCCCATTGGTACGCGGTATTGAGCGGCGCGGCAGCCGGCTGTTCATATCGTTTAACAACTGCGGCAAGGGGCTTATCGCAGACGGACAGATTCACGTCGGCATCGTCGCCGGGGAAAATGTTTTTCGCCTGCCGGCGGACATTGACGGCCCTGATTGCATAGCGATAGATATTGCCGCGATTGAAAACAAAGAGCCCGAAAAAGTATTGTACGCGTGGGCAAACAACCCGCGCGACCGGCAATTATACAACTCCGACGGGCTGCCAGCAATCCCCTATCGCCTTCCCCTAAAAAACATATACTGATATACTGTTACTATGGCATCTTTCCGCAACCCTATTCTGAGCGGCTTCTACCCCGATCCTTCAATATGCCGCGTGGGGGAAGATTTTTACCTCGTTAATTCTACCTTTGCCTATTTTCCCGGTATTCCCATTTTTCACAGCAGGGACTTGTGCCGCTGGAAACAAATCGGCAACGCCATTGACCGCCCGGGGCAGCTCTGCTATGACGGCCACCAAATCTCGGAAGGTCTGTTCGCTCCCACCATCCGCCATAACCGCGGGACTTTTTACATTCTGTGTACCTTGATACGCACGGGGGGCAATTTTATCATTACCGCGAAAAACCCCGCCGGCCCCTGGTCGGATCCGGTCTGGCTCACCGGCGCGGACGGAATAGACCCCTCAATTTTCTTTGATGATGATGGAACGACGTGGTATACCGGAACCCACCCAACTCCTGAAGGCGAAGCGTATCCGGGTGATTGCGAAATTTATATACAGCAAATGAATCTTGCGCTTTTGGAAACGGGAAAAAATCCCCTCATCGGTAAAAATCTTGGTATCTGGCGGGGCGCGTTACGCGGCGCGGCCTGGCCGGAGGGGCCGCACATCTACCGGATTAACGGCTGGTATTATCTGCTCTATGCCGAAGGGGGCACGGGGCTGGATCACGCGGTATGCGTTGCCCGCGCGCGGGATATTCGCGGCCCGTGGGAAGGGAAAAAAAGCAACCCCGTTCTGACGCACCGCCATTTGGGGAAAAAAGCCGCGATTATCAACGCGGGTCACGCCGACCTTTTTGACGATCCAACGGGCAACTGGTGGATGGCGCTGCTGGCTTCGCGGCCGGTTAACGGGGTGTGCCCGCTCGGCAGGGAAACGTTCATGGTTCCGGTTTTTTGGGAGGACGGCTGGCCCTTTGTCGCGTCAAAAACCGGCCTCATCGAAGAAACGTTCCCCCTGCCGGACGCGGACACCGCGCCTTCTGCGCCGGAGGCTGCCGAAACTGCGTGCGATCATTTTGACGGGAAGCTGCCCCTGCACTGGCTGATGCTCCGTATGCCCGCGCGCGAACAGGATAGCGCGGTCAGCCTTACCGCCCGCCCCGGCGCTGTGCGGCTGTTTACCCGCGCGGCGACCATGCGCGACAGGGAGCACCCCGCCTTTGCCGGCAGGCGGCTGGAACACCACCACTGGACTTTCAGCGCCGCGATTGAGTTCACCCCCCGGACTGCGGGCGAATCCGCCGGCATCATTCTATTGCAGAGCGAGGACTGGCAGTACCGTTTCGAGCTGTTCCTTGCCGATTCCGGCCGCCCTGCCCTGCGCCTGATCCGCGCCGCCGGTAAGGAAGATGAAGTTATCGCTGTCGGGGAAAGCCCGATTGCCGCAAATTCGCCGCAAAACGCGATAATCCTGGCGGCCCGCTGCGAGGAAACGGCGATTTCCTTTTTTTACGGGAAGGATCAAAATACCGCGCTGAAGCCCTTTGCCGGCCCCGTGGACGGGCGTATCCTCAGCACTGAATATTCAGGCGGTTTTGTGGGAACCCTGGCGGGGGTTTTTGCGTCAGGTAACGGGTCGGATACCGGCAACTACGCCGACGTATTCTGGGCGGAGTACATCCGCCCGTAGGCTGTTCCCGGACTGCCCATAGGCTGCCCGACAGCCCGCAGGCTGTCTCCATCAGCCTATGGGCTTGACATTCCCCAACGATATATGAGGAAATACTATATAGTGGGGAATGACCGCCAGAATGGGAACTCGGCAACCAAAAATTTTTGCGATGATTATCGCCGGCGTAATCGGCATCATCGTTATTGCGAACGCGGCGGGTGTCTGGTTTCTGACACGCGGCGCAAGCGGCGCGGTAAAGGACTCTGCGCTGGTCATATTTTTGATCTGCGTTATAACGCCGCTTATAAGCGCGGCGGTCGCCTTCTTTGCCGCCAGACTCTTCAGGCGCCCCTATGAAAAACTAAAAAACATCCCCTTTGACCTGCACGAACTGTTTACCGGCTGCCGGACGCTCATTATGCCGAAAGCCGCCGAAAAGGGCATTATACTGCACTTTTACGCCGAACCGGCCATCAGTAAAATGCCGTTAGGCGATCCCGACAGGCTGCACCAGGCGCTGGTGAACCTTCTGTCCAACGCCGTCAAGTATACCAATACCGGCATGGTCAAACTCCATTCGGCAATCAAAGAGCGGCACCCTGGCCGTCAGCTGCCGCTTAATAGGCGGCTGCCGCTTAGTAAGCGGCTGCCGCTTAGTAAGCGGCTTGATAAATACATCACTATATATTTTGAAGTAAAAGACTCAGGCGTCGGCATGACGGGCGAACAGATAGAAAAATTATTAACCGCGGATAAATTCGAAACCAAAGATATCGTGGAAATGATGGGCGGAAAACTCATCATCGAAAGCACCCCCGGACTCGGCAGCAAGTTCAGTTTTGATCTGACGTTTGAGACGATAGACATACCCGTCGGCGACAGGGCCAGGCATGATACAACCGGCAGGGAAAATATCATTGATGAGTTTGAAATGCCCGTATTTGAGGGAGAAATCCTGTTATGCGAAGATAACGCCCTGAACCAGCAGATTATCTGCGAACATCTGACGCGGGTGGGCATTAAAACCGTCATAGCGGAGAACGGCAGAATCGGCGTGGATCTGGTGCAAAGCCGCGTCCAAAAGGGAGAAAGGCTTTTCGACCTGATATTTATGGATATACATATGCCCGTAATGGACGGACTTGAGGCGGCCTCGGAGATTCTCCGGCTTAACACGGGTATCCCCATGGTGGCGATGACCGCTAACATTATGTCCAACGATCTGGAAATATACCGGATGAGCGGCATATACGACTACGTAGGCAAGCCGTTCACATCCCAGGAGCTATGGCGCTGCCTGAGCAAGTATTTTAAGCCCGCAAGCCGGCAAACGCCAGGCCAGCATATATCGGTGGAAACCCAGCGCATACAGGTTGAAAGCGATATGCGCAAAAAAATAATAATCCATTTTGTGCAGGATAACCGGAACAAGTTTGCCGAGATCACGGACGCGCTCAGGGCGGATGACATAAAACTGGCGCACCGGCTGGCGCATACCTTAAAGGGCAGCGCAGCCCAGGCGGGTAAATTTGTGCTGCAGCAGGCCGCGACGGAAGTAGAACAATGGCTTAAAAACGAACAGAACCGCGTTACCCCGCAGCAAATGGCAACGCTTGAAGCGGAACTGAACGCGGCGCTGACGGAACTTGCGCCGCTGGCGGAAGAATTCTCCCTTACGGAGAAAAGGATATAAGTATGCGTAAATTTATTATTTTTTCCACCGTGTTGTTTTTGATCATTCTGGTAGTGGGAAGTACGGCGTTTATATTTTCCATGCAGCAGATTATCAGGGCAAACAAGAGCGGCGAATTGTCCCAACTGCTGGAAATTGAACGGCTCAAACTGGAAGTATCCGTAAATAGTGAAATTGCCATCGCGCTTAAAATGGCGGATTCACCGTTAATCAAGCGGTATTTTTCCAACCCTGCCGATCCTGCGCTGGAAAGAATGGCCTTTGAAGAAATGGCCGCCTACCGCAAGGCCTTCGCGTCAAACTCAATTTTTTGGATAAACGATACCGATAAAATATTTTACGCTGACGACCACGCGGTCTATAAACTTGATCCCGCAAACCCGGACAATTATTGGTACCTTATGACTCTCAACGAAACAGATGTTTACAACTTCAATATTAACTATAACCCCGACCTCAACATAACCAACCTCTGGATTAACGCGCCGGTATATAATGACAACCACAAGCCGATCGGCATAGTGGGGTCGGGAATCGAGATATCGACGTTTATCAATACGATTTACCGCAGCTATACGGGCAAGGCGGACATTTATTTCTTTAACGCAGCCGGGGAAATCACCGGCGCACGGGATGTCGATCCGGTAGCCTCGAAGCGGAATATCGACGAAACGTTAGGCAGCGCAAACGGCGTGAGTATTCTCGCCAACGCAAAAAATCTCAGCCCCGGCGAAACGATGACGCTGGATTCCTCCATGGGGAGAATCGCCCTGGGTATGCTGCCGCTGCTGGAATGGTACTCCGTAGCCGTATTGCCGGATAGCATAGACGATTACAACAGCGCCATGATGGTGTTATTCCTGGTCATGCTGATGGTTCTGGCGCTGGTTTTTATCATATTCAATATTTTTATCGCCGATCTGCTTAAACCGCTGCGAAGATCAATGGAAGAAGCGGAAAGCGCCAGCCGCGCCAAAACCGCCTTCCTCGCCAATATGAGCCATGAAATCAGAACGCCCATGAACAGCATCATCGGATTTTCAGAACTGGCGCTGGATGACGAACTTCCCCCCCGAACCAGGGAATATCTGGGAAAAATTCTGGAAAACGCCGACGGGCTTTTGCAGATTATCAATGACGTTCTTGATATATCCAAGGTTGAGTCCGGCAAAATGGAACTTGAGCACATTCCCTTTAATATACATGATCTGTTCGCAAGCTGCCGGACGCTCATCATGCCGATGGCCGTTGAGAAGGGCCTTATGCTGTACTTCTACGCCGAGCCGTCCATCGGCAAACGGCCGCTGGGCGACCCCATCCGGCTGCGTCAGGTGCTGGTCAACCTCCTGTCCAACGCCGTCAAATTTACCAATGCCGGTACGGTCAAATTGCAGGCGGCGATAACCGAAAGGGATGAAAAAACCATCACCATGCATTTTGAAGTACGGGACAGCGGTATCGGCATGTTGGACGAACAGATACGAAAAATATTTGAGCCGTTTACCCAGGCGGAAACGGGCACAACGCGCCAGTACGGCGGAACCGGTCTGGGCCTTCCCATCACCAAAAACATCGTGGAACTGATGGGCGGAACGCTGATGGTTGAAAGCACCCCCGGAGTCGGCAGCAAGTTCAGCTTTGATCTGATCTTTGACACGATAGACGTGTCCGACGACGACCTGTACAAGAGAAAAATGGTATTCAACGATCTTGAAAAACCCATATTCGAAGGCGAAGTTCTGTTATGCGAAGATAACGCCATGAACCAGCAGGTTATCCGCGAACATCTGGCAAGGGTGGGACTGAGAACCATCGTAGCGGAGAACGGCAAAGTAGGCGTGGAGATGGTTCAACGCCGCATGAACAATGATGAAAAACAGTTTGATCTGATTTTTATGGATATGCACATGCCCGTGATGGACGGACTTGAGGCGGCCTCAAAAATTCTCTCTCTTGACACGGGAATTCCCATTGTGGCGATGACCGCTAACATTATGGCCAACGACCGCGAGATATACCGGAAAAGCGGTATGCGCGACTGCGTGGGCAAGCCCTTTACCTCCCAGGAACTGTGGCACTGTTTGATGAAGTACCTCCATCCCGTACGCTGGCAGTCCGTGGACGAAGGGCAGCGCATGCAGCCCGTGGCGCAGAGTTCGGCGCAGGGCGCGGGGCGGGGCGGGGATATTGATATGGACGCCCAACAGGTGTTGCAAACGCTGTTTGTAAAAAACAACCTGCATAAATTCGAGGAAATTAACGACGCGCTGCAATCGGGCGATATAACGCTGGCGCACCGGCTGGCGCACACCTTAAAGAGCAACGCGGGACAGGTTGGCAAGACCGCCCTGCAGCGGACCGCTGCCGAGATCGAACAACAGCTTAAGGATGGGAACAACCAGGTATCCCCCGAGCAGTTAAGGGCACTCGAAGCCGGGCTGGCGGCGGCTTTGCAGGAGTTTTCCTCGAAAATTTGACGAATTTGGCGCAATAAATTTACCTCAGCCCCTTGCAAGCTCAGCCCTTATCTCCTAAAATAATAGTAGGTACTGAAAAAACTACGATATTTTGGGGGTGGTTTCGGCGTAGAAACCTATTTGGGAGGAAGGAGACATCAATGAAGCGGGTTTTTTTGGCCCTGCTGAGTGGAATGTTGTTTTGTACTCTGGCTATGGCCCAAATAAGCGGTTTCAACCAGCGCGGCAGAGCTACCAAGGAAATGGGCTCCAATGGGCTGACTATCGCCCATCCCAGCCTTCCGATTAATTCATCGGCGACGGTTACCAATACCGCTACCGGAAAACAGGTAGACGTTACCGTATTTAACCGTATTCCCGCATCCTCTATCCGCATTGCCGATCTATCCGATGGCGTCTGGCAGGCGCTTGAACTTAATCCCAATACCGATATCCTCATAACTACCGGTACCCCTGCTACCCCCCCTGCGGCGCGCCCGGCGGCACCCCGAGCGGCTGCCGCTCCGCCGCCAGCTCCAGCTCCGGCTCCTCCTCCTCCAGCCCCAGCGCCGGAACCGGCTCCGCCTCCACCGCCACCAC
>JGI24698J34947_10002084_pt1 | contig 10696 bp, 8 predicted proteins | sample TergutMp193P3_FD_34947 | JGI IMG/M metagenome (IMG submission 34947) | reverse complement strand
GACGAACAGCGTTCATGGGCAGTCGGCGTTCCTGAAGTGCCGGGCGGTTATTTTGTAAGCCGGCACATTACAAACGCCGCGCGCCGCATATTGAACGAGGGTCAGGATACACGGGAAACCATGTTGGATTATACTCTCACGATCAACGATGAGTTGATTAAAAAGCGCAAAGAATTCGGTCTGGAATAGGGGGAAAAATGAGTCTTGCAAGGTATCTTGAAAAAAGAAAAAGCGCTAACGAAAGGCGGGCATTGGAGATATACAAACACAGGGTTTGTTATTTGTTTCTTGCTCCCTATGCGATTGTTTTTCTTCTTTTCTATGTGGCTCCTGTGGTAATATCTGTTTTCTTAAGTTTTACATACTATAATGTTCTTGAGCCGCCGAAATTTATCGGTCTGCGCAACTATATTAATCTGCTGTTAGCTGACGATGTGTTTTTGATCTCGTTGAAAAACACATTTATAATGGCGGCGATTACGGGGCCAGTCGGATATATAATGGCGTTTTTGTTCGCGTGGTTTATCAATGAACTGCCGCGTTATATACGCGCGGTTGTTACTTTGATATTTTATGCGCCGTCAATTGCCGGAAGCGCCTTCCTGATTTGGCTGCTTATTTTTTCCGGCGATGCTTACGGCTATGTAAACGGCGCTTTGATGTTTCTGGGGATATTGGATCAGCCGATACTCTGGCTGACGGATCCAAAGTATATGATGCCTGTAATACTTATCGTTATCCTGTGGATGAGTTTGGGAGCCGGCTTCCTTGCGTTTATCGCGGGTCTTTCCACCATTGACGTTAGTCTTTACGAAGCGGGACTGGTAGACGGTATCTCGAACCGCTGGCAGGAACTTTGGTATATAACATTGCCCAATATGAAGGGAATGTTGATGTTTGGCGCGGTTATGGCGATTACCCAGGCTTTCGGCGTAGGGGAGGTTACCCAGCAGCTTGCCGGGTTCCCAAGTACAGACTACGCTGTGCATACTGTTTTAAATCACCTTGTTGATTATGGCGGAATCCGTTTTGAAATGGGTTATGCTTCCGCTATAGCGACAATTCTGTTTTTTACCATGATTGTATGTAACGCTGTTATCCAAAAAATGCTGAAACGGGTAGGAACTTAAGGGGTAATTATGAAAAAACAGAAAAAATTGATTGGCGGCAAAAGACTCAATCGTTCTTATGGCGGCGATGCTTTTATATTCACGATACTTACTATTTTTGGATTGTTTTTTGTCTTTCCCCTTGTCTTTAACATCAATCACGCGTTCAAGCCGCTGAATGAAATCTTTCTCTTTCCGCCCAATGTTTTTGTGCGTAATCCCACAATGAATAACTTTCAGGACCTGTTCGTAATAATGAGCAAATCATGGGTTACATTTTCCCGCTATATTTTCAACACGGTATTTCTTACCGTGGTCGGAACCTTCGGCTTGATAATATTCGCATCTATGGGCGCGTTTGTAGTTTCCAAATACAATTTTCCCGGCTCAAAGATTTTCTTCCAGGGTGTAATCATAACCCTTATGTTCTCCAGTTATGTAACGGCAATTCCAAACTACCTTGTAATGAGCAGGCTTGGGTGGGTTGATACTTACCTTTCTGTTATTGTTCCGGCTTTTGCGATGCCGATGGGTTTCTTCCTTTTGAAGCAGTTTATTGACACTATACCGGATACGCTTCTTGAAGCGGCAAAGGTAGACGGAGCCAGAGANTTCCGTATCTTTATATGGATTATTCTGCCGATGATAAAACCGGCATGGCTTACGGTNATGATTTTCTCCGTGCAAAATCTTTGGAACACGAGGGCTCAAACATTTATTTATTCGGAACAGCTTAAGACCCTGCCTTACGCGCTTTCGCAGATTGCCACGACCGGTATTGCCCGCGCCGGTGTTGCGGCGGCGGTAACTCTTTTTATTATGATCGTTCCTCTTGTAATGTTCGTATTCGCTCAAAGCAACGTTCTGCAAACAATGGCAAGTTCGGGGATAAAAGAATGAAAAATATTTATTGCTTTGGATTGTTTTTTTTGGTATGTCTGTTTGCCGCGGCTCCTGTCTTTTCGGAACCGACCAACTACACATACAATTACGATTTTTGGCGTGAGCAGGTCGCGTCTCCCGACGCTTACCGCGTAAGCGCTTACGTCCTTGGTTCTTCTCTGGGAGTTGGTCATTTCAGGGATCCGCAGGGGCTTTTTATCCGGGATAATCGCATATACATCTGCGATTCCGGCAATAACCGGATACTATTGATTAGGGTAAATGAAAAAGGAGAGCATGTTTTTGTTTCTTCGGTTTCTTCCGTAATAATTGACGGCGTTGAATCGCGCTTTAATTATCCAATGGACATTTTTGAAAACAGGGACGGTAATCTTTATATTACCGATACTAACAACAACCGGGTTTTGATACTCGACAGTAATTGGAATTATATTTCTTCTATTGTGAAACCTGAGGATGAGAGTATCGGAGAACTTTCCGATTTCCTTCCCGTCAAGGTGGTTGTTGATTTTGCGAACAGGGTATTTGTTCTTGCGCGTAACGTTAACAAGGGGCTTATGGAATTTGACAGAAACGGGGAGTTTGCAGGCTATATGGGCGCAAACAAGGTATTTGTCAATCCTATTGATTATGCGTGGAAGCTTCTTTCCACGCAGGCTCAGAAGGAACGGATGGATTTATTCATCCCTACTGAGTACTCAAACCTCTGTCTTGACAATGACGGGTTTATATACGTTACAAACTCAACCGGTCAAACGGAACCTGTGCGCAGGCTTAACGCGATGGGGCAGGATATTTTGATTCGTAACGGTTATGAGAAACCTGTGGGCGATTTGGTCTACGGCAATGCGGGCGGTATATCGGGCCGTTCGAGGTTTATTGATACAGCCGCTTTTAGCAACGATTCTTACGCCTGTTTTGACAGAACGCGCGGACGTATTTTTCTGTATGATTTCCAGGGAAATCTCCTGTATGCTTTTGGCGGCCTGGGTAACCGTGAGGGCAGTTTTCTCCAGCCGGTCGCTCTTGCGAATATGGGATATTCGCTGTACGCTCTGGATTCCAGATCAAGCGCCCTTACCCGTTTTGATCTTACCCTCTATGGCGCGAAGATTAATGAGGCTCTCGACGAATACAAAGCCGGCCGTTACGAGTCTTCTGCGGAACTGTGGGAAGAAGTTTTAAAAATGAATGGCAATTATGACCTTGCCTACATCGGTATCGGCCGGGCGGCGCTTCGGCAGAGTGAATTTCAAAAGGCGATGAAATACTACAAACTGAAACATTACCGTGAAGGTTATGGCAAGGCTTTTCAATTGTACCGCAAGCAGTGGATGGAAGAAAATCTCTGGAAAATTGTTCTTATTATAGGAATCCTGATTTTTTTACCGCCTGCTGTCAGGTATGTTATTAAAATTAGCAGGGAGATCAGAGAAGCATGAGATACTTTGAAAAAGCCTGGTGGCAGCGCCTTGGAAGAACTCTGAAGTATTCGCTGTATGTGAGTACTCATCCCCTCGACGGTTTTTGGGATTTAACGCATGAGAATCGCGGTTCCATAGCCGCGGCAAATATAATCGTCGGCGCCGCTGTTATAGTTCAAATATTAAAATTGACGTTAACCAGTTTCCAGTTTGTTACGATCAACATGGAATATTTTAACGCGATTATTGTAGCGCTGCGCATTCTTGCGCCTGTTTTGCTATGGACTGTAGCGAATTGGAGTCTTACAACCCTTATGGACGGCAAGGGAAAGATGTTCGAGATTTACATGGGCATTTGCTATTCTCTTGCTCCGTATGTGATCATCAACGCCCTCATGATATTGTTGAGCCAATTTATCACCTTTGATGAGGGCGCGATTTACTGGGTGCTTGCCGGTTTTTCGGCGTTATGGACGGGTATGTTAATTCTTTCGGCAATGATGATGATTCATGATTACAGCCTTGTTAAAACAATACTTTCCAGCTTGTTGACAGTTGTAGGGATGGGAGTAATGGTATTTATCTTTGTAATCTTTTTCAGCCTTGTAAGCGATGCAGTGGCGTATTTTATGTCACTGTATAAAGAAATTTTGTTCCGGTTGATGTAGGGGGTCAGGTGAAAAATTCTGTATGGCTGTTATTAATATTTTTCACGTTCCTTTCGGTTGTTTCCTGTAATAAGAGGCCAAACAGGCCAAGACCGATAATGGTATATGAGTATGCGGGCGGCAGTGAAGATGTTGTTTTGGAAAATGAATTTTTATCATTGCGCTTTTTGCCGGCGACTGCGGAAATAGTACTAAAAGAAAAGGCAACCGGAATCGAATGGCGTTCAAATCCTACGGGGATTTCCGAAGATTTGTTAGCTGATACCGTTACAAGGTATCTTATGGAGTCCCAGCTTTCCGTAGAATACGCTGATACTTCCGGCGTTGGAATGACATTGTATTCCAGTATTTACGGCGTAGAGCGGGAAGCTTATGAATACGAAGTGGTGGACGGCGCTTTGGAAGTGCGTTATACGATCGGCGATATTGCGCGCAACTTCCGGGTTCCGCCGGCGATGCCCGAAGAACGGATGCTTACATATCTGGATCAGATGGAATTTGAAGACAGGCAGATAGTTGAAAGCGTTTACCGTCTTTATGATATTAACAATTTGCGCATGAATGACGACAGAAATCAGCTTTTATCCGACTTTCCCGATCTTCGCGAGATGAAACTGTATGTTCTGCGGAGTACTATTCCTGATTACATGAAAGAAATTGCCGAAGAATGTTTCAAAGGCGCCGGTTACACCTATGAGGATTTTTTTGAGGATTCCAACTACTATATGGTTACCAGCGGCGATGTTAAGCCCGCTTTCAGCATAACTCTCCGCTACGTGCTTGACGGAAAATCCCTTTTGGTTAACGTCCCTTTTAATAAAATCGGCTATCGTCAGGCATACCCGCTTACCCAATTATCTCTTCTGCCCTTTATGGGTTCCGGCGGCGTAAATGACGACGGATATATTCTTGTACCGGACGGCAGCGGCGCGCTTATATACTTTAATAATGGGAAACAAAATCAAGTTCCTTACAATATAGGCATTTATGGCTGGGATGAAGCGATGCCGCGCAATGCCGTAATAAGCGATAACAGAGCGCCGTTTCCTGTATTCGGCATACATAAAAACGGCTCCGCCATGTTGTGTATAATTGAAGAAGGTTCCGCATACGCGAGCGTACGCGCGGATGTATCTGGCAGAAATTGTTCATGGAACAGGGTTTATCCGATTTTTGACATAGTTCATGGCGCGATGATGGATTTTGTTGGCCGCAGCGAAAGGGCGGTATATCTTTATGAATCCACCCTTCCAGAAGGCGAGAACATAACTTTACGTTATACCTTATGTGAAAAGCCCGGTTATATGGGTATGGCTATGGAGTACCGCTCCTGGCTCCTCGGCAAATATCCAACTCTCGCGAACCGGCCTTCCGTGCAGAGCGGCGTTCCCGTCGCGGTGGAAATTGTCGGCGCAGTAAACAAAACGCAGCATCGGTTAGGTATTCCCTTTGACCTGCCGCTTAAACTTACTTCGTATCCGGAAACCGAGGTGATAATCAACAATTTGGCAGAACTGGGGTGGCGGAATGTAAATGTAAAACTTAACGGCTGGTTTAACCGCAGTGTCGATCATACTGTACCGACAAAAATCAAGCTGATTGATGAACTTGGCAACAGCAAAGATTTCCGGAATATGGTAGACGCCGCCGAAAGAAACAATTTTAAGATTTTTCCGGAGGTGGATTTTCTTTTCATGAGGGATGTAAAGACGTTCAGCGGATTTAATCTCTACACCGACGTGTCCCGTTATGTGAACCGCGAACGTATACAACGGTATCCGTTCAGCTTTATCTGGTTTGGCGAACGTAATAAGTGGGGCAAACTGAGTTATCTTGCCCGTCCCGACAGTATGTTCAGAATGATCGATAATTTTACAGGAAGAGCTTCAAAGATGGGGCTGCAGAATGTCGCGTTCAGGAATATGGGTTCAAGGCTTGCAGGTGATTATAATGAGAGGCGTCATGTAAGCAGACAGGCGTCTATGAAGATGCGGCAGGAAAAACTGGCGCAATTGGATCGTGCGGGGACTGAAATTCTTGTAAATACTGGTTTTGACTATACTGTGCCATGGGCATCCATAATAACCGACATGATGCTTGACGATCAGGGTTTTGGCATTACCGATACGGCGGTGCCGTTTTTCCCGGCTGTTTTACATGGTCTTGTGCCCTTCACAGGCAGGGCAATCAACCTTGCGGAAGATTACACAAAACATGTGCTGAAAACGATAGAAAGCGGGGCGGGACTTTACTTTAGCTTTATACTTGAAGAAACCGCTGTGCTGCAGGAAACAAAGTTTAGGCAGTTTTATGCAAATGATTACCACAAGTGGGTCGGCGACGCCAATACCCTGTACAGGCAATTTTCCGCCGACTTTGGGCGTTTGTATAATCAGGCCATTGTGGATCATTTGATCCTGTCGCCGGGGGTTACCGTAACTGTGTATGAAGATGGAACAAGGGTTATTGTTAACACAAGCGTTAATGCCTGGAATTATAACGGCAGAAATATTAACGCGAACAGTTATATTGTACTGAGGCAGGGGGAATAATGTATTTTATAAAAAGGGAANATAAATTATCTCTGACACTCGAAGGTAAAAACGCGATCACGGGTTATTTGTTTTTACTTCCGTTTATTATCGGTTTTATTGCCTTTATGCTTTTTCCAATTCTGGAATCCCTTCGCATGGTATTCAGCAATGTGAAAATTGACGCCATGAAACACGTGTTTGACATGGAGTATACCGGACTGGAAAATCTAACGAGAGTTGTCGCTATCGATCCTGAATTCAACNGGTTTCTTGTCGAAGAGATTGGNCGAATGCTTTTGATAGTTCCGGCGATTATTATTTTTAGCCTCTTTGTCGCGCTTATTCTGAATCAGGAATTCAAGGCAAGAGGTTTTGTGCGCGCCATCTTCTTTTTGCCTGTAATTCTCTCTTCAGGCATAATGATAGGACTTGAGACCAACAATTCTCTTTTAAACAACATGGCGGAAATTATCAAAGAAAGCAATTTGATGAAATCCTCAATTACCGGCATATTGGAGGATATTCTTGTTGCCGAAGGCGCCGCAAGCGATTTTATGGGATACATTTTCCGTATTATAAACCAGATTTACGATATTGCGATGGCTTCCGGCATTCAGATAATTATCTTCCTTTCCGCTCTTCAGACAATACCGCCAAGTATGTTCGAAGCCGCGAAGATCGAAGGCGCTACAAGCTGGGAATGTTTCTGGAANATCACTTTCCCCATGATCAGCTCCTTGATACTTGTTAATATTGTTTACAGCGTTGTTGATTATTTCTTAAGAACGGACAATCGCGTCATGGCGAAAATAAATTTAGCTACGCTCAGGATGCTGCAGTTTGGTTTTGGAACGGCAATGGCATGGGTTTATTTTGTCGCCGTTATTTCCATTATTGGAATTGCGATGGCCCTGATTTCCAGGAAGGTGTACTATTATGAGTGATATTTATAGCGGCGACAAGTCGGGAAACTGGGGCACACTGTCCCGAAATTACCACACAAAGAAAAAAATATGGGATGTGGCTTTTAAAATTTGCCGCGCGATCCTTGTTTTTGGAATGTGCTTTCTTATTATACAGCCGCTGTTGGACAAATTAAGCGTCAGCTTTATGGACCAGCAGGATCTATACGACAGCACCGTAATAAGCATTCCCCGCAATTTTACAGTAGGAAATTATTTTTTGGTAAGCCAGCTTATCAATTTTTGGCCGTCTCTTTTTGAAACACTTTTTATTGTGGTTATAAGCGCGGTCTTGCAGATTTTTGCCTGTACTTTGGCGGCTTATGGTTTTGCCCGCTATAAATTCCCGTTAAAGAATTTCTGGTTTTTTTGCGTGATGCTGATAATAGTCATTCCGCCGCATACCATAATGGCTTCGTTGTATTTGAATTTTCATTTCTTTGATATATTTGGCATTTTCAGGCTGTTAACAGGCAGTCCGGTTAATTTACTGAACAGTGTTTTCGGTTACTGGCTGCTTTCCGCTACAGGTATGGGGTTGAAGAGCGGATTGTATATTTTCATGCTCAGGCAGTATTTCAGGGGTATACCAAAAGAACTTGAAGAAGCGGCCTGGGTGGACGGCTGCGGGAAATTTAAGACTTTTATCCGCATCATGGTTCCCGATGCCTCTCCGATGCTTACCTCCTGTTTTCTCTTTTCCTTTGTGTGGCAATGGACGGATTCCTTTTACTCAACCCTGTTTTTGACAAATTACAGGATGCTTGCAAGCGGTTTGAGTTCAATCGCGGAGCGGTTCAGTCAGTGGTGGGCGTCGACAAATGCCGGAAGTATCGGGGCGGCTATTGCTTCGACGGCGCCCATGGGCTATATTCAGGCTATGGTTGCCACAGGAATGCTTATGTGTCTTGCTCCGCTTATACTATTGTATTTGGTGGCGCAGAGAGCATTTGTCGAATCCTTAAGTCAAACAGGCATAAAAATGTAGTAAATATTACGAAACCCAACAGGGGTTTCGTGGTTTTTATATTGGTTTCAATACGGAATGCCGCGTTGCGGAGAGCCGTTTGAGATAAATTTATTTTTGGAGGAAAGAATATGTCGAAGAAGAAAATCTTGATCGGTTGTATTGCGCTTGTGTCATTGTTCATTTGTGTTATGCCGGTGTTTGGCCAGCAGGTTCCCAGAGCTTCAAGTGCGATTCAAAGAACGCTCAGAGGAATGGATATTATAATCGGTAACTGGTGGTCCGATTATAACGTAAATACCAAAACACCGAATAATGATTTTGAGGAAAGACAGCTTGATTACCGCAGAAGGATTTTGAGGGAATACAACTTCACAATGCAGGACAAGAACATCGCAAGCTGGAATGAAATGCCGCAGATTGCAGCTACATCCATAATGGCGGGAAGGCCCGCGGCGAGTGTTTTTGTACTTCAGCCTGACTGGGCTCTTGCTCTGTATCGCCAGAACCTTCTCTATCCTGTAGGAAAAAGCAGGGCCGTAAACTGGACCGCTACTACCCCAATTGAATGGAACAGATCAGTTACGTCAGCCTTTACGTTCAGAACAGGCAGCAATAATTACGCCTACGCTTTTGCCGATGGTTACGGCGGAAGCCAGCATGCGGCGGTAGTGTTCTTTAATAAGCGTCTGTTCAGGGAAGCTGGTCTTGATCCTAACCTGCTCTATGATCTTCAAAAAGCCGGAACATGGACATGGGACAAATTCCTTGAAGTCAGCAAACAGCTTACAAGAGACGTAAACAATGACGGTATTGTAGACTTCTATGCCATGCCCAGGGATCTTTCAACTGAAATTCTGGACGCGTTTGTTTCCAGTAACGGCGCCATGTATGTTGACAAAGATAGAAGCGGCAAGCTTGTTAACGCGACAACCAGGCCCGAATTTGTTCAAGCTGTTCAGTTCTTTATGAGATTAAGGGACGAAGGCGTTATGATGGACAGGCCGGATGGAACCAACTGGGATTGGCATAAATCGGCGTTTATTGACGGCAGGACGGCAATGTTTATTGATCAACAGTACTATGCAACCAACGATCTGCGTAACATGAGAGACGAATGGGGCATGGTGCTGCCTCCCAAGGGTCCGAGAGTAAGAAATTATGTCGTTTTTAACGATGAAAACGTATTGGTTCTTCCCGCTCAGGGATTCACGGACGCTCAGGTGGACGCCATTCTTTGGGCTGTACAGGCGTGGAGAGCTCCCATTGACAGCGACTGGAAAATTGCTGAATATCCTAACTACAGGGACAGAAGAGCTGTAGATGAAACCTTTACGTTGATTCGCGATCAGAGATTGTGGCAGTGGAAGTATCATCTCCATGTACCCGGTCTTAACCGCGGCGGTATAGCGTGGGAAATCCGGTACCATGAAGGCGAGGCGGCGCAGTTGATCGAAGCTGTCTCCCAAAACTGGAATGCCCTGATTGACGACGCGAACGGGCTGTAAGATAGAGGGTTAAATGAGTAGTATCATCGTAAACGGAAGCAGTCTGCCGAACATTCCCTGGGAAGATAGGCCGTCTTCAAGCGATCCTAAAAAGGAGCTGATGTGGCGGTATTCGAAAAATCCTATCATCCCAAGGGATTTAACCTTAAGGTCCAACAGTATTTTTAACAGCGCGGTTGTTCCTTTTAAGGGTGAGTTCGCGGGCGTATTCCGCTGCGATGATACTGAGCGTCACATGGACATTCACGCGGGGAGAAGCAAGGACGGCATTAATTGGAAAATTGACGACAATCCGGTCCGGTTTATCAAGACCGATCCAGAATTGCCGGACTCCGATTATAAATACGATCCCCGCGTGTTGTTCATTGATGATCGATATTACATAATCTGGTGCAACGGTTATCATGGCGCGAGCCTGGGCCTGGGTTACACGTTTGATTTTGAAAAGTTTTATCAGATGGAAAACCCGATGATGGTCTTTAACCGCAACGGCGCTTTATTCCCGCGTAAGATAGGGAAGAATTACGCCATGTACAGCCGCCCCAGCGATTCGGGGCACACTCCGTTTGGCGACATTTTTTATTCTGAAAGCCCTGACCTTGTTTATTGGGGAAAGCACCG
>JGI24698J34947_10002083_pt1 | contig 10700 bp, 11 predicted proteins | sample TergutMp193P3_FD_34947 | JGI IMG/M metagenome (IMG submission 34947) | reverse complement strand
GCGATTTTTCTTGAGGAATGGAAAATAAAATAACGGTTATATGCCGGGGGGGGGGTATAATAGTTCAGGGAGACGGGTTATACCCGCTAATAGAGGCAGCATATCAGTTACCTAAAGAAAGCGTAAGAGGCGATTGCCCATGTTCCACTTCTGCGGAAGGTTCAGCAGCGTAGCTTTCCTCCGGCTCCTGAACCAGACATAGTTCATCATATTCCCGCATTCTGGTCTCGGAAATCGCCCCTACCTCGAAATTTGCCATTGCGTCCTCATGTACCGCTTCATAAATATCGCTTTTGTATTTTTTCATTTCCATCCCCTTAAAAAACTTCTATTAAAGTTCCTTTTCTTATACGATCTCTGAGCTGCTCGTCAGTCAATGAAAAATCATCCTTCGCATCATCCTTAAAAACCCGTAACTCTCTTTGGTCTATATTGCCCCTGTCGGACTTCGCAAAACCATAGACAAAAAATGTCCGCTCCTCGCTCCTAAAAAACACGACCACCCGATAACCGCCCGATTTTCCCTCTCCGGGCCGGGCAATCCGCATTTTATACACGTCTCCGCCCAAATCAGCGTCAGGTTGTCCCGTCTCAAGCTGTTTTACCACGTCCCGAAGCTCCTCATCGCTGATACCCTCTTTTCGGGCAAACCGGGCGAACCATGTATTCTTGAAAACCCGCACTGGTACATAATACCACAAATTATGGTAAAAAACAAGCGTTTTTCCCGCTATTTTCCGTCTTGCACATAAGCCCGTTTTATGTTATTTTCCCCTCATGATTGAAGTAAGGAATCTTACCAAAAGCTATGGAAACGTTGAGGCGGTGCGGAACGTTTCGTTTTCCGTGGGCAAGGATCAGGTGCTGGGTTTTCTGGGCCCCAACGGGGCGGGAAAAACCACCATCATGAAGATACTCACCGGCTATCATTATCCTTCCGGCGGAACCGCGCTGGTGGACGGGATTCCGGTAGAAGAAGACCCGGTCGAGGTAAAAAAACGAATCGGCTACCTGCCGGAAAACATCCCCCTCTACGGCGACCTGACCGTTGACGAGTACCTTGCCTTTATCGCCGAGGCTCGGCTTATCCCCGCCGGAGAACGGGCAAAGGCAATCGACTCCTGCATTGACGCGTGCGGCCTCGGCGCGTACCGCGGCCGGAAGATCGACACGCTTTCCAAGGGCTACCGCCAGCGCACCGGCCTCGCCCAGGCAATACTCCACGATCCGGCGATTTTGATTCTTGACGAGCCGACCAACGGCCTTGACCCCAATCAGATCATTGAAATCCGTTCGCTGATACGGGAACTGGGGCGGCGCAAAACTGTGCTCCTCTCTTCGCATATATTGCAGGAAATCGAGGCGATCTGTTCGCAGATACTGATCATCAACGAAGGGAAAATCGCCGCGCAGGGGACGCCGGAGGAAATAGCCGGAACCATGAAGGGCGGCGACACATGGGAACTCGCGCTGAAAGGGGCGGATGCCGAAACGATCAAGAGCAGGCTGTACGCGCTGGGCGAAGTCGGCTCAGTCTCGGCGGCGGCGAAAGAAGACGGTACGGTAGCGTTGAGCTTCTTTGTTCCTGAACAAATCGCGGGCGCATCCGCCGCGGATATTTCCGCAGGGGAGCGCATCTTTGACTGGGCGGTTTCCAACAGCCTGAAGATACTCGGCATGAGCCGGAAAAAACTCAGCCTTGAGGATATCTTTGTCAAGTTAACTTCCGAGGAAGGGAAAGGAGGCAAACCATGAAATATCAGCGCGTTATCGCCCTGACACGCAAAGAACTTTTTTCGTATCTGAACGCGCCGGCTTTTTATGGGGCGGCGGTTTTCTTCCTGCTGTTCTGTTCGATATGGCTGTTTTACTTTCAGCGATTTTTTACCATGAACGTGGCGTCCCTGCGGGTTTATTTTGGCATTTTTCCCCTTGTTTTTATTCTGATTGTTCCGGTATTGACCATGAGAAGCTGGGCGGAAGAACGCAAATCCGGCAGCATCGAATTGCTGTTGACCCTTCCCTTTTCCGAATGGGATCTGGTGCTGGGAAAATTCTGCGCGGCTTTCGGCCTGCTGGCGATGATGCTGATCCTCACCATTCCCCTGCCCCTCACCCTGTCCCCCCTGGGGCAATTTGACGCCGGCGTGATCGTCTGCGAATACATCGGCGCGCTGTTGATGGGCGCGTCCGCCGTCGCCCTGGGACTGCTGCTCTCGGCTCTTTCCAAAAATCAGGCGGGCAGCTTTTTGGGGAGCGCGGCGGTGTTGATGGCGGCAATGCTGATCAGCCAGCTTACCCTCTCGCTCAACCTCCCCTTCTGGCTTGCGGAGATCATCAATTATTTTTCCCTGTCATTCCATTTTGACAGTTTCGCCAAAGGTCTGCTCGACTCGCGGGACATCGTATACTATCTTGCCAGTACGGCGTTGTTTTTGTTCGTTACCACCCGTGTAATCCTGTTCAGGAAGTGGAGCTGAAATATGACCAAAAAACAGACAACGACATTAAGCGTATTGGTATTAATTATCATCGCCATGACGCTTTTGGTCAGCAGGCGGCTCTGGTTCCGGCTGGACCTTACCAAAGGCAAATCGTATACCATATCAGCGGTTTCACGGAACCTGCACAACGAGATTCCCGATCAAATTCGCATAACCTACTACCTCTCGGATAAACTCAAGTCCATTCATCCGCTGCCGGGCGAAATTGAGGATCTATTGCGGGAATACGCGGGGTTTTCACGAGGAAAAATTCAGTTCACCGTGCGCGATCCGGCAAAGGCAAAGCTGACCGAGCAGGTAGAACAGCTCGGCATACAACCCCAGCGGATAGAAACCGTTGAACAGGATCAGGCGAGCGTAACTATGGTGTATACGGGTATCGTCATTGAATATCTTGATGAGATCGACGTGCTGCCCGTGGTATTCTCTCTGGAAACGCTGGAATACGATTTAACCTCGCGCATACGGTCATTGGTCAGGGGCAGCACCCGCCTGTTAGGTGTCATTGTCGGGGACAACCCTCAGCGCTGGAATGAAAATTACCAGTTACTGCAAAGCGCGTATATGCAGGCAGGCTACCAGCTCCGTCTTATCGCGGCAGGTCAGGAAATAAGCGATTCCCTTCCCGCCCTGCTGGTTCTGGGCGGCGTTGAGTCTCTCGATGAAACCGCCCTGTACCAGATAGACCGCTATATACAGGCCGGCGGAAAAGCGCTCTTTACGGTTAGAGGCGTACACATTGAATTGGAGAGAGGTCTGGAAGCCAGACTGCCGCAGGACGGGGGACTTTTGGATATGCTCTCCTCCTACGGGGCGGCAGTGCTGCCGGAAATTGTTATGGATCGGCCGATGCTGACCATGCGATACGAAACCCGCGCCGCCAACGGCGCCCCTATGCTTCGCATAACGCGGAACCCCCAGTGGATCAGGGTGTTAGAAGAAAACGGCAACCCGGCGCACCCGGTCAGCGCCAATTTCGGCGGCCTTGACCTGTATTGGGCGAACCCTATCGAGATCAACGCGCCGAACGGGGTAGAAGCCGATTATCTTTTTACCAGTACCGGCGAGGCATGGTCAATGAGGGAACCTTTTTTCACCAACCCTGAAATTGGCTATATGCTTGAACGGGACGCTGCGCAGACAACGGGCCTCAAGACGCTCGGACTCAGCCTTACCGGCGTTTTCCCGTCATGGTTCGCCGATAAGCCCATGCCGCAGGAGGATGACAATTTTCCCGCCATGCCCGCCCAGCCCAAACCCGCGCGGCTCATCGTTGTCGGCGAAACGGAATTTGCCACTTCCTTTATGACCGTTACCAACGGGCAGCGCAACCTTGATTTTCTGATTCAGGCCGCCGACTGGCTGTGCAATGACGATGACATTATCCAGATACGCTCAAAGGCATCGCAGTCAGGGCGCCTCGATAAAATTATTGATACCGGGAAAAAAGCCTCCGCCATGAAGTTTGCCCAAATCGTCAACGTTTTTGTGGTGCCTTTGCTGGTTATCATGGCCGGCCTTTTCTTTGCCCTCAGACGCAGAAAAGGAGCGTTAAAATGACGTATAACAAAAAAATCTATATCCTTTTGGGCATTATCGGCGCGCTCGCGCTCATATACGTTTTGACCATTATCTTTGATCCTGAGCGGGTTGGTTCGCGCTCTGCCGCCTATTCATGGCTGGAGCCGGGGCAGAAAGACAGAATCAGCGGAATCACCATCACCAGACCCGATGAAACCATCAGCCTCGCGCGCAGCGGGGGAAAGTGGTTCGTGTCACATAACGGAAAGGATTATCCGGCGCGGGAAATGCGGATCGATGACTTTATCGCGGCATTAAGCAAGCGCGCCCCCTATCCGGTGCGCTCGTCAAGCGCCTCTACCCACGAGCGGCTGTGGCTGACGCCGGGGCAGGCTGTCCGCGTCACCGTCGCGGCGGGAGCTGGGCTTCCCCTGCTGGACCTCCTTATAGGGCAGACCGACCCGACCGGGCAAGGCGTCTACCTGCGCAGGCAGGGACAGAACGAAGTCCGCTCCGGCGAGGATGTATTTACCTCCTATACCGAATCGGCATTAACCTCCTGGTACAACCTCAGTTTGTTTCCCGAAACCGAAAACGGCAGACTAAACGCCGCGAACGTCCAGCGGCTGACCGTATACCACCCCTCAGACGGCGGCATGAACGTCCCTCCCCAAATTTTTACCCGCAGCGGCAAGACGTGGACGTTCAACTTTGAGCTTGCCAATCCCGATATGGGAAAAGTTGATAATTATATTCGCGATATTCTCAATACATCAGGGGATGATTTTGTCGATATTGCGCCGTCCGATCCCCTGTTCAACAACAGCCGTATCGTGCTGGAATTGGGGGACGGCAGTATACGGACGATCCGTTTTGGCCCGCCCGATGAAAACGGCGCAGTCCTCGCGGCCGTTTCCGGCTCCGATTGGGTATATTCAATTCCCGGCTGGGCAAACAACCGCTTATTTGTTGATACTGATTTTTTTGAAACGGACTGATCTCTAATTCCTCTCACGGAGGCACGGAGGACACGGAGACCACGGAGAATTAAAATTTTATATTCCCCCCGTGCCTCCGTGCTCTCCGTGCCTTTGTGTGAGGTATTCCTCTTCTTCTTTTATTCCTGTCCTCGGGACTCCATAAACGCGCGGTATTTTTCAGGATCGCTCTTGAAGGCGACGATGTGGGAGATCGGGTCCATCATGGCGCGTTCAAGGGCTTCTTCCGCCTCGAACATCAAACGCTCGGCGTTGACGGGCCTTCCCGAACGGGATGACAGCCCTATGCACAGATCGGTCTTCTCCGTAAACAAGACGGGGTATTTGCCCATCATGCGGTTGTGAAATTCGTCCGCGTTGAGGAAACCGGTATCCAGATTAAAATCGGGGCAGATCACCGAGACGCCCCGTTCGCCTTTCTCACAGACAAAATCCCTCGAGGAAAAAAAGCGCGCCGCATCGGCGGCAAAACGGGCGTAAAAAGTTTCATCGGTAACGGACTTGTATTCGATGGTCAGAAAAGTTAAATCCTGCCCCGCCGCCGCGCAGCGCTGCAGTTCCTCGGTCAGCCGGGTCTCGGTATTTTCCTCCCGGACGATACGTCCCCGCTCTGAATAACTCCCCCCGGCGGCATAACCGGCGGCGGCGGTTGAATTTTTATCAACCGGTTTACTACTGGGGGCATTGGGCCGCGAAAATGCCTTGTCGTTTTTTCTCAGCAATGTATCTACGATTAAGGTAAATAACGCAACGAGCAGAGCGGCGGCAACGAGAAACATCGCCTGTTTCAGGATGATGATCAGTTCTACATCGTTGAGCAGTCTGGCTGTCGCCTGAATGTTGACATTGCGCAGCCCCTGTATCCGCAAAGACCGCCACAGCCCCTCATGGCGGAGATCAATGCGGTTTCTGAAACGCGGCGAACCGTTTACATAGTTGATCGATCTGCCCCGTTCCTTTTCAAAACCGTATTCGCCGTTGGGTCCCGAAATGATAACCCCTTCAAGGGTGGTGCTCGTGTTAAGGTTTTTCTGGATGATTTCAATAAAAGTTTCATCCATAAAACTTAAAACCCCCGCGCTCTCCGCCTGATCGGCAAGATCAAAGAATTCCTGCTCGGCGGTAAGGCGCTGCTGCTCCATATTGGTATTGATACGGACTACAATGGAAACCAGCGCCCCGAGGTACACGAGGATACAGATTGCGGCTACAATAACGCCTATAACCGAACTAATCGAATTTTTTGAAGAATGTGCTCGATCCATGCAACCATTATATACGTTTTTTCCCTTTTCTGCTAGGATTATGGGCATGAATTTGAGAGAATCTTTCCTTCCCGCAGGCTGGTATCCCCGCGATTCCGGTGAAATCAGCCGGTTTTTGTCCGGGATAACCCCGGGCAAGGGCAAGAGTCCAGCCGCCATAGCCCCCCACGCGGGATGGCGTTATGCGGGAAAGATCGCCGCCAGAGCAATGGCCTCTTTGGACGCAGCCATTGAAACGCTGGTGGTTATCGGGGGCCATTTGCCCGCGGGTTATCCGTCGCTGTTCGCCATGGAAGATGCGGTCAGTACGCCGCTCGGCCCCATGACCATTAACACCGCCCTGCGCGACGCCCTGCTCAAAGAACTCGGCGGCAAAGAGGATCGTTACCCGGACAATACCGTAGAAGTGCTGCTGCCCATGGCGCGTTTTTTCTTTCCCAAAGCGTCGCTGCTCTGGCTGCGCCTCCCCGCGCAATTGCCCTCCTTTGACGCGGGCAAAAGTGTCGCGGCGGCGGCCGATACGCTGGGGTGCGCCGTCGCCGTGCTCGCTTCAACCGACCTGACCCACTACGGCTCCCATTACGGCTTTACGCCCCAAGGAACGGGGCCGGACGCGCTGCGCTGGGTGCGGGAAGTCAACGACCGCGGCTTTATTGACGCGGTAATATCCGGCGGCCCTGCCGCCGTTTTGGAACGGGCGGATACGGATAGTTCAAGCTGTTCGGCGGGAGCGGTACTCGGCGCGATGGGTTTTGCGTCCGCCAAAGGGTTGGGCGCCGCCCGCCTCCTTGAATACGGAACCAGCGTTGACGGCGTTGATGCTGACGCCGAAGTCGACTCCTTTGTCGGCTATGCCGCAATGGCGTGGGAAGCGTAATGTTTTTGGATTTTTTGTTCCTTAAGCGGATAAAAGTATTCGCCCTCATCGGGGAAAGCGGCACGGGCAAAAGTTTCAGGGCGAAGCTGGTGGCGCAAAAATACAATATCGAATTTATCATTGACGACGGGCTGTTAATCAAGGACAGCCGGATACTGGCGGGACATTCGGCAAAAAAAGAAAAAACATTTCTGGCGGCGGTCAAGGTAGCCCTGTTTGACGAAAAAGCCCACCGCGATGAAGTCGCCCGCAAACTCCAAAGTGAAAAGATAAAAAAAATTCTCGTGCTGGGAACATCGGAAAAAATGGTGAACAAGATCGCCGCGCGCCTGCAAATGCCGCCGCCGTCAAAACTGATTAAAATTGAGGACATCGCCAGCCATGATGATATTGAAAGAGCGATAAGGACACGGCGCATCGAAGGCAAGCACGTCATACCGGTGCCGTCCATCGAAGTAAAGCGGAGCTATCCCCATATTTTCCATGACGCGGTACGGATATTCATGCGGCGCGGGTCTCCGGTGACTATCGCCACGCCCAAAGTTTTGGAGAAATCGGTGGTCAGGCCGGAGTATTCCAAACGGGGCAAAGTGATCATCTCCGAGGCGGCCCTGAGCCAGATGGTTATTCACTGTCTGGACGAATACAACCCCAATATGCGCATTAAAAAAATACTGGTACGCGACCGCGAAATGGGCTATCAGCTCGTCATCACCATTGACGTGCCCTACGGCATCCAACTGGGGGGAAATATCCATGAATTACAGCGCTATGTGATTGACAACATAGAGCGCTACACGGGTATACTCATAGAAGAGGTTAATATCATTATTGATAAAATTATTCAATAGGGGAAGAATATGAGCGATTTACAGGTACGGTACGCGCAGGAAACCATAACCTGTCCATACGGGGCTATGGCGGATACACTATTCAAATGTTTAGGTATTAATGAGGAATCCATTGTCGCGTTAAAGGTGAACAATGAACTCCGCCCGCTCAAAACCAGACTGGCGGTGAATTGCACGCTGGAACCGGTTCCGCTTGATTCGCCGGAAGGGGCAATGCTCTACCGCCGCTCGCTTGCCTTCCTGCTGGCACTCGCCGTCCGCGACCTCTTCCCTGACCGCAGCCTCCATGTGGGCCACTCGCTCGGCAGCAGCTACTATTATACGATCAGTTCAGGCGATCCGCTTAACGAAAAAGAAGTCGCCGTTTTACAAAAAGAAATGGAGTCCATCGTACAAAAGGACATCCCCATTACCTTCAAGTATCTCGCCTATGAAGAGGCCCTTGAGGAATTTTCGAAAAACCATCAGCGGGATACGGCGCTGTTATTGAACCAGCGCTGCACGTCGCGAATTAAGGTCAATGAGTGCGATGGTTTTCTGGATATGTACATTGAGCCGCTCGTCCCGCGCACCGGCCTGCTCCGCGCTTTTGAGCTTATGCCCTACCATGAAGGTTTTTTGCTGCGTTTTCCCGCCATCGGTCAGGGGATGAAGATCGGCCCCTTTGTTGATGAGCCGGTTCTTTTTGACGTTTATAACGAATATAAAAAATGGGGAGGCATGGTGGGCGTGCGGGTAGTGGGCGAATTAAATTCCCTCGTGGCAAACCGGACTATCAACGATCATATCAGAATCGCCGAAGCCCACCAGTCCCGCAAGATGGCCCATATAGCGGAAAAAATATACGAACAGCGCGACCGGGTAAAAATGGTGCTGCTCGCCGGTCCGTCCAGCTCCGGCAAAACCACCAGCGCGAAACGGCTTTCCATTGAACTTATGGTGCTGGGGATTAAGCCTGTCGCCGTTAGTCTGGACAGTTACTTCGTGGGGAATGATAGAACGCCTAAAGATGAAAAAGGAGATCCCGATTACGAATGTCTTGAAGCTCTGGATATCTCCCTCCTGAACGAACATTTACAAACCCTGTACCGCGGCGGCGAGATAAGCCTGCCGGTCTACGATTTCAAAACCGGCAGCAGCAGGAAGGACGCGGGAAAAACCATACGGCTTAACCGCGGCGAGGTGCTTATCGTCGAAGGCATACACGCCCTCAACGACGCGCTGACCCCCTCCATTGCGCGTGACACCAAATTCAAACTGTACGTCTCCGCCCTGACCCAGCTTAACCTTGACGATCACAACCGCATCCCCACCAGCGACAACCGCCTCCTGCGGCGCATGGTCCGCGACTACCAGTTCCGCGCCAAAGACGCCGCCGGCACGATAAAAATGTGGTCGAGCGTACAGGCGGGCGAGCGCAAACACATCTTCCCGTTCCAGAACACCGCCGACGCCGCGTTTAACTCCGCCCTTGATTACGAGCTTTCCGTGCTGAAATACTACGCCGACCCCCTTCTGCACGCGGTAAAACCCAGCCAGCGCGAATACGCCGAGGCGTCCCGCCTGCTCTCGTTTCTGGAAAACTTCGCCCCCATATCGCCCCACTACGTGCCGGGCGCCAGCATACTGCGGGAATTTATCGGCGATAGTGAATTTAAGTATTAGAATAAGATTTACCACGAACCACACCAACCAACACGAACAAAAAGAAGCTGTCGGAGTACAAGTTCGTGAGGTTCGTGTGGTTCGTGGTAAAATAAAAAAATAATTTCTACCGCCGATCCCGCCACATGTCGTCTAACTCGCGGGTTTCGGCGGCAAATACTTCTTTGCGGTATTCTCCTTCGCGCTTTTCCTTTAGTTTTTCCATCACTTTAAGTTCGCGGGAGGCTTCAAGGTACTGCTCGCGCTTTTCTTCGACTACCAGTTCCGCGCTGGCGGCTTCTTCCATGAGGCGCTCGGCTTCCTGTTCCAGACGGAGGATATAATTGTCCCACGCCAGTACGGAAAGAATACCGTTAGTCTCGGCGGCGTTAATTCCCGTAAAGCGTTCCTTAACCGCGCGGCTGTGAACAAGGGCGTTTTGTTTAATGTTATTTTCGATGGCGTTGAGGATGCTGATGGCGCGTCCCAGTTCGTTCTTCGCTTCCTGTTCGCGGTATTGCCTGAGTTCCAATACTTTTTGAAGGTTAAAACTAAACCGCTTCACTGCGCGGCATCATCCCCGGCGTTCATGCCGGCAACCGGCAGCCCGCGCCCGGCAAAAAGCGCGGCGACGCTGTTTTGCGCCTGCAGGTTTTCCGCGCCGGCCGCAGGCAGCGGAATCTTCTCTTCGGTTTTCGACGGACTGCCTGACATTTCTTCAGCCGGTATGGGGATGCCGGAAATTTTTTCCATCGCGGCAAAGGTGTCCGCTTCAGTTGAATGTTCATCAACCGCCTGAATCAAAAATTCCTCAATGGACGGATGTTTGGCGATGGCCTCGTCAATCGCGGGATTGGAACCGGCGTGATACGCTCCCACATTGATCAGATCCTCCGACTCGGCGTAAACCGCCATAGTCCGGCGGATCGCGCCTGAGGCCTTGTTATGCGACGGCCCTGAAATTGAGGGGGCGAGACGGGAAATGCTTTGCAGCACGTCAATCGCCGGATAATGGTACGCCTGCGCCATACGGCGGGAAA
>JGI24698J34947_10002082_pt1 | contig 10700 bp, 7 predicted proteins | sample TergutMp193P3_FD_34947 | JGI IMG/M metagenome (IMG submission 34947) | reverse complement strand
AATGATTAGCAATAACTACTATCAAAAATCAATACCCACAATACCCTTTGTCCATAAGCCTTACTACACTGCTTTTCTAATGCTCAAGTGTCAAAGTCGGGCTTTCAAATAAACACAGGGCTTCTTCCCCCTGTATCCGCCCGCCGGAGGCCACGTTGTCGAAAATATCGCTGATGGTCATGTCATGGCTCATACAAGTCGCCTTTGAAGAAATTATATGCCAATTACTATTCCGGCTTGTACGCCAACGAGTTGTAAGAGGGATTGATTTCTGTTTTCCGATAAACATTATTGATCGCGTATGCTATAATTGTGTTTGGGATGCAATTCACCCATAAAGGTTCCTGTATGCAAACTGTCGAATTGATATTTCAGGTTTCGTCGTCCAATCCAGCAATGATCCCTATTGATCATTCCCATGCCTTGTATGGCGCTGTTAAAAACGCTGTGCCTGAATTGGCGTTGTGCGAAAATTTAGGTATTCACGCTTTGCGCGGCAAGGTATTCGGTAAAGACTTGATAATGCTTGATAGAAGAAAGGCTAAATTAAGGCTACGCTTGCCCATGGAATTTGTCCCGAAGGCATTGCGGTTAGCAGGTCATGTTTTGCGTGTACACAATTCGCGCATTAGTATTGGGGTATGTACTATAGCGCCGCTTAATTCGGCAAAAACACTTTGGGCCAGGATGGTTACTCGTAAATTTGAAAACCACGACAATAAAATAGCTGAAAATTCATTACAAAATGCCCTTCAAGACGCCTATCCCACCGCCAAGTTCAAAATTAAAAGAGCCAGAACAATAAATATCCATCAGAAGCAGATTTTGGGATTTGAAGTGTTAGCAGAAAACCTCAGTCCAGATGACAGCCTTAAACTTCAATCATTAGGCTTTGGAGGTCGTCGTGCTTTTGGATGCGGAATTTTTGTGACAGTTGGGGCGAAACATGGAACCTGAGCGACTATTGGCCAAGAGGCGGGACAAAGACCAAAAACAAGCGCCAACAATTGCTTGGCATACCAAGCACGTATTGGATTGTGCGAAACGCTTACTTGAGCTACGTGCAGAGAATGCCATTGACGCTATGGGTTTAGCGCCGCCATTCAAAGGGGTTTTGGAGAGAATTGTAATATTTGCGGCATGGTTACATGATATTGGCAAATGCTTATCCAGTTTTCAGCGTATTATACAAGGCGGGCTTGTACAGTCACCCTACAGGCATGAGGCCGCCAGTTGGTATATAACTACGCAAATTCTTGATGTCTTTATAGCAAGTTATGTCCCTGACAAAGTAGAAAGATGGATGATAGCGGTTTGTGTTGCGGGGCATCATAGAAGATTTCATAGAGATGATGATGACGGCGCAATTCGTGATTTCGTCGGCGAAGACGAATTATATTTAAATCATAAAGATTTCCGTGAATGGATAGAGTTAATACCTGTCAATAACATTATAGGTGAATTGCCATCTTTCAACAACAAGACACTTTCAGCAAACTATTTGTACAAAGCTATGTCGAAATCATTCATAGACTATGACGAGGCTGATTTTCCAGTTCTAAGCGATGGACAAAAGAAAATAATTAGCCTTGCAAAATCATTTTTGATAGCTGCAGACGTTTCGGCTTCCGCATTGTCAAAACATTCTATCAAATTTGATTGGGTGGAGGAAAAATTAGGAAACCGAGCGAGTTCTGAAAAACTTAAAACACTATTAGATGCAAAATTGAGAGGTAAAGCACTACGCGAATTCCAGGAAGCCATTGCCCAAAGCAATGCCCCGTGGACATTCCTTAAAGCAGGTTGTGGAACTGGAAAAACGGCAGCCGCTTGTGCATGGGCAGAAAGAAATCACCAAGGACGCCAGCTATGGTTGACATATCCCACCACTGGAACTGCAACGGAAGGCTTCAAGGATTACGTGATGGGAGCAGATTTAGAAGGCTCGTTGCAACATTCAAGGGCAAATTTAGACATCGAACTTAAATTGATAGACATAAGTGAAGAAAATGACGAAAACGAATTACCACAAAGAGATATAGCCCTAAGAGGCTGGGGAGCAGATACAGTAGTTGCAACTGTTGATACTATACTTGGTATAGTGCAGAACCACAGAGCGGGGTATTATGCCTACCCTGGCATACTAAAAGGCGCATTGGTTTTTGATGAAATTCACTCCTACGACAACCGTCTTTTTGCTAGTTTGTTGCGTTTTTTAGAAGCACATCCAAATATTCCCTGCTTGTTTATGACAGCGAGCTTGCAACAACATAGAGAACAAGCACTAAAGGAGCTTCATCATCGACTATTTAAAGAAGAATTAAAAATTATTGAAGGGCCGAAAGATTTGGAAACAATACCCAGATACTATCAGTCCAAAGAAGACCCATGGGCTGCGATTGAGCATTGTAGGCAACAGAGAGGCAAAGTGCTATGGGTTTCAAATACAGTGGATCGTAGCATGTGCATAGTGGATGAAGCAGAAAAAAAAGGCATAAAGCCACTACTTTATCACAGCCGCTACAAATATATAGACAGAGTAGCGCGCCATAAAGACATTATTGACGCATTTAAAGAAGAAAATGATGATTTTGTATTTGCAAGCACAACTCAGGTTGCTGAGATGAGTTTAGATATATCAGCTGATCTGTTAATAACAGATATCGCGCCAATTCCGGCGATGATACAGCGCCTCGGACGTTTGAATCGCTGGATAAAGACTAATTCACCTGTGCGTCCATTTATTGTGATATATGACAAACAACGTGAAAATGCGCCATACAGATTAGACGATTTAGAATACACAAAAGAATGGCTAAAATCCCTTTCTGAGCAAATTTCACAACAAGACCTAGTCGAATATTGGCCACAACAAAAAGAAGAGCATAGCCGCATATTCTCCTATTGGCTCGACGAGCCATTTTGGACGCAGAAAACTTCCCTGCGCGAAGCATCGTCAGGCATGAGCATTATCTTGGAAGAAGACACAAGAAAAAAACCAATATCTGCCTATCAAATAAGTATGCCGCCAAGAAAAACTGCAAGTATGGAAAAATATAGGGGATTATGGGTTGCAAAGAGAAATCAGGTTTGCTATGATGAGTTTAGGGGAGCGTCATGGCTAAAAAAATAAACAAAGGCGACGAGGCTGGCTCTTTGTGTATCGCCCTGAACGCGCCTGGAATGACGCCTATGTTAAAAGCAGGTCTTGGGGGACTGGCGGCAAGCTTGAGGGCAATCAACAAAAAAACGGGTCAGAAATGGCAGAGCGGTGTAAGAGTGCCGCTAAAGAATGGGTTTGCCACGGTTGAAGAAACAAAAATCACAATCGAATGGCCGGATGATGAACTGAAAAACACCTTCGAGTTTCTGTGGGGAGAGTCATTTCAGATTTCAAATGGCGTAATTTATCTGCCGGGGGCGCATTCACGTCCGTTTGATGGTTGCGATGTGTTACCAATAAGATTTCAAAATGGCCTCAAAGCAACTTTTTTGCAACACGGAAAGAAAGAGATAAGAGATGAAGGCGAAGAAAATTGTCTAACTATTAGTATTGATGATAAGGATATAAACTTGACTTATCGTTTTTTTAATTCTTATGTCCACAAAAATAAATTGTCGAAAATAATTGATCACGTTTCAAGAAAAAAACCTCTTGAGTTGGCTGGTTGGGCTTACCCCGGTGCAGCTGTAAAAATTACTGGTGATAAAAAAACTAAATTCAAATATGATCCAGATATTGCAATAGCGGCGATTTTCAGCATCATTGGTTGCGTAAGTTTGGCAAATGAACGTGATACTAGTGGTTTTCTAATCATTCCAGAACCATCAAATTTAATTGAATATGCTAGATACTTATCCAATTTAATGCCAGCGGGGCTTCTTGACACCGCTCCAGCTAGCCTGGGTGATGCTGTTATGCTTGCCGAATTTTATTCTTTTATAAACGGCATAGAAGTGCCATATATTTCAAGTATTTGTGGCGTGTTTATGAAACGTATGAAATGGAGTAATCAACAAAACTTCAGGGCTTCACTAATTAGTACTAGTGTCAAATCCTTTGATTATGAATTATATAAGATTATACGCAATAAACTTCCACCAAAGCTTACACAAACTGAAGATAAGAAGATACAACCAAGTTATTTAAGGGCTTTTGCCTCAGATAATCTTGTGCGTGACAAACCTTGGTACACTGATTTTTCAACTTACACTTTAGGACTGCTTGACTGCTCAGAAAAGGAGGCTTTGATCGCAATGACAGACAAACTGCCAAACACCGAAAGACTATTGGTAAAGGCTGTACACAAGGCCATAGAATGCCAACTAGGAAAAATCTCTAAAGATCATAGGGCACTTGGAGGCGATTTAGGCAAGCGTTTCGAGAATGAAATGCAGCGCATACGCCTATCGTTTTCAAGCGCAAAAACGCAAGATCAAGTTCGAAAAGCGTTTGCTGATCTATGGAGCAAAGCTGGCATGTTAGAGACCATGCAAAATCACTGGGAAGAAATTACAGCATTTATTTTGAATAATAAAAAATGGACTCTATCCCGTGATTTAGCGCTAATTGGACTTGCCAGCTATAAGGGGCAAGAAAAAGACAAACTCAAGGAGAAGCATGAAGATACTTACTAAGCCACATGCTTTCGCGGTCAAACTTAATCACCAATCCTGACATTGGAGGAAACAATTTATGTCAATTCATATTCACGCAACGATCCTTACCGCACATGGAGTTGCGGCTAACAATCGCGGCCTTACTGAAGGTAACATTACTACACTGCAAAAACTTATGTGGGAAACTGGACAGATGCACACAACGGTTTCTGCGGAATCAATTCGTTTTGCTTTAAGGCAGCGGTTTCAAGAGGCAGATGAAAAAATATTGAATAGGACTTACGACAATACTGAGCACAAAAATCAATGGAAAGATTCAAAATTTGATAATTGGAAAGAATATTTGGACAATGATTTGTTGGGCTTCATGTCCGTAGCTATGGAGTCTGAAAACCAAGTGGATTCAGACTCTGAAAACAAAGATGAAAAAGGCAGTGATAAAAAGGGCAAGGCCAAAAAAGGAACCGCTGTTCGCCGTAGCCCGCTTGAGATCACACGCGCTGTCAGCCTTTTACCCTGGTTAGGCGATGCCACATCTAATTTTGCAAGTCCAGACGCTACCCTTTCAGCACAAAAGAAGGGTACTAATCCAGCGCCCTACGGCACAGAAATGCACGCTACACGATATCAATACAGCTTAAGTCTAACACCCGGACGCCTTGAAAAGCCAGAGCGGACCGTAACTGCATTAAAGGCTATTTGCTCGCTTGGAACGGTCGCCGGTAACAATGCGCGATTTTTGTTTGACTTTAGTCCTGAAAGTATAATATTTAGAGTTACGGAAGATCCCGCTCCCAGAATTCTGTATTGCTTTGACGCGGGCGAAGACAATTTTGTACACTTAAAGCAGCTTGTTCAAAAGGTTAAACACGGTGACATAAAAAATGAAGAATTGTTCATCGGCGGTTTAATTTTAGAATACTTAGAACACGATGACATAGAAATACTTGGTCAAAACAGAAATGCAGGTGTCATAAGCGCCTGCGAAAACGCATTAAAAAAGGCAAAATTGATATGATTGGCATACACATTAGTGTTCCAATAGCCAGTTGGCGCAAAGACAGAGCTACACAACTGCTAGAAACTGAAATACTTCCACCCCCTTCGACATGTTATGGAGCTTTACTTTCGCTTGTTGGTGAAGAAAATAGAGAAGCTCATCTTGGAGCCAGAATTACTGCTGGGTTCTTTGTGGATAATATCTATAGTGATTCCCGTTTTTTAAACACTGTATTGAGAACTCTATGGAGAATCAAAGATAAGGATATTCCACAGGGAAACGACAAAAATAATTGCCCCGACTTGCAACAATTATGGTGCAAGTCGGAACTAATGATTTGGTGTGACAGCAGTGAGGAAAAACAGAAAAACTCTGATAATCGGCTAGAGCATAGAATCGTGACCGCTTTTGAAAACCCTAAAACAATTTCACGTTTTGGCGGGTGGTCCCTTGGTGAAAGCACACATTTGATTAACGATGCGTGGTTAATCCGAGATGCCGCACCGCCGTCAACATGCCGTACCTTTTTGCTTGATGCAAATGGAAGCCATACACTGCCAATCTGGGTTGATCACGTTGGTATGTCGGGCACCAAGTATGCCGTCGGGAATTTGGTGGAAATAAATAGCGCCCCAGGATTAGAACAACTGCCACAAATACCGCTGACGCCATGACTTCTACCAGGGTTATGGCGATACACGCCTTTGCATACTGCCCGCGTCTTTTCTATTGAGAAGAGGTAGAAGAAATCCGAATTGCGGACGAGCGCGTTTTTGAGGGCAGAGAACTACATCATCAATTGGAAAGCAGCGAAAATTCAGAAATCCATACTTTTACGCTGGAGAGCGAAACCTGGGGACTAAAGGGAAAATTGGATGCATGCCGTTGCGCTAAGGGGAATTGGTATGTTATAGAACACAAAAAAGGGCGTAGTCGAAAAGGCGACCACGGAGCGGAAGCCTGGGACTCAGACCGCTTGCAAGTTACCGCCTATGCTGTCTTACTATCGGAACACTTCGAAACTCAAGTGACAGAAGCCCGTATCCGCTATCATGCGGATAATAAAACCGTACAATTAAATATTGGCTATCAAGAACAACAAGAACTTAAATCCGCAATTAAAACAATAGAGATTCTTAGAGAAAGCGCGACGCGACCCCAAATCACGCCCCACGCAAAACGATGCATTCATTGCAGCCTTGCCCCGGTTTGCCTGCCTGAAGAAGAGCGATTTAAGGTTAGAGAAGATTGGGAACCATTAAGGTTATACCCAAAACATCACGACCGTTTAACTCTTCACGTAGTAGGCCATGGAACCCAGTTGACAAAATCAGGTGACAGATTAGTTGTAAAACCCTTAAAGGACAGTGAAGAAAGCTATCCAATAGAGCAAGTTGAGCAAGTTGTTTTACACGGTAACGCACAAGCAACTACACAAGCTATTCACTTATGTTTTTCGCGGGATGTTCAAATTCACTGGCTTGGCACTGGAGGCCGTTATTTAGGCGGCTCCGCGCCTGGTAGAGGAGGGGTTCAACGACGTATTCGACAGTATGAAGCGCTAAGCAATCCTGCTTTTTGTTTGGAACGCGCAAAGGAATTAGTACGCGCAAAACTACGTATGCAACTCGCCTTTTTACTGCGCGCAACACGTGGCAAAAATAGGAATGTACAACTTCAAAATAACTTTAATGAATTGCGTATGTGCCTTCAGGCAATTCCTCAATCAAAAAATATAGAATATTTGAGAGGCGTTGAAGGCCAGGGAACACAAGGCTACTTTGAATCCTTAGATCAATTAATATTTGCAGATTTGCCGCCGGAACTACATTTTTATGGAAGAAATCGAAAGCCGCCTAAAGACGCCGTTAATGCTTTGCTATCCTTTGGATATCAGTTGCTTTACCGTGACATCGTTTCAGCTATATTAGCCGTTGGTTTGGAACCATCATTTGGAGTAATGCACACTGCGAGATCCGCGGCATACCCGTTAGCGTTAGATATCATGGAACTTTTTCGCGTACCCTTGGTTGACATATCAGTAATAGCAAGCCTTAACAGGCGACAATGGAATTTAGACGAGCACTTCAACAAACTTGGGGTGGGCATATATCTAAATGATGAGGGCCGTAACCAAGCCATATCGCTATTTGAGGCGCGTAAAACTGAAACCTGGAAACATCCCGTGCTTGGTTATAGCCTGAGCTATCATAGGCTAATGGAGTTAGAAGCGAGACTGCTGGAAAAAACATGGATGGGGCATCCGGGACTATTTGCCATCTGGAGTTTGCGGTGAAGCATCCACCTGAAAGGCACTGGTACATCGTTTCTTATGATGTATCTGACGACAAACGCAGAGCTAAAGTGGCTAAATGTCTGGAAGGTTATGGGGAACGTATGCAGTTTTCAGTATTTCGCACATTTCTAAGCCGGAGGGCGTTAGCGCGATTAAGGTTTGAGCTTAGCCAAAAAATGGATAATACCGATGGGTTACTTATTATACATCTTTGTCCATCATGCCAGTCGCGCATTCAAGACAGGCATGGGTCAAGAGATTGGAGGTCGGAGGTTCCACTGGGTTTTAAAATCACAGGCGATACAATCAAGCACCAATCTGAAAAAACAGCCGACTGACACAAATACGCGTTGAATATAAGAAAAACTGCAATAGTTTAAACCAATGTCCATGAATGTCCCCAAGTTCTATGTTTACAATAAATACTAAACCAGCGGCGTTTACTTCCGGTAAGATATTTGGCAAAATTTGTACATGCTTGAAATAGTTCTTTGAAAACCTTAATAGCGATGATAGTATTCAGCATACGGGCTGTTTCCAGATATAATGCCTACGGGCGTTGAGCACGCGACTAAAACCATCGCTGGAAACTTTTTGAAATACTGTTTCCAGATATAATGCCTACGGGCGTTGAGCACCCAAGGACGAACATCAGGATGGGACAGCATCGCCTGCTGTTTCCAGATATAATGCCTACGGGCGTTGAGCACTTCCATTGCGCCGCTCTTGTTGAATCGGCGCGAAGTCTGTTTCCAGATATAATGCCTACGGGCGTTGAGCACACGACGCGTTGGCCGTTATCCGGCGCTTTGATAGCTGTTTCCAGATATAATGCCTACGGGCGTTGAGCACGTGGGACAAGCACGAAGGTGTGCCGATTATTCCAGCTGTTTCCAGATATAATGCCTACGGGCGTTGAGCACCAGGCCCCGACCTCACCAAGAGCGCCAAAAAAGACGCTGTTTCCAGATATAATGCCTACGGGCGTTGAGCACCCTCTTAATGGTGGTTACATGAAATATTCCGATTGCTGTTTCCAGATATAATGCCTACGGGCGTTGAGCACAATGTCCAGCAAAACACTAGATAAAGTATGCCCAACCCTGTTTCCAGATATAATGCCTACGGGCGTTGAGCACAATGTGAACGATGACTGCATAATACCTACCTACACACTGTTTCCAGATATAATGCCTACGGGCGTTGAGCACAAGCGGATTGAGAGAATTGCCCAGGCGCTGCTCTTCTGTTTCCAGATATAATGCCTACGGGCGTTGAGCACACGGCAACTATCGCAATATTCACCGCTCGGAATATCCTGTTTCCAGATATAATGCCTACGGGCGTTGAGCACACTGAAGAAGACGCCCGCGAATGGGCGGAGCACCATCCTGTTTCCAGATATAATGCCTACGGGCGTTGAGCACGGCGCTGGAACTTTACCTGAAAGCGAGGCGAGATTCTGTTTCCAGATATAATGCCTACGGGCGTTGAGCACTATTGCAACAGGCAAGCTAAGATTTAAAAACAATTCTGTTTCCAGATATAATGCCTACGGGCGTTGAGCACACATCTCCACTGCGGGCGGAGGGCTGACGGCATATGCTGTTTCCAGATATAATGCCTACGGGCGTTGAGCACACGATTTTCAGGTAGTTATCAATGTCGCCCTTGACTGTTTCCAGATATAATGCCTACGGGCGTTGAGCACGCAACACGGCCTTGTCAGGCACAACGCATGACAGCACCTGTTTCCAGATATAATGCCTACGGGCGTTGAGCACCACGCCAATTATCCCTGGAACCACCTCATAACTACTCTGTTTCCAGATATAATGCCTACGGGCGTTGAGCACATGTTGGCTGGCGTTTCCAAGCGCACCATATACCCTGTTTCCAGATATAATGCCTACGGGCGTTGAGCACGCGTGACGACTAAAATATTCACACTCGCTATCACACTGTTTCCAGATATAATGCCTACGGGCGTTGAGCACATTGCCTTAGACCTGGCAAACCGCATGAGCGCAAGCCTGTTTCCAGATATAATGCCTACGGGCGTTGAGCACCGTAACACTCCAGGCAGATTCGTCCAGGCGACTTCCTGTTTCCAGATATAATGCCTACGGGCGTTGAGCACGGATAAGCAGAATTACGGAACGGATTTTGCGGACGCCTGTTTCCAGATATAATGCCTACGGGCGTTGAGCACGGGTCAAACAGCGGCGTTGATTCGCTCGGCGCCTGGGCGACTGTTTCCAGATATAATGCCTACGGGCGTTGAGCACCGGCCTCCCCGAAGTTTTCACACGCACGGATGGCTTCTGTTTCCAGATATAATGCCTACGGGCGTTGAGCACAACAGCTCGAGGAGTGGATTTTGGGCGCTTACCAGGCTGTTTCCAGATATAATGCCTACGGGCGTTGAGCACCTCGCAACGTGGGCAGGGGACATAAAATAATCCCCCTGTTTCCAGATATAATGCCTACGGGCGTTGAGCACCTATTCATCAGGGTTTTCAAGGTGTTGATTTTTTGCTGTTTCCAGATATAATGCCTACGGGCGTTGAGCACATATAGTGCGCGATTGCAGGATGCTGGAGGTTTTGCGGCTGTTTCCAGATATAATGCCTACGGGCGTTGAGCACAGCCAGAAGCGCAAAAAAGACAAGGATCAGGTTGCCCTGTTTCCAGATATAATGCCTACGGGCGTTGAGCACTGGCCCCACTCAAGAAACATGCGCCGATAGAACTGCCTGTTTCCAGATATAATGCCTACNGGCG
>JGI24698J34947_10002081_pt1 | contig 10701 bp, 8 predicted proteins | sample TergutMp193P3_FD_34947 | JGI IMG/M metagenome (IMG submission 34947) | reverse complement strand
TCGCCGGGTGATATGCAGAATTCCCCACCCGAAAAACCCTGATTGTCTGCTTGATCGCTTTGTGGTCTGACATATCTTTGTCGCGGCGAGAGCGGGGAGCCATGAGGGCAGCATATGGGCGTTGTGAAAAAGAAGTTTCACTTTTAGAAAAGTTCAACGCCCATCGAGCTGCCCTCATGGCTAGCCCGCTTCGCCGCGCCGGATCGATATGTCTGATGTCGTTTGCGATCATCCCGACAAATCAGAGTTTATGAAATTTTGCTTGACAGTCACCAAAATCTATCATATCATAAGATATCTACAGATATTGTATCTCAATACTACACTTTCCAGGAGGATTTAAATGAAAGCAGGTAAAATTCTTTGGATCGGCGTTGCCATGATGCTGGGGATCAGCATGATGGTTATGGCGATTGGATCATCGCAGGCGGGCGCCGCCACCGGCAGCGGCGGGGTAACCACCATTACTGTTTGGTCCAATGACGCGGGCTCGGAGGCCGGACACAGGCCAATAATCGAAAGGTTCAACTCAACAACCGGCGCCCAGAGGGGTATTCGCGTGGATTACACCATCTACGGCGCGGACTGGCAGACCGCCATGAACGTGGCGATGGAGACAAACCGCGAGCCCGACATGATGAAGACCTTCACCAACTTCGAGCAATACATTGAGGCGGGAAGAATGCTTCCCTGGACCGAAATCCCCGGGATAGAGGACATTCTGAGGGCGCAGGAACCGTACGCGAGAAACCAGAATTCGGTATTTAACGGCGTAACTTACAGCGTAGTGTGGAACGGCTGGTACTCCGGTTTCCATTACAACAAATCTCTGGTTCAGAGGGCCGGTTTCGCCGCTCCCCCCAGAACCTGGGCTGAATTTGAGCAGCAGGCAATCGCAATCGCCCAGCTTGAGCCCGGCAGGATCTACGGCTACGCCATGCCCCTCGTGTGGAGCCCCGACTTCACGACCTGGATGACGGAATACTTCGCCGCTTCCTCCATTGGGCACCTGTATTGGAACTTCACCGAGGGCAGGTTCCAGTTTGCCGATTTCACCCCCTACTTCGAGATGCTCGGCCGGATCAGGGACGCGGGTGCGATGTTCCCCGGCATGGAGAGCCTTTCCGACGATCAGCAGAGGGCCTATTTTGCCGACGGGAGGATCGGCTTCATCGGCGGCGCGGGCTGGAACGTAGGCGTTCTTTACGACCAGTTCCCCTTTGGCGGCGGCGCGAGCGGCTCGCCGGCTAACCCCTCAGGCTGGGATTACGCGCCGATGCCGGTGCAGAACCTGAACACCAGCTATGCGGTTCCAGTTTCCGCGGCCGCGTCCTATGTTGTCAGCGCGAAGGTCAGGAATGACAGGGACAAACTGAACAAGATCGGCGAGGTCATCAGGCTTTTCGTAGGCGATGAAACGCAGATCTCCATGTTCAACGCCGGTTATTTCATGCCTATCAGGCCGGATATTGTCTCCAGGGGCTCTCCGCAGCGCCAGCAGTTTATCAGTTTCGGCCAATCGGCTACCCGTCTTATCACCATGCCCACCGGGCCGACTACCCGCATAACCCCTGAAGGCGCCGACAGGGTCGCCGTCATCGGCCAGATCCTCACCGGCCAGATCCCGGTCACGGGTATCCGCGCCGCGCTGGAAGACCTCGACAGGCGCTACAACGCCGCCTTTGATCAGGCCGTCAGCAGGAATCAGTTGGTCAGGGCGAATTTCATCGATACCACTTTTGAAGCAAGGATGCAGGGAAGATAAGCGGGGTAAAATTCCAGTGATTTAAAAATTTGGGGCTGTCTGCGCCGTCAACTTCGTTGGCGCGGACAGCCCGTTTTTTTTATTGCTTATTCCTTTCGGCAAATTGCAAATTTGCCGTTGCTCATTTATAATTGCTACCTGGATGGAGGCGCTTTATGGTGAAAATCAGAACTCGTTCCGTTAGAACAAAAGACCTGGCGGGCAGTCATGTGCAGGAATTTTTTATGCTTCTGCCCTTCTTCGTCGGGTTTGTGACCTTTACGATTTATCCCATCCTGTGGGCGCTCCGCTGGGTTATGTACGATTATTCCGGTCTGGGGGCGCCCTACTTTGTCGGGCTGGACAACTTTGCAAGGGCACTGTTCCGGGACAGGGAATTTTGGCGCTCCATGTCCAACACCTTCTACCTGGCCTTCATGAAACTCATCATCGAATTGCCGCTGGCCCTTCTTTTGGCTTTCTTCCTCAACAACAAGGTCAAGGGCAGCTCGATTCTCAGGATCATCTACTTTCTCCCCACCGTCTTCAGTATAGCGGTGGTTGGGCTGATCTTCCTCATCCTCTTCAGCGCCTACAATGGAATCGTAAACTCGGTGTTGATTGCCGTCGGCTTCCTCAAGTCGAACTACAACTTCTTTGGCGACCGCTGGTCTGCCCTGAACGTGGTTCTTCTGGTCTCCACCTGGTCCACCTTCGGGATAAACATGATCTACTTCCTCATGGGCCTGCAAAATATCCCCAATGAACTATACGAGTGCGCCACCCTTGACGGCGCTTCGGGTCCGCGGCAGTTTTTCTCCATTACCATACCGATGCTTGCCCCTGTAATGCAGATGATCATCATGCTCAGTGTGATTGGGACGATGAGGATCAACGACGTGATAATTGTCATGACCAACGGACAGCCAGGAGGGACCACCGAAGTGGCGATGTCCCACATTCTAAAGATGTTCTTCAGTTTCAGCGTGGGCGGCGGACGGCGGCAGTTGGGCTACGGCTCGGCTCTGGCCATCATAATGGGGGTGATTCTGGCCGTAATGACCATTATTTACCTGAATGTGTCCAAACGGATGAAGAGCGTCTATTAGGAGGAAGGCATGAAAACCGGCGCCATAACCAAATTCTGGTTTACGATAATCTATATTTTTCTTGCCATAATGGTCTTTGTCTCCCTCTTTCCGGTGATATACATCTTTCTGTCTTCGTTCAAAACCAACATGGAAATAATGCTTGGCGGGACCAAAATACTGCCTGCCGAATGGATGTTCAGCAACTATAGCCGCGCGTGGCGGCTGGCGAACTTCTCCCAGTACACGTGGAACAGCGTCTACATGTGCGCCTTTATCGTGGGGGGCGCGATTATCGCCGCGACCATTCAGGGCTACGTGTTCTCCCGCGGCACGAGCAGGTTTACGAAGTTCGTCTACACGATGGTGATGGCCTCGCTTTTCATCTCCGTGGGGAGTTTGAGCCTCTTCCCCCAGCTGCAGGTAACGCAGTACCTGGGTATTGACCGCAGCCTGTGGGGGGTGATCATCATCTACGTGTTCGGCCTTAACGTCACGCAGGTATTCCTCTCCACGAGTTACTATAACCAGATACCCAGGGAGATCGACGAGGCGGCGCGCATAGACGGGTGCAGTTTTTTCCACATATATAGGGCGATCCTGCTGCCGCTGACCAAGCCCCTCATCGCAACCATCGGCCTCATCACTTTCCGCGCTTCCTGGAGCGAGTTCCTGATGCCGTACATCTTCACCCTGGGGGCTCCCGATAAGTGGCCGCTGGTGGTAGGCGTGGTGAACCTGAGATCGATGGGCGGCGAATCCGCCGTTGCCTGGGACCTGATGCTGGCGGGCATCAGTATTTCGATTATCCCGATGATGGCGGTCTACCTTAGCCTGAACCGCTTCTTCATCACGGGTCTTACGGAGGGCTCGATAAAGGGATGATTCTTAAAAAATTTTTACCACGAACCAACACAAACCTCACGAACAATATGAGAATATTGGAGTACAAGTTCGTGGTGTTCGTGACGTTCGTGGTTAATTGATTTGGGGGATGATCTTGAAACTGAAAGACAAAGTTGTTCTTATCACCGACGGGGCGTCGCCGACAGGGCTGGCGATTGCCGAGCGCTTCAAGGCCGAAGGCGCGATTCTGTGCCTGAATGTGTCACGGGATATTTTGGTAAGCGCCGCTTCGCTTTCCGAGGGAATCGACAAGGCGCTTGCCGTGAGGCGGGCAGCGGCTATTGCCACTCTGCTTGCGTCGTCAAGCACTGAGGCGCTTGACTCAGGGACAGGCATCCTCGTCCACGCGAATCCTGTCGTCAAAGAAGAGGTGGACTCAGGCGTCGCCGCCGTCCTTGATAAATACGGGCGGATCGACGTGGTGGTTCACAACAACAACGAGGTGATACGCGCAACCCTGGAGGACTGCAGTGACGAGGCCTTCGACATGACGATGGAGATCAACGCCAAGAGCGCCTTTCTCTTTGCCCAGGCCGCGGCCGCGCCCATGAAACAGGCGGCGAAGGGAAACTTCGTGTTTATCAGCTCCATTCACGATGAGAAGCCCTCAGGCGCGGCCTTTGCCTACAGTCTCGCCAAGGGCGCCCTCAAAATGCTGGTCAAAGAGATGGTTCTGGACCTGGGGCCCCACAATATCAGGGCCAATATCGTAAACATGGGGCCGATGGAAGGCCACGAGGAGCTTTTCTCCGGCAGCGTCTCCCCCCTCTACGAGCACACGAAAGAGCGTATCTCCAATATGCGCCTATGCACCCTTGAAGAAGTGGCCAACGCGGCGCTCTTCTTCGCGTCGGATGACTGCCCGTCGGCCACCGGCGCCAGCCTCAGCCTGGACGGGGGCTTCCTCCTCTCCTACTTCAGCGGCAGGAAAAGGAAATGAGCCTTGAAGGAAAGGCGGCTGTGGTAACGGGTTCCGCCACGGGGGTTGGCCAGGGAATAGCGCTGGCCCTGGCGGAAGCCGGGGCGAAGGTCGCGGTAACCTACAACCAGAACCCCGCGGACGGAACCATGCGGCTTATAAAAGAAGCCGGGGGCGGAGCAATCGCCGTCAAGGCCGATGTCCGCAGCAGGGAAAGCATCCGTCACTTGATGAAAGAAGCCTACAACGCCTTTGGGCGGCTTGACATCCTCGTGAACAACGCCGCGTACCAGCCGAACAGGCTCTTATGCGAATACACCGAAGAAGAATACGATTGGGTCATGGAAGTTAACCTCAAGGGCTACTGGCGCTGTATTCAGGAGGCCTTGCCCTATCAAAAACAGGCGGGACACGGACGTATTATCAACGTGGCTTCGATACACGCGAAAAGGCCCACGGGCTTCGACCCGGTTTACGCGGCTTCCAAGGGCGGCATAAAGATGCTCACCCGCGAGGCGGCTTTGGCGCTTGGCAAGTACGGCATAACCGTCAATACCCTGAGCCCCGGCGCCGTTCACACTACACTGCCGCCGAACAAGCGTCCCGTCACAAACAGCGTCAATCGTCAGGGACTTGAGTTCCGGAATTTCCCGCCGGGCGGCTTCCTTTCCGGCAGAATAGGCTTCCCCGCCGACATTGGCCGCTGCGTCGTCTTTCTCGCAGATGAGCAGAGCCAGTATATTACAGGTTCCACTATCCGCGCGGACGGCGGCGCCATGATGCACTAGAAAATCATGCCGCGTGTACTTGACATACTTCAAAATATCAATAGATTAATAATACATGACTGATAAAGTAAAAAATTCTGAAACCCGGAAAAACGAGGGCGACGGTAAACAGCCCCTTTTCACGCAGCTTTTATTCGCGGCGCTGGCTTTTCTGGCAATGGTGGTTTTAAGCTACGTTTTGGTGCGCGATATAGTACGAAGAAACCTGGTTCGAAACGCGGAAACCGTTATTCTGCTTGTACAGACCCAGATTGAAAACGACCTGAATGAGCCCAAAATGAATTTGGCCGCCTTCGCGCAGACGCTGAAAACCCTGATAGCGCATAATGAGAATGAAAGCACAATACGCGGTTATTTTTTCGACGTAGCCGATTATTTAACTTCAAGCGAGTATACTATTCCGAGTTTTGACGGCCTTTTCGGGTATCTTGAAACTTTTCCGGAAGGCCCCGTTTTTATAGAAAATTTCACATGGGACATTCCATCTGACTATCATCCCACAGAACGCCTCTGGTATCAGAACGCAATTGACGCGAACGGCGGTATAGCGGAAACGATAGCGTATAACGATATAATTTCCGGTGACAATATCCTGATATACTCGATCTGCATTCTGGATGACTCAGGCAGCCGGCTTGGCGTTGTAGGCATACGGCTGAAGATTGACGTTCTTGGGCAGGCTATCGTCGAAACGGCCATTGACCGCGGCGGCTGGGGTATGTTGATAAGCCGTGAATTAATCGTGCTTTCCCACATAAACAAACCTTTTCTGGGCATAGACGCGCGCTCCCCGCTTTTTCCCCCTCATATCTATGTGCCTCAAATGGTGAGGGGGGAAAATGTTTCCGCGGGATCGATGAAAGATTACCTGGGCAATCAGTCAATAACTTTTTTCCGCAGGCTTTCAAACGGCTGGTACCTGGGGCTTGTTACGCCTGAGGGCCCGTTCTATCAGAGCCTCACAACACTGGCTTTCATATTGGGGACATTGGGCGCGGTATTCGCGGCGGTGCTGATAATTATCCTGATAAGAATCGACAAGGCGAAAAACAAGTCCGACAGGGAGAGCAAGCACAAGAGCGCGTTCCTCGCAAACATGAGCCACGAGATACGCACCCCCATGAACGCGATAATCGGCATGACTACAATCGGAAAGTCCGCATCCGAAATTGGACGAAAGGATTATTGCTTTACGAAAATTGAGGACGCTTCAAACCATCTGTTAGGTGTTATAAACGATATTCTTGACATGTCCAAAATCGAGGCCAACAAGCTTGAGCTTTCCCCGGCGGAGTTCAGTTTCGAGAAGATGCTTCAGCGCGTGGTGAATGTCGTGAACTTCCGCGTGGATGAAAAACACCAGAAGTTTACGGTACACATCGACAAAAACATTCCCAGATACCTCATCGGAGACGATCAGCGGATAGCGCAGGTTATTACGAATTTACTTGGGAACGCGATTAAGTTTACGCCGGAGAAAGGTTCCATAAGTCTCAACACGTCTTTTGTGGGAGAGGAAAACGGCATTTGCCAGATACAGATTTCGGTAAGCGACACGGGGATTGGCCTGAGCGAAGAACAGCAAAAGCGCATATTCATGTCTTTTGAACAGGCGGAGTCCAGTACGACACGCAAATACGGCGGAACAGGGCTGGGGCTCGCGATCTCGAGGAGTATTGTTGAAATGATGGGCGGCGCGATATGGGTGGAATCCGAAGTCAGCAAAGGCTCCACTTTTACGTTTACCATATATGCGGCGCGCGGCACACAGGTTAACGAAGGTCTTTTGGGCCGGGATGTTAATTTCAGCAATTTGCGTATCATGGCGGTAGACGATGACAAGGACATCCTGGATTATTTCGTTGAGATAGCGGAGAGCTTTGGCATAACCAACTGCGCTACCGCCCTGAGCGGGGAAGAAGCGCTTGGACTTGTTGTGCGTAACGGCGATTACCATATTTACTTTGTCGACTGGAGAATGCCGGTCATGGACGGCATACAGCTTGCGGCGGAAATAAAGAAACGAACATCGGGGAAATCCGTAGTAATAATGATCTCGGCCGCCGAATGGACTTCGATAGAAGCCGATGCGATAAAGGCCGGCGTTGACAAATTCCTGTCAAAGCCCCTGTTCCCGTCGGACATCCTGAACGTAATACAGGAATGTATGAGTATTGACCGCAAGCAGATAAAAGACGATCAGAACAGTAACGACGGCATTTTCGCTGGAAAGCATATTCTGCTGGTTGAAGACGTGGATATCAACCGTGAGATCGTGCAGACCCTGCTGGAACCGACTGAGCTGGAGATAGACTGCGCCGAAAACGGCCTGGAAGCGGTGCAGATGTTTAATAAAACCCCCGGCAAATACGATATGATTTTAATGGACGTGCAAATGCCGGAGATGGACGGCTATGAGGCGACGCGGCAAATAAGGCAAATGAAAGCTCCGGAGGCTAAAACTGTCAGGATTGTCGCCATGACGGCTAACGTATTCCGCGACGATATTGAGAGATGCATTGAAGCCGGCATGGACGACCACATTGGGAAACCGGTGGATTTCAATGAACTCATAGAAAAACTCCGTATTTTAATGCCGCCTCACCAGGGGAAGAGTAACAGTATCACGACACTGTCTTTGTAGAGTGGTTACGCTATATGCGATAACTCAAATTTAAAAGACATCGCACAGAGCACACGGAGGAACTGAGGACACGGGGGAAAAAGTTTTTTTATCATTCACCGCGTGGGGCTTCCCATTTTAGTTTGCCTTCCATTACTTCTCCGGAAAGAAAACGCTGACAGCGTTCCGCGGTGGCGGTGCAATTTGTACCGCAATCGGGGCCGCAAAGAACGTCGCCGTGGAGGCTTCTGGTTCGCTCAATGAGAACGAGCATTTCATGATACGGAATGAGCGGATCAATGCCGGCAAGGGCCATGTCCGCGTAAAGGGGGGCCGTAACAGCCGCGCGGACGGTGCGGGTCAAACAGGGAAATTCCAGTCCGCCGGGGATTGGATCACAGGGAATGCCGATGTTGGCCTGCAGGGCCATTGAAGCGGCGTTTTGCACTTCCCGGCCTGTGCCTCCGGCCATCCATGTAATAGCGCCTGACGCCATGGCGCAGCAAATTCCCGATTCCCCCACGCAGCCGGAAACACTCGACGCCCGGCATAGCGTATAGGCGATTGCGCCAAGGCCCGCCGCGACCACGAGCCCTTCAAGCTGTTTCCGGCGAGTGAATCCCCTGACCTCCCTCACCGCCTCAAGAGCGGAGAATAAATAACCTCCTCCGGCGCCCATGGGGCCGGGAACAATCTTCACTCCCGGAATCTTTGCGTTCACCGAGAAGGCGTAATCCAGAATCTTTGAAGTAAGGGGATCTTCCAGTACGCGGCCCTGTTTTTTATAGCGGTTCCAGAATTTCCCGTAAACCGGCAGCAGGGGGGTATCGGGTACGGGGTCGATCCCCCGGTCTTCCAGAGAGTGAATCTGGTTGAGGAGTACGGCCCTGATATATTCAAAGTAATCCCAGACGGCCCTGTCGCTCCAGCCGGAAAAAATTTTCTCATATTCAATGGCGGCTTCCACAAAGGAAATACCGCGCTCTTCCGCACAAGAGATCCATTCGTCCACGGTCGTAAAAAGCTGTTTTCCCCTGCCGTTGAAACTCGTCACCGGAAGCAGGGCGGGAATTAAAACCCATCCGCTTGCGGAAAACAGGTCTAGGGAACCATCTTTGGGGAGAGAGGAAAGTTCGAGGTAGTACGCTTCTTCCCCGGCCTTGCTCCTGACAATTTCACTCGCCAGAACCGCCTCCCCCAGGTTTTTGATAAAGCCCTCGACAGCGGCGAAATTGTTTCGTCCCTTCACGAGCAGGGCATGGCTGTCTCCCTGCCAGAGTAGCGGAAAGTGGTTTATCTCATACACCTTGATCATGCCGCCGCCGACTGAGGCCCCAATAAGCTCTCCCTTTTCCCCGGCGCGGCTTTCGATATCGAAGCGGACACTTTCAGGGTAGCCGTTATCCTGATCCAGTACGGCGAATTCGTAGGAGATGCCTTTTTCACGGGCAAGCTCGTGGGCGCGAAAAAGCCGTTCATCATCGGGCCGGAATTTCTGCGCTCCCCCCAGGAAAGCCCGGTCTTCCATCATGTTGCCCAGGCCGCGGATTTGGTTCTTGTCGTCCGGATTGAAAGCTATTGTTACACGCCTGATGTCTCCCTTTACGGTGAATGACGCGGCCCAGCCCACCCTGCTGTTGCCGGCAAAGCTGCTTGAGGAACCGGGCTGCATAATTGGGCCAAAAACATCGTTAAAAAAATCAGGATAGAAGACTTTGCTCATAATCGGCTCCCTTTTTCCGGCGTTTTCGGTTCAACAAACATTAGTATAACGATGACCGTCCCGATAGTCACGCCTGTCCTGAACATGATAATATTAGCTGTTTCTGACTTAACGTTTTGACAAAAGGCTGCGGCTTATCGCGGTGCCAACGATCTGCACGAGTTCAACAAGTATAAGTATGACGATGACCGCGCCGATAGTCACGTCGGTCCTGAAACGGTAATAACCGTAACGAATCGCCAGGTCTCCCAAACCGCGGCCTCCTATCGCGCCCGCCATGGCCGAATAACCAATCAGATTAATGATGGTCAGGGCCAAACCGGAAACCAGAGCGGGCATGGCTTCGGGTATGAGAACTTTTCTGATGATCTGAAAATTGGTGGAACCCATGGCTTTGGCCGCGGTAAGTACGCCCTGGTCCACTTCGGCCAGTGCCGCTTCCACGATTCGCGCGACAAAAGGCGCAGCGGCAATTGAAAGGGGAATTATAACAGCCGTGGGACCAATGCTGGTTTTGATGATGAGCCTTGTAAAGGGAATCAGCAGGATCATCAGGATAATAAAAGGGAGAGAACGAAACAGATTTACCAAGCGTGAGAGCACGTTGTAGATGATTTTGCGCGGCGCGAGCCCGGCGGGCGAACTTACATAAAGGTAGGTCCCCAAAGGAAACCCAAGGACACAGGCGAAGAAGGTGGACACAAAGGTCATATAGACCGTTTCGGCGCTTGCCTGCGGCAGCATTGAAAGCACGTCCAGCAATTGTTCGTTAAGCATGGGTCATCTCCCTGGCGGCGGCTGTTTTGGGCGCGTTAAAAACCGAAGCTACGCTTCCTGTTTCCACCACAAACCCTGTTTCCAATACGGCGACTTGCTGGCATATCTCGCGTATAACCTCCATCTGATGGGT
>JGI24698J34947_10002080_pt1 | contig 10703 bp, 6 predicted proteins | sample TergutMp193P3_FD_34947 | JGI IMG/M metagenome (IMG submission 34947) | reverse complement strand
CAGACAACAAGATAATGTATTTGTATATGTACAACCACAAAGAGACTTTATTTTTGTAGATGTTATGAGAAACAAATATGGTAAGATGAACTATCAAGAACTCCAAGCTTGCATCATGCCAAACAAATTTAATTATGTATGTCAGGAAACCTTACCTATCTTCACATACATACCTAATGAAGATTGCGAAGCCACTTTGATCCACCCTTCTACCAGCTATTTTCCTCACAAAGTGTGTGAACAGGGACTGTTAAAACTGGAGTATACATACTGGATACCATTACATATGAGTAACGAGTGGTTGTATGTTACCCCTAAGACCGAAGTATTTACAGTAATATGTGGATCTTCAAAATTCCAGCTGACCTTACAAGGCCGCGGGAGATTATTCCTACCGCCAAGGTGTAAAGGATATTCTACCCACAGTACCTTATATGCTTTATCCACCTTAGAGCGAAACAATTCGCAAGAAGATGTACTACCGCTAGCCCCGGTGGACCTAGATTGTTGTCTTACAGAACATGAGCGAGAACACCTACATGAAATACCCCTACAAAAACCCTTTACCAATATTTTGTCATCCATAGAGGAATTGAATCTCGCCAGTGTAAAGATTAGTGAAGTGCAGGAAATGATTGATAAAGAGCAAACAAAAAGGTCTGAACATTTCAAGATACTGACCTCTACTTGGGGAAGTGTTGTGTTAACCATCTTAATGTTTATTTTAATCATTTGTTGTAGTTGTTGTTGTTGTTGTTGTAAATGTTGTCGACAATGTGCTTTTTGGATTTGGGATAAGTGGACTCCGAAAGAATGCATACGCCATACGAGTGAGCGATGTTGTATCATAACCAACATCAATGCAGATAGAGTATCATATCATGAGGTCCCTCAGACCCCTCCATTAACACCATTATCCTCCCGCTCTTTGCCCCTCTCCATACAAGAGCCTCCTCAATCACGACAGAGAGAAATGATATCCAGACGACGCTCTCCGTCTAGAGTTAGTGAGACTTGGGAACTAACTGAGTTTCAAACACAAAAATCTAAGATGAAAGAAAGAAATGGGGAAAGGTAAAGATTCGGATTATGAAATCCAAATCTTTTTATCAGGGGGAAGGTGTGATGAGAAAGTGTGTATACAGGAGAAAAGAGTTGAAGAAAGACATTGTCCGCAACCACAACCCTTGTCATGCTTTTGTAACCTAGAGTGTAAGATGTATTTTAAGTTTTTTTTCTTGCCTGATACATTTAAACCTATTAATGCACCCCGCTTAAAGGTTATCAGCATTGTAGTGTTTCTCTTTACTTAATTTAGTTTAAGATCTTCCTTTCAGAGTCTGAGACCAGACAGTGTTAACAGATATATGATAATGGTCGTTGGAAAGGGGAAGAAGCTGCATTAGTCTAAGTGCTGAAATTTTCATTACTAAACGTCGTGAGAAAAGTTGAGAGTATAACCATATAAGGTAACATTCCAATGACGTGATTGGGACCCAATCAGAAGTCGATTTTGGAGAGTCACCCACTGATGCTCCTCCCCGAGCCAACGCCCAAGATGGTCCATATATATAGTAGATTTAATAGAATTGTAAGCGAGATTTTTGAAGTGTCAGTCGCACTGTAAAGTACAACTGTGCTTGATCTTCGACTATTACGGCTTACCTGGGCTGTCATCTTTTGTTCTTCGAATCTATTGTACTCATCTTTACTCTTAGCTGCTTAAATAAAGTGTTGCATATTCAGCTTAACAAAGTCTAGTACTTTGGCCTACGCTACGTCCAAACCAGATCGACCGCTCTTCACGTCACGTTACCATACGACACCACATATTTATGGTGGCAGCTTTGTGGGATTGTAACTAGCTGAACTAACGGCGAACTGATCATCCCATCATCACGCAACACGTGATCTTCATCAGACGACGTACGAGCAACATAGAAGCCTTCAGCAGCGTGTATTTCTGCATCTTCCACTGTCATCTACGCTCTCACTTCGAAGTCGGTGCCGGAAACCCGAGGGCGACCAGGCGCAGACCGGCTTTAATCGAAGGGTTCGAGAACGGCTCCAGGACACGCCACGCAGACATCTTAGGGCTTCCGAGGAAGCATTGGCCAACCTAAGACCTGCCGGAAGAACCTCTACAACTACCGCCTTCATCTTCCAGCAGCTGCGTCACGGGTCTGGTACCTGTGCCCGGAGAGGGTGGCGCTGTCAGCTCCTAGGAGTAGCCTTTCTCCCTTCCTCTTTCACCAGGTAAGCTCCAATTCGGAGGGTAATAGACTCTATCATGTCCGAAAATAGCAGTGATGAACCACAATCTACTCGGTACATTTCGGTTCCCAAAGCTGTACAATTAATACCTAAATCTTTCAACGGGAATCCTCTTGAGTTGAGAGAATTCATTCAGAACGTAGAGGCCACTTATGAGGTTGTAGACCCTTCAGACTACAGTCTGTTACTTAAGTTTGTATGCGCTAAAATAGGCGGAGAAGCTAAGACTAAATTACTCTCTCGCACTCATTTGTATACGTGGGAACAAGTAAAATTAGTTCTAGAAGAAAATTATAGTGTAAGGAGAACACTTGATTTTTATGCACATAGGGCATTCACTAGCAAGCAGGGTCAAACCGAAACAATAAGCCAATGGGGCGCGAGGATGGATACGGTTTGCGGTGATCTGCAGCGTGCGGCGCGCAAACACATGGAGGATCTCGCGTGGACAAATGAAAAACGCGAAGGTGGCGGAGATATTATAGATCTGTTCATCCGCGCATGTTTCATTCAGGGCTTACATGACGACCGTATCAAGACCATGGTCAAGGCCAAGGGAAATGTAAACACTCCTATGGCTCAGCTTGTAGAAGTGGCGTTAGAGGAGGAAAGTGCCATTAGATCAGAAAGATTCAAGAGAAACTATTCAGAAAAAGGTCAGTTTGGGGGCCAGGAAGTTAGACATGCACCACGAAAGCACACTGATCGCAAAGAGGTCCGAGTAGCTACAACTACATGTTACCGATGCCAAAAGAAGGGACATATTGCGCGTAACTGCAGGGAACTCCCCGTGAGTGTTGGGGAACGTCAGGTTACGAGAGATTCAGGTTTCCGTAACAAATCGGGAAACGAACAGAGGGGCTGCCTAAGCAACCGGAGGTAGACGTACCCCCGCAGGGTTGCGAAGAGAATGAAAAGAAATCTGCAGATTCACGAATTGCCAGGCTCACAGATTCACGAACTCACAGGTTCATAGATTCACGACTGACCGGAGTGCTTGGAGGTAATAATTTTAGTAAAATTCCTAGAACACGTAATGTAAAGCAGGCGAGCGACGCGAGTTGCAATACAGTACAACAGCTAGATGACCAAACGGACTGTTCTAGTCGCCACATGCATCCCGAGCGCGAGCGGCGTTATAAGTCGCATAATCAGGAGACACAATTTCCTTTTGTTGTGTATGTATTGTGCAATCAATTAAAAACTGGTATGGGTAATGCTCTTATAGACACAGGATCACAAGTGTCACTGGTGGCAGAAACAGGTTTAATACGGGGACTAAAGGTTAGGAAACATTTGGTGCAAATTCATGGTATAACTGGTAATGTCATGGAGACCAAGGGACAAATTGATTTATGTGTAGGAGAAACTTCTCCCCATGAATTCATGATAGTGAAGGAATTGCCTATGAATTGTGACATTCTAATAGGACAGGACTGGCTAGAGAGGTTCGGCTATCAATTTCAGATACCTAGTTTAGGTATTACTCTCCCCGCTTATTCGGAGACCGTGGTTCGAATTCCAACGACCGAAAAGGGAAGTCGGTTGGTGGAAGCACAGGAACTACAAGAAAATGTTTTCTGTGCATCAAGCGTAGTAGAGTGTGTTGACTCCTCCTTTCTGTGCTTGATCATAAATTGTAATCCTACAGATGAAGTTTTAAAGACACTTCCGCAGACACAAGAGCTACCTAAGCTTAGCGGAGAATTTCTTGAGGCAAAACAGGAAAATTTACACGCCCGGAATCAGATATTACAGGCGCAATTACGATTAGCACATGTAAAACAAGGCGAACAAGAGATTAGGCAAATCTGTGCGGAATATGTGGATGTATTTAAATTGCCAGGTGACAAACTAACCGCAACATCAGCTATTAAACATTACATACCTACCCCGACAGTTCCGACCAATAGATCAATCACTTTGCGGAATTACAGAATTCCTGAACAACATCAAAAAGAGGTAGATGCTCAAATTCAACAAATGTTAGAAGATAGGATAATCCAACCCAGTCAAAGTCCATGGAATTTTCCCATTCTTATCGTGCCAAAAAAATTGGATGCGTCAGGAAAACGCAAATGGAGGATATGTGTGGACTTTAGAAAACTGAACGACGTAACAGTGGGCGACAGTTTTCCATTGCCGAATATTCAGGACATCTTAGACAAGTTAGGAAGGGCAAGATATTTTTCTGCTCTAGACTGCGCAAGTGGGTACTGGCAAGTACCGCTAGCAGAAGAAGATAGGGTAAAAACAGCATTCAGTACTACAACAGGTCACTATGAGTATTTAAGAATGCCGTTTGGACTGAAATCAGCACCGAGTACATTTCAAAGACTGATGAACAGAGTATTTTTAGGTTTGATAGGAACCAGGTGTTTTGTGTACCTAGATGATGTTATTATCTTCGGAGAAACCCTCCAAGAACATCACGAGAGGCTTAGGGAAATCTTTGAAAGATTAAGGCAGTTTAATTTGAAAATAGAACCTGATAAGTGTGAATTTTTTAAGACAGAATTAAATTATCTTGGACATGTAGTGACCAGTGAAGGTGTGAAACCTGATCCCCAGAAGGTCAAGGCGATTAGTGATTTTCCCACTCCAAGAAATGCTACTGATGTGAAATCATATCTCGGTTTAGCTGGATACTATAGAAAATTTATCCCTCAATTTAGCAAGATAGCAAAACCGTTAAATTGAAAAAAGATGCCAAATGGCGATGGTAACAAGAACATGCAGATAGTTTCCATCTCTTGCAAACGATTCTGACACAAGAACCTGTATTACAATACCCAGACTTTACTAAACCATTGGTACATGTACTTACCACTGATGCTTCTGGATTTGCAATAGGGGCTATTCTAAGTCAAGGAAAAATAGGTCAAGACAAACCTATTGCGTTTGCCAGCAGAACACTTAATCAGGCGGAGCAAAATTATTCGACGATAGAAAAGGAGCTAACCGCTATAGTATGGGCTTGCAGACATTTTAGACCTTACTTAATAGGGCGGACTTTTACTATTGTGACAGACCATAAACCGCTTACTTGGATGTTCAGTGTCAAAGATCCAAGTTCCAGGCTTCTAAGATGGCGTCTTTTATTGGAAGAATTTGATTATACCATTGAGTATAAGGCAGGGAAAAAGAATGTTAACGCAGACGCATTGAGCAGAAATCCCGTGGTAATGACAGCAATGATTACGTCAAAAGAAAAACAACAAAAAATCCTACAAGAAATGCATGAGTGTCCAATAGGGGGGCACCAGGGCGTCCAACGTACGTATGATAGATTGAAACTGTATGTCACTTGGCCAGGTATGTTCCATGATGTAGAAGAATACGTTACGAGCTGCAAAATATGCCAAAAAAATAAATTTACCGGTCCTTATGTTAAAGCTCCATTCCAAGAAACGGATACACAATTTCATCCTTGGGATAAAGTATATTTAGATATAGTAGGACCCCTACCAGGGACAGAAGAAGGCCACAAGTATGTACTTACTTGTCAGGACAATTTAAGTAAATATTTGCTAGCTATTCCCATGATAACACAAACAGCCGAAGAGGTAGCACTGAACTTCATGCGTCATATTATTTTGCAATATGGCGTACCACATTCAGTAGTAACCGACCAAGGCACCCAGTTCATGTGCGATGTCTTCAAGCGGTTATGTAAATTACTGCGAGTACATAAAATACACACGAGTGCATATCATCCTGAAAGTAATGGTGCACTGGAACGAACTCATAAGACCATGATAGAATATCTACGTTGCTTTTGCGATCCCAGAGGCGGCGATTGGGATAAGTGGTTACCATTCGCTTGCTTTGTCTACAATACTACACCTCATACAATGACTAAGTACACACCTTATGAAATCCTGTTCGGAAGGAAAGCCAATATACCCGGACAATTACAACAAAAACCTACTCCCGTATATAATTACGACGATCTAGTCCACGATGTGAAACTAAAGTTACAACGGTGTCACGAACTGGCTAGAGCAAACTTAATGCAAACGAAGCGACTTCGGATTGCGCAACAAACCTCTAAAGTTAACATGCTAAAATTTTATGTGGGTAATAAAGTGTTATTGCGAAACGAAAAGGCAGGTAAACTGGACCCTATTTGGGCAGGGCCATATGATATTATTGAGGTGGATCCCAATGGATCTAATGTGATAATTAAACTTGCCAAGAATAAGCGCGTCAAAGTCCATGTGAACCGATTGAAGAGATATCAATCGAAGGAGTAGCAAACAATAGGCAAAGATAGGAAGACCGTGTTTAATACGTTACATATGTTCATAATGTACTATGCATTTAGATTATCGCGAAAAGAAACCCCTAGAATGAGGGATTTACAAGTCATAATTCACTTGAAGTGGTCCGTAAGGGAAGACTAGGAGAAGAGAAACTTTTATGAAGTGGATGCACTGTGCGCGGCGAGCCCAGCTGTTGGTGTCTGTTGTTTATCAAACTAAAGTGTGCAGACTGACTCGACAGTCCCTTGTATGGTTGCAGATGTAGGTCATGGTCGGAGGTTACTGACCTTCTAGTAAAATATTACGTGTGGTTGAGTTAAATTGCCGGTCACAACAAGTGCGTTTGTCGCAGGAAAATAATAAATATGACGATGTGTTCGTCATAGGAGCATATTATGTGAGTTTGAGAATGACGATGTGTTCGTCGTAAGAAAGTTTTTATATGGCTGAGCTAGCTTCTCATAAGGTTATTGACATGTGTTGTCATAAGGTTATTGACATGTGTTGTCATGCGTCGTAAGATTGTGTAACATGTGTTGTTATGCGTCTTATCAAGAGTCAAATTGCGCTAAGTCAGGAGAAACAGTCCCGGTAGTAACACGTAGGAGCAATAAAGCGGTTGTTCTAGTACTGTGGGCACAGATATAAAGATTGGAGTTAGGCGGATTCAGGCAAAAATGCATAGACAAAAACCTTGGTTACAATTCTGCGGAGTAATGTGCTATGCAGTGAAATTCTGTTTCAGGGTGTGGCCAGACATGACGCCCAAAGGTGAATTTTATTTGTTGGTGACTGTGGCCATCCTGAAATGGTGCTGTGTATGCACGTGTGCAGAAGAAATAAAACCAGCAATTGCTCCGATTGATTCTGCCGCAGGGTTATACTTTGATGAGATGGGACAGGTTTATTTCTACCCAACTCAGTGGAAAGTAGTGAGTTATGTGAATTTAAAACCTACTCAAGTATTATGGAAACAGGTTAAGGCACATCAGTCACAGATTGTGAATTATTGTATTAAGATTCGCAATTCTACCTGGTATCCATTGACTGACTGTCGTGCGTTCACTCCCTACATAAGAACCAAAATACGGTATGTAGAACAGTTGAAAGACGTAATTGCTGATTATCTGACCGCACAACCTGAAAGAATTAAACGCGGATTGCTGGATTTGGGAGGTGATAACCTAAAGTTTTTGTTTGGTACCTTAACTCAGACTGATGCTCAAAAATATACTCAGCATATTCAGGAGTTGGAAAACGAACAGCAATCTTTTCTTCGTATTTCACAGGAGCAAATGATAATATTAAAATCAGCCATTACATCATTCAACCTCACCATGCAAAAGGTAAATAAGAATGAGAAAGTTTTGTCTGAAAACTTCCAACGTTTGAATCAAATGGTAGTTGAGGAGATCAATCGAGTGCAGTCGCAATTGGATTCGGTTCTGTTGATAAATGAGAACATTCGGCAGGTTCAAAGGGGACTCGACGAATGCCAACATACGTTTGAGATTCTAGTAGATGCATTTTTGCATGCACAAGATGGAATAATCCAACCGCAACTGATCACAGTAGCTAAGGTCAAGGAAATGATGAGAGAAGAGTCATTACCTGATGGATTGGATTTCCCATCTTTTCCTTCCTTAGAACTATCTCGACTCATTTCTCCTATCATCTTCTCCAAAAACACCTACTTAGTGTATGTTCTACAAATCCCATTATTGCAACCTATTGTATATCAATTGTATAAACTACAACCCTTCCCCATCAGACAACAAGATAATGTATTTGTATATGTACAACCACAAAGAGACTTTATTTTTGTAGATGTTATGAGAAACAAATATGGTAAGATGAACTATCAAGAACTCCAAGCTTGCATCATGCCAAACAAATTTAATTATGTATGTCAGGAAACCTTACCTATCTTCACATACATACCTAATGAAGATTGCGAAGCCACTTTGATCCACCCTTCTACCAGCTATTTTCCTCACAAAGTGTGTGAACAGGGACTGTTAAAACTGGAGTATACATACTGGATACCATTACATATGAGTAACGAGTGGTTGTATGTTACCCCTAAGACCGAAGTATTTACAGTAATATGTGGATCTTCAAAATTCCAGCTGACCTTACAAGGCCGCGGGAGATTATTCCTACCGCCAAGGTGTAAAGGATATTCTACCCACAGTACCTTATATGCTTTATCCACCTTAGAGCGAAACAATTCGCAAGAAGATGTACTACCGCTAGCCCCGGTGGACCTAGATTGTTGTCTTACAGAACATGAGCGAGAACACCTACATGAAATACCCCTACAAAAACCCTTTACCAATATTTTGTCATCCATAGAGGAATTGAATCTCGCCAGTGTAAAGATTAGTGAAGTGCAGGAAATGATTGATAAAGAGCAAACAAAAAGGTCTGAACATTTCAAGATACTGACCTCTACTTGGGGAAGTGTTGTGTTAACCATCTTAATGTTTATTTTAATCATTTGTTGTAGTTGTTGTTGTTGTTGTTGTAAATGTTGTCGACAATGTGCTTTTTGGATTTGGGATAAGTGGACTCCGAAAGAATGCATACGCCATACGAGTGAGCGATGTTGTATCATAACCAACATCAATGCAGATAGAGTATCATATCATGAGGTCCCTCAGACCCCTCCATTAACACCATTATCCTCCCGCTCTTTGCCCCTCTCCATACAAGAGCCTCCTCAATCACGACAGAGAGAAATGATATCCAGACGACGCTCTCCGTCTAGAGTTAGTGAGACTTGGGAACTAACTGAGTTTCAAACACAAAAATCTAAGATGAAAGAAAGAAATGGGGAAAGGTAAAGATTCGGATTATGAAATCCAAATCTTTTTATCAGGGGGAAGGTGTGATGAGAAAGTGTGTATACAGGAGAAAAGAGTTGAAGAAAGACATTGTCCGCAACCACAACCCTTGTCATGCTTTTGTAACCTAGAGTGTAAGATGTATTTTAAGTTTTTTTTCTTGCCTGATACATTTAAACCTATTAATGCACCCCGCTTAAAGGTTATCAGCATTGTAGTGTTTCTCTTTACTTAATTTAGTTTAAGATCTTCCTTTCAGAGTCTGAGACCAGACAGTGTTAACAGATATATGATAATGGTCGTTGGAAAGGGGAAGAAGCTGCATTAGTCTAAGTGCTGAAATTTTCATTACTAAACGTCGTGAGAAAAGTTGAGAGTATAACCATATAAGGTAACATTCCAATGACGTGATTGGGACCCAATCAGAAGTCGATTTTGGAGAGTCACCCACTGATGCTCCTCCCCGAGCCAACGCCCAAGATGGTCCATATATATAGTAGATTTAATAGAATTGTAAGCGAGATTTTTGAAGTGTCAGTCGCACTGTAAAGTACAACTGTGCTTGATCTTCGACTATTACGGCTTACCTGGGCTGTCATCTTTTGTTCTTCGAATCTATTGTACTCATCTTTACTCTTAGCTGCTTAAATAAAGTGTTGCATATTCAGCTTAACAAAGTCTAGTACTTTGGCCTACGCTACGTCCAAACCAGATCGACCGCTCTTCACGTCACGTTACCATACGACACCACAACAGCCTTACACGAAGCATGTTTTCAGGCTTTCGCCACGACGTATTTGAGTTACGCGCTCTTCCGGGATTCGTCAAGAAGTCCGAGATGTCTTGGACTTCTTGATCCTTGAAGATGGGACCGACTGATCATCCCGAAACGTCGGCACGGAATTACCATTCTACGTTGTGTAATATCCCACAAGAGCGCATATCTCAACTTTTCACGACATCCTCTAGCTTACCCCCTAACCGAAAGCTGCCTCCACACTTTAACACTATTACAAATAGCAACGCTTCTGGAACTAGTTTAATCTGATACCAGTAATATAATCCTTACACCGTAATTCCAGTACTAACACATAACCATGGACCGGGTAGCTCAGTCAGTATAGCGACTGACTACGGGCTGGACGGTCCGGGATCGAATCCCGGTGGGGACGAGATTTTCCGCCCGTCCAGACCGGCCCTGGGGCCCACCCAGCCTCCTGTAAAATGGGTACCGGGTCTTTCCCGGGGGTAAAGTGCGGCCGGGGCGTGCTGCTGACCACTCACCCCCTTCTAGTGCCGCGGTCATGGAAGAGTAGAG
>JGI24698J34947_10002079_pt1 | contig 10703 bp, 9 predicted proteins | sample TergutMp193P3_FD_34947 | JGI IMG/M metagenome (IMG submission 34947) | reverse complement strand
GCAAAACGCATGGTTGATGAACTGGTAAAGCGCGGCATCAGCGCGGATCGCTTCATCTATAAAGGCTGGGGCGGAACCAGACCGGTAGGAGATAACGCGACAAATGAAGGTAGAAGCGCCAACCGCCGGGTGGAAATTACGATTTTGGAATAAGGAAGGGGTGCCTGGCAATTTTTGGCTACCTTTGTATAACCCGGAATTTAAGCCCCTCGAATTCGAGGGGCTTAGAAGGCAAGCGGGCTTGAACGTTATTGTATTATCACCTCAGAAGTAGAAGTACAAGGCAGGAAATTGTTAAAATAAAGCCCCGCTCCATTTCCTTTTTCATTCTTCCCTCGTTTGTTGCGCTATTGTTGCGCTTCCCATATAACAATTAATTAGCATGTATAATCCGTTTTTATATGTAAATATTTCTCTTGAATTTCTCGGTGCGATTATATCGCTGATCATATTGATATGCCTTATGGTCGGCGCGAACCGGAATGACAGCTTGAACATAAAATATATGCGTATGCTCTTGTGCAACATACTGGTTCTTGTGTCCGACGCTTTTGCGGGAATATTCAAAGGCATAGATACTCCACTCGCCTTTGTTATCGTGCGTGCCGCTAATTTTTTAGTGTTCAGTGTAAGTTATATTTTCGTCCCGCTTTTTACCGATTATATGACCGCGTTTATCAGGCAAAAGGTTAAAATATCAAAAATAATAGTTTCTGTAATGTACGCAATGTGCGGGTTTGCCGTGTTGTTGGTCATAGTTTCTCAGTTCACCCATATCTACTACGGTTTTGAAGAGCCTAATATGTATCAAAGGCAAAGTCTGTTCTGGCTTAGTCAGGCGTTGGGTATATTGTTTTTGTTGATCAATGCCGCCGTTATAATCAGGTATATCGGATTTATACGAAAACGTGAGGCGCTGCTCCTGCTTTCTTACGCTTTGCTGCCGAGAGCCGCGATGGGTATACAGATTTTTGTGTATGCACTTGCGCTTTTGTATATAGCAACGACGGTTTCCCTAATGTTAATCTATGTAGGAATTCAGTCGCGGCAGGCGCGGAGGAGCTAAAACAAAAAGAACTGGCGCTTGCCGAGAGCCGCATATCCATCATGATTTCGCAGATACAGCCCCACTTCATGTTCAACTCGCTTACGTCAATCATCCATGCTATGCGACAGAAACCCGCAGGCGCAAAATGCGCTGCTTGCCTTTTCGGAATACCTGCGCGTCAATATGGATTCCCTCTCCCAAACACAGCCCATCCCCTTTGAAACAGAACTTCGCCACGTCAAGCAATACCTATGGCTTGAAAAACTGCGCTTTGAGGAAAGGCTGCGCGTTGAATACGACATCAGAACAACGGATTTTATGCTGCCGGTACTGACAGTTCAGCCTGTTGCTGAAAACGCGGTCTATCACAGCTTGTTCAAAAATGGAAGGGGAGGCACGGTAACGATAAAGACAGAGGAGACAGACAATAGTTTCCGTATCACCGTTGTGGACAACGGCCTTGGCTTTAACCCTGCACAGCCGCCTGAGAACAACGGACGCAGTCATGATGGCCGCAGCCATCTGGGGATTGAAAACGTCCGCTCATGCCTTGCCACCATGTGCGGCGGCACGCTTGCCATACGCAGCATACTGGGGGCGGGAACCACAGTGATGATCGAGATACCAAAAACAAAAATATGAAATCGTTTGTGATGCGCTTTTTATATATGGCAACAGGACTTACCTTATATGCGCTAGGAATCGTTATAATGATAAATACCAATATGGGATATGCCCCGTGGGAAGTTTTCCATGTTGGACTTGCCAGGACAACAGGATTAAGTATAGGCGTTGCTTCTATTATTGCCGGAATAGTAATTGTAATACCGGTTACGCTATTGGGGGAAAAACTGGGTTTCGGAACAATCGTGAGCATGATACTGCCCGGAATAGTTATCGACATTCTTTTCTACACTAACGTAGTTCCAGTAACAGAAAATATCGTAAACGGAATTGTAATGCTAATCACAGGACTATTTATTATTACCGTCGGCTTATACTTTTACATAAAATCGGCTTTTGGCGTCGGGCCAAGGGATAATCTGATAGTTGTATTAGCCAGAAAAACAAAATTCCCCATAGGTCTGTGCCGGAGTATGATTGAATTATTGGTAACGGTAATCGGGTGGTTGTTAGGCGGAATGGTCGGGATAGGGACGGTCATTTCCGTAATTGCGATTGGGTTTTTCATTCAAATAATATTTAAGCTATTCAAATTTGATGTTACGGCAGTGAAGCATGAAACTCTAAGCGATACGATAAGACTCCTGGAGATACCAAAAAAATGACCGGTTTTGTTGCACTATTGTTGCGCTCATCTTTTTATAATGGTACACAGAAGGAGATTACCATGTCATATAACAATTTATTTTCTATACCGGTTTCACAGAAGAAGCGGCTTTCCATGCGGCGTAAATTTATTGTTTTTTCCTCCGTATTGTTCCTGCTTATTTTTGTTCTTGGGAGCGTAGTTTTTGTTTTCCTGATGAGGCAGATACTGCATAACAACGCCGAAAATGAACTCATGCAGGTTGTAGAATTTGAGAAACTTAAACTGGAAGCGTATGTGAACAGCGAAATTGCCATTGTGCGGAAAATGGCAACCTCGCCTTTGATACAACATTATTTCCTTGACCAAAACAACAAAGAGACGGCAAGGATAGCTCTTGAAGACTTTGAAGGCTACCGCCGGACTTTCGCACCTAACTCAATTTTCTGGGTGAATGACGTAGATAGAAAATATTACTGGGACGGCAAATACGCCTATACCGTTGACCCCGCCGAACCAGCCTCCTATTGGTACAACATGACAATACACGAGACACAAACCTACAATTTCAACATCAATACCGGCAGCAGCACCCAATTTGTCAGCCGTTTCCACATTGGCCCCACGTTTAACTTTACGGAAAATGCATGGTTAGAAGCCGTTACCGGCGTTTCCAATGCCTACGGTAATAGCGAAACCATTGAAGTTTTCGCGCTAAGCGGCCTGTTCTCCTTCGGCAGCATCTTGGTAGGGTTTAAGTTCTAGTGTTACAAAAAGTCCGGTACTCAGCGTAAGCCGCGTACCGGACTTTTTGCTATCTGGGGACTATTACAAACTCATCGAAAGCATCGCCTACTTTTATACTCTCGTCGCCGTCGTTGCTGGCCTTAAACGCTTTTGCGTTCAGTCCCTCGGGTGCGGATGAAACAACCATTACCGAACGGAAATCGTTTTGCTCAACAAGCGGAAGAACGCCGCTGAAATGCGGGGGATCGTTTTTATTGCGGTAGTTGTTGCCAATGGTGGCTGCCTCAATGTAGTGCACGTTGTTTAACAGGTAGCGCTCATATACGTGTGTGTGACCAAAGCTAACCGCAGTGACGCCGTATTTTTCGTAAATTGAGCGTAGTACATGCCAGCCGAGATCACCGTATGGGTATATTACGCGCCCCAAATTGTTTGGGTCGGGTATAGGATCAGACATGGGTACGAATCCTTCAAGTTGATACCCTCGATTGAGTACGTCATAGTGGTGAAATACCCATTTGTACCGGCTGTTTTGGTTTTTGGTCAGATCGTCTTCCAGCCAGGTAATCTCCGGACTACCGTAGTTTATATCCTCGAACATAAACCAGCCGGGCTCCAAGTGGCCGTTTATAGCGGCTCGGTCGTACCAGCGGGCAGCGGAAAGACTGATTATGTGCATATTACCGTAGTCGAAGGAATACCAGCGCTTGCCTCTGCCATCAGCCGTCTGTTCCGGATAGAGCGGGCGGAATAACTGCAGATAGATAGACATGGTTTTTTTGGAAGGATCGCTTGCCATTGCTTTATCGACCAATATGCGCTGATCGTCGATCTCATGATTGCCCGGGCTGGGGAAGATCGGGAGGTACTGGAGAAGCCGCGTGGAATCCTGCGTCTGCTGCATAGCCGTGAACCACTCTTTGCCCTTTTCCGCAGAAGCTATGAAACAGCCGTCCAACGGAAACCATTCGCCGATCTTCCACGGAGTGTTCTGGAAGTCTCCGGCATAAATAATGAAATCCGCGTCCTGCTGACCCGCAAAACGGACGGTTTCCAGTATTTGCGCTTTCAGCTGGAGATCAGAAAGTAATATGAACTTAAACGGCTGGCTGGAATTGGGGCTGGGGGCCGTTTTGAAATGGTAGGGAGAACCGGTAATCGTTTTACCGCCAATTTTCGTCGTTACCCGATAAAAATATTTCGTAGCTGGTTTCAGGTTTACGAGCTCTCCGATCTGCTGAAAGACCGGAACCTCCGGATTATTCTCCGGATCACTGTCGTAACCATCTGGCCTTACGGAACGCCGCATTCCCTTTATCTCGAACTGAACCGCATTGGTTTTCCGTCCGTATTCTTCGGTTTCTCCGAAATCGACCCATGCCTCATTGACGTTTTCTCCCGTAAGCCAAATCACGTTCATGCTCTGGAAAGGAGTAAGACTCACCAGATATGGCTCCGTGTAAATATCCCTTCCGCCAGTAAATTCAACAGCGTCGGGATTCTGACTGCTGTCACCGCCGCGGTCATTTTTGGAACAGCCGCTGATAGTAACCAGAGAGAAAACCGCAATTATGGCCGTTAAAGCCATAAACCCTCTTTTCTTCATAAATGTACCTCCTTAAAAATGTACATTGGTACTTTAGCCAGGTGTTAAAAATCTGTCAATATAGCGTTAAAAATGCAGGAAAAAATTTGCTTGATTATATAAAAATGGTTATTATGGGAGATATGCCGAAGCTAAAAATGAGATTGTTTCCGGTTGCATTGGGTGTTGCGGCCGTTGCCGGTATAAGGGTCTTGTCTTTGTACCGAAACGGTTTCCCCATACTTTCAAGCCTCGCCGATCTTACGCTCACCCTGGCGCTTTTCCTCATTTTAATAACGGTTATTGACCGGTTAAACAGATCGTCTCTCTGGGAAAAAGTTATAAAATTATTTATAAAAAATAATATTCACAAAAATATAGATCATGAGGTTGAAGAAAGTGAAAAAAGCAGTGAGCGGCATGACGGCTTGCTACAGCCAGATCTGCTTGAAATAAAAAGGGAAAGCGTTTCAGAATCGCGCGAGACAGGCGTTAGTCCGGAAAAGCGCGTATATGCGGGCGTTTATATCATTGCCTTTTTGGGCATAGCGGTTTGGCGCATCATCGTGCTTTTTAAGGCCGCGCCCTGGGCGTATGTTGGCCGCTATAGCGCCGGTATCATCGACGCGGTGTTGCTGCTGGCCCTTCCCTGCGTCTGCGTCTCCTGCCTGAAAATGAGAAAAAACGGTTTGTACCCTGCCGATGCCATTTCCCGCGATATATTAACGTTATTTTCATATACTTCGTTTATCTACGCGGCGGTTATCGCGGCATCCTCGATACTGAAAATTAATTTTCTGATTATGTTGCCACTTGTGTATTACGCGGTAACGTTATATCTGATTGCTTCACTGACGGTTAATATCGCGCTTTCAATGTTAAAGGGTGACATTTTAGGCTTTAATTACACGCTGTTTCCCCAAAAAGGGACGCAGACGGCAAAGTGGAATGTTTCTCTGAAATCGCTGTATACCATAAGGTATATCCTGACCATTTTGCCCGCCTTGGCGCTCGCTCTCATTATTTTGTTAATGTTGTCAACAACTATTTTTGTCGTGCAGCCGTACCAGCAGGCGGCTGTTTACCGTTTTGGAAAACTTGACCGTTCCTCCATAAAAAACGAGGGCATCCATTTTAAGTTTCCCTGGCCCATTGATAAAACGGTAATATACGATGTTCACCGCGCCGCTTCCATGCAAATCGGCTATGAATCATCGGGAACCGCGGATTTTTTATGGACAAAGATGCACGACGGCGGCGAATATATGCTGCTGTTGGGAAACGGCAATGAAATGGCGGCGGTCAACTTAAAAGTTATGTACGTTATTTCCGATTTATACGCCTATATCAAAACCTGCACCAATCCCGAAGCGGTATTAAACGGAGCCGCTTACAACGCGCTGATGAGCCGGACGGTCAACACGACGCTTGACTCATTTTTAAGCGTAGACCGGAACTCCCTTTCGGTGTCGGTGTTACATGAGTTGTCGCGGTTTTGTGAAGCGGAAAACCTGGGTATTTCCGTTGTGCAGGTTATTGTTGAAAGCATACATCCGCCCGTAGATATCGCCGATGTCTACCAAAAGGTGGTAAGCGCTTCTGTCGATAAAACCGCGCTAATTACCCGGGCGCAGGCCTACGCCGGAGCAAAAGTTATAGATGCGGCGCGGCAAAGCAAGATCGCCATTGAGCAGGCCAGGGCCATGCAGTACAGCAAAGTCAGCGACGCTCAAAAAGAGGCGGCTGTTTTTTACGCGGCTGCACAGGCGTATAGCATCTCCGGCGGCTCTTATGAATTGACCAAAAACCTTGATGTATACGAGAAGATTATCAAGGGCAATAAAGTGTATGCATTTTCATCCGGTACGCAAGACAGCATATCAAAATTTATTATAGGAAAAGTTAACACCATTAACTTATTGGATGCTAACAAAGGGGATGGCAGTGAGTAAAGTATACAAGGTGATATTTGTTGTAATTTTTATCGTGATAGTTGTGGCGGCGGGGTTCACCTTTACCGTAAAAGAAGGTTTCGCCGTTATTATTTCGCGGTTCGGGAAAATTGTTAACGTTAGTCAGGATACGGGTCTACATTTTAAGCTGCCGTGGCCGGTTGACAAAGTAATAACCTACGATACCAGAAATCAATATATGGATTCCGGTTATAACGAAACCCTTACCAACGATAAGATCAATATTATCCTGCAAACCTATATTGTGTGGCGAATAGGAGATATAAAAAAATTTTATACGAGCATAGGCGATTATAATGCCGCGCAAAGGCATCTTAATGACCTTGCGGCAACGGCAAAAAACAGCGTTCTGGGGAATTACCCGCTTTCTGCGTTGGTGTCAACCAATATTGACGAGATAAAAATAGATGAGATATGCGAGGCCATCGAAGAAAAAGCCGCCGTGTCCGCGCTTGCTAATTACGGTATTGAGATTCAGGCATTGAAGATAAAACGGCTTGCGCTCCCCGAGGCGAACATTCAGAGCGTTTATAATCAGATGATAGCGGACAGGCAAAAGTATGTTTCACAGTATGTCGCCGAGGGGGAACGGGACTCGGCGCTCATCATGAGCGAAGCGGACGCGAAAGCCGCCGAGATTTTCGCGCAGGGCAAACTTGAAGCCTCGCAAATTGACGCCGAAACAGAGAGAATGACCGCGCGTATCTACGGAGAAGCATACGATAGAAACCCAAGGTTATTCGTCTTCCTAAAAAAGCTGATTGCGCTTGAGAATTCCGTTAATCCTGAAACAACCATTATTATGCGCGCAAATGAATCTCCATTTGACATAATAACCGGTAATTAAGGCAGCGGCTATGACGCAAATAATGGCATACATCATTAAATATTTCAAATTGACGGTATGTTTCGCCGCCCTTTTAATCGTACTTTCGGGGGTATACCGCGTTGAAAGCAGTCAGACCGCCGTTGTGCTCCGTTTCGGCAAACTGCTCGGCGAAACGCCTGAAAAACAGATTAAAAAGCCGGGGCTGCATTATGCCTTTCCGTTTTTTATCGATCAGGTCATTAAAATTCCGGTGTATGCCGTACAGGAAAGGGAAATTACAACGCATTATGAAGAAAACGGCTATGTATTAACCGGTGATAAAAATATGGCGCTCATAAGGGCAAAAGTAAAATACCAGATAAATGACGCAATACGTTATACGTTATTCAGCAGCGATGCGAGTGAAATGGTTGACGGCATAATCAGCGGGGAGTTAACCTGCATAGCGGCGCATTCCAACGTAGATTCCATCCTGACCAGCGGCAGGGCGCAGTTATCGCTTGATGTTATGCGCAATTCACAGGAAATTATTGATAATTTGAAACTGGGCGTCCTTATTTCCAATATAGAATTAACCGAAATCACCGCGCCCGCCGAGACGATCCGGTATTTTGAAGATGTGCGAAACGCGGCGGTGTTCAAGGCGACCAGTCTCCAGCGGGCGCAGGAATATGCCTCTACGCGGATACTGGGCGCGCAGGCGGCGGCAGGCGCGCTCAAACAGAACGCTATTTCCCAGCAGGCGGCAAGACTGACCAAAGCCCGCGGCGAAATGGCGGAGTTTAACGGGCTGTATGACCAGTACGCAAGAAACCCGCAGATCATCATGTCGGGGACGTTCAGGCAGCGGGTGGCCGCGGTCCTGAAAAAAGCGGGCAAATCAATCGTTGTTCCGGCAGGCTCGGAAACGCCAACAATCCTGCTGCCATAAGGGGGAAGTAATGAAAAATATGGCCGTCGTTGCGGACGCGCATCTTTCAGAAAAAGAAAAACTCAATTTCAGGAACAACATTTTGTCCCTCTCAGGCGCGCTGGTTTGCCTTGCCGCCGGACACATCTACGGGAGAATTTTCCCGCAGCAGGATATTGTTCAGGTGATGGTGTATCTTTTGGGTATTGCCATAATCGGGCTCCCCATGCTGATGACGGCGGTGCGGGGACTCCTCTCCAAAGACATGAAGTACGCCATGGAGATACTGGTCTCAATAGCGATGATTATTTCCACTTTAAGCGGACATTTTTTGCTTGCCATACTCATTCCCGTTATCCTCACCTTTGTGCATTTTCTTGAGGAAAAAAGCATTATGGGGGGGCGCGAGGCGATTGAAGGCTTAAAAACAATGCAGGCGGAAAAAGCAATTGTCATCATAGACGGACATGAAACCGAGGTAAGCGCGAGGGAATTAAAAACCGGCGACGTTATTATCATAAAGCCGGGGATGTATCTGCCGGTTGATGGCGAGGTTATTTTTGGCACGTCGAGTATCGATCAAAAATCGCTGACCGGCGAATCCATACCGAAAACCGTTGAGATAGACGATCCGGTATTCGCGGGGACGGTCAATATCGACGGCAGTATCAAGGTTAAGGTTACCAAGGAGTATGCGGATACCTCTTTTCAAAAAATAGTAAAACTGCTTGAAGAATCAGGACATATTCAGATGCCCGATACCAAAATTGTTGATAAATTTATTTTTTACTATATTCCGCTGACGCTGGTTACCGCGCTGTTGGTGTGGCTGTTTACGCAGGATATTACCCGCGCCATCGCCATCCTGGTCGCCAGCTGTCCCTGCGGGCACCTGCTTATCAATTCCGCGCCCATGATCGCGGTGCTGGCGGCCGCGGCGAAAAGGGGGATACTCATCAAAAATTCGTCGTTTGTAGAACATCTTGCCGAAACGGATTACCTTATCTTTGACAAAACGGGAACCATAACGAACGGCATTTTGGAAGCCGGCAGCTACCATTTGGATAAGGCCGCCGATCTTAACGAGCTGGTCATGGCCGCTTCCTGCATCGCGCACGCCTCGCTGCACCCCATATCAAGGTCTATCGTCTCGTTATGCGAAAAAAAAGATATAGAACGGGATTTTGAAATTAAAGAGCATATCGGAAAAGGAATCGAAGGCAAAAAGGGAAACGATGTCATTTATCTGGGCAGTTGCGCCTGGATACGCTCGCTCGGTTTCAATGTTTCTGACCAATATGAAGAAGCGGGCGCCTGCGACTGGGTGGTTAAAAACGGGCAAATACTGGGATGCATCGTATTCAAGGATACGCCCCGCGACGACGCCGCGCAGGTGGTAAGCCAACTCAAAAATCTGGGCGTATCAAAAACCTGCCTGTTGACCGGCGATCATTTTCAATCGGCGCAAAAAATACAGGACGCGGTGGGTCTCGATGAGATGAGGTGCGATCTATTGCCGGAACAAAAACTTGAGTATGTCGAAAAGATGATGAAGGAACATACCGTTACGTTTGTCGGGGACGGCATCAACGACGCGCTTGCCCTGTCAAAAGCGCATACGGGAATAGCAATGGGAGCGATGGGTTCGGATACGGCGATTCAAAGCGCGGATATCGCGTTAATGAACAATAATCTTAACAATATTCCCTATGTAATCAGGCTGGCGCAGAAAACAAGGGACATTATCTATCAAAACATTGTTCTGGCTTTTGGTGTCAGTATTATTATGATTTTTTTGGCGGGAGCCGGAATTCTGCCGCCCATCGCGGGCGCGTTTTTCCATAACATCGGCGCTTTTTTGGTATTGTTAAACAGCGGCCGCGTCATACAGGAAAAAATGATTAAAGGCGCAATTCAACCGCGCCAACGGGACGTATGCGCAGCACGGTAAGCGCGCCGTCGCCGAAAAGCGCTTCCATCCGCTTGCGGTAGTCGTCAAGCGCGGCGATGGGATATACGCCTGTATCGTACCCGCAAAACCGCCGCCATGTACGCGGCAGGCGGCGGTTATTCCCTGTTCACGAAAAAATTCCCTGGATACGGCAAGCGGCAGCCCCTATTATTAAAAGCACCTGACACCTTGTTTGCCTGGAGCGTTTTATAATAGCTGCAAAATAAAGACAGCGGAAAAAGTCATTTGTCAACTATCTTTATACTATTCACATAAACTTAAAAGAAGGGGCCTTGCGCCCCCTTACCTTAAAAATTTTCCTTAAAACTCACCCGCCGACTCGTGGGTTCGCGGGTCTTGGTCGGGTAATTGCGGTCCGAAACCTTCGCG
>JGI24698J34947_10002078_pt1 | contig 10707 bp, 10 predicted proteins | sample TergutMp193P3_FD_34947 | JGI IMG/M metagenome (IMG submission 34947) | reverse complement strand
TTCCAATCATCGATCAAGCCTAAATATCCTAAGAGCGCCCCACAGGCCAGGCCGTCAAAGTCTGATCTGGTTAATAACCTCATCTTATACCATCCTTAAAATAGAACCCTTATACCAAATTTCGGCAGATTCTATTGTTTTCTACAATGATAATCTACAATAATAGCCAATTCAAAACGAAAAAGCTATCAAAATCGAAAATTTCGGAAAAAAGACGCCTATTCTGCCAAAAATACTCCTTCCGCCCGGCCGGTAAACCATTTTAACACAGCTTCCGCACGGTTGCCAAATGAATTGCCAATCCGCTCTCCCATGCCAAAAACAAAAGCCGCCTTTGCCATGGAAACCGCATAAATCAAAAGCGAGTCCCCGCAGTCAATAACCGCAAAAACCGACCTCAGCCTGTTCTTCCCCACAGCCGTAATTAACCCGTAAGTTAGGGAAGTCATGTTTTCCTGCGAAAAATAGAAGGCCCCGTCTGTTGTTTCAAAATCGTAACGGTAAACATTATCCCCAAAAGTGAGGTCTTTTTGCCTCGCGTACAGGGTAAATGATTCGGGGGTTTTTTCAAAGACGGGGTCGGGGAGCGGGTTTTTCTTGTCGGGACTGTCTACCACCGCCGAAGACTCGTAAAAAGTACGCATAGCGGAACGGGTTGCCGAATAGTACTGAATTCCGGTCAATGTGCTGATACCCAGCGCCTGATTAAACAACGCCGTCATCTGTGCGCTTGTCAAGCTTTTCGCCGATTTGCCAGATTGCGCAGGTTTTTTGTAAAGATACAGCGTTTCAACGGCCAGATTGGGCTCAAGAGAGGACACCGCCCCGTCAACAAATCGGCGCAGTGGCTCATGCTTGGGCAAAAGCTTTAAGGCGGGGTTTTTTAACTGCGTCTCCGTTACAGAAGCGCCGTCCGCGCCAAGTTGGGACGCATATTCGGGCTCAAGCAGATCCTCAAAAGAGGACTGCGGAAAAACGCTGAAAACAAGCGCGCTTCCAAAAAGTAAAAGCATAATTTTGCTCTTCATCTATTTTAATCCGCGGTAAAAGACCCGCACCTGCTTATATAAACCATCGCCTTCGCTCTTTGTTTCAACATCGTTAATGTCATTCAGCGTGGTGTGAATAAGCCACCTGTCAAAGGGATTCATCGGTTCAAGAAGGATGGAGCCTCTGCTTTCGCGCACTTTTTCCGCCACACTATAGGCAAGGCGCACCAGCGACTCTTCACGGCGGATGCGGTAATTTTCGGTGTCAAGAATTACGCGCGTGTCTTCCCTGCCCAGCCGGCCTGAATAAATGTTCAAAAGAAGTTGAAGGGCGTCAAGGTTTTTGCCTTTCTTGCCAATCAGAATCGAAGAATGTTCGGATTCGATTTTCAAGCCGAGTTTGTTTTTTTCCCTGAACAAAACCGAGATTTTTCCCGGATAGCCCATGCGCTGAATCAGGCCGGCTGTAAAAGCCGTCATCTTTTCTTCATAATCGCCCTGAGGAACCGGATCGCCGAAAACAGCCTTGCTTACTTTGCCAATTTCACTTGCTCTGCCGGCTTTATCCTCGTTGACGGGGCCAAAAAAAGCCCGCTGGCCGCTTGCGTGAACCTTTATCCGCACAAAGCCTTTCTTAAACAAACCCTGCTTCTGGGTTTCCAGAATCTCCACATCAAAATCGTCTTTTTCAAGACCCAACTCCTGCGCCGCTTTGTCGATTGCTTCCTTTTCGGTGCGGCCTTCAAATTCGTATTCCATTTATGTCTCCTATATTTTTTTCTTTTTTCCCGGCGCTATAACCGGCTGTTGTTCGGCCTGAGACTGAACTTGTTTTGCCAAGACATATTTATTGATTATCAACTGCTGTACCAGAGTCAGAAGATTGGAAAAAATCCAGTAAACAAGCAACCCGGACGGCATGTTGTAAAGTATAAAGAAAAATATTATCGGCATGACGTATAACATCATCTTCATTTGGGCGTTTGACTGCTGTCCCGGCATCTGCGTAACTTTGCCGTAAAGAAGCTGGGAGCCCACATAGATAAAAGGAAGTGCCCTCAGCACGTTTCCAAGAAAAGGCAGTTTGAAATTTTCGGGGAAATACAGAATCGCTTCCGGGACAGAAAGGTCAGGTATCCAGCCGGGAATAAACTCGGCTCCGCGAAGATCAAAATGGTTGCTAAAAAGGTTGTACATGGCGATAAATATCGGTATTTGCAAAAGCATGGGAAGGCATCCTGAAATCGGATTGTATCCTTCCTTGCTGTAAAAATTCCCCATTTCCACGCGCAGTTTTTGCGGATTGTTTTTGTACTTTTCCTGTATTTCTTTTATCTTCGGCGCAAGGGCCTGCATTCTGAAAGTGGCCTCGGAGCCTTTTTTGGTCAACGGGAAGAAAAGAACTTTTACCAATAACGTAAGCAGAATGATCGCCACTCCGTAGTTGGGAACAATTTTGTAAAATAAAAGCAACAGCCACTTTAACAATTTTTCCAGCGGAGAGAGAATGCCGCCCGAGCTGGCGGCTTCTACAAGGTTCATGTCCTTAAGGCCGAATTCATTTTTCCCGGTATTGTAAATTACAAGCGCGTCCTGCGTTTTCGGTCCAAGATAGAAAAGGTAAGTATCGTCAACTCTGGACGTGTGCGCAGGCGGCCGGATGATGTTTAATCTGGAAGCTGAAAGAAGACCCGGTTCGGCTTTTTCGGAAAAACTTACGCTGTACTGCGCAAGATAGGGAATGGCGATAAAAGCGAAATATTTGCCCGAAATCGCGGCCCATGCCGGACGCGAGTCGATCACATCGTTCACTTTTGCATTCTTTACTTTGCCGTTTGTAAAATTGATATAGTGCCGGTAATCGTAGCGGTTATCCAGTTTTTCAAACGTGGGGCCTATCTGCGGGCCGAAAGACAAGGTGTAAGCGTTGCCGTAGAAATTAAAGCCTGTCATCGAATATCCGCCGTCAAGCGTAATCGTAAGCTTAAACATATAATCGTTTGGTTTAAATTCGTAACGCTTGATTAAACGGAACTGCCCGTCCGCCCCGGTTAAAGAGGAGCCCGGCATCGAAAAATCGCGGTAAAATTCCACAGTATAATCTGAAATGCGGTTCACATAAAAAAGGGATGAAACAGGCTGAGCGTCAAGTCCGCCGAAGGCTATGGAAAAAGCCTTTGCTTCTTCTGTGCCGCCGAGAATCATGTTGACATTGTCGCCGTTATCATCATGCTCGTTCAGTTTCCAGGAAACCATGTTTCCGCCGTCATTGGTAAGAACTATGCTTGCCAGATTCGTGTTGATTTCGACATATTCCCTTTCCTGCGGCCCGGCTGTTAAAAGCTGCTGCAACTGCGCCGGCATCTGCGGAGCTTCTTGCGCCGCTGTTTGTGTCGGCGCCGACGGCGGTAAGGACTGCTGTTCGCCCTCGGGCGCGACTGCGGTTACAGGCGGCTGTGTCTGAGCGCCGGAGGTCTGTGCCGGCTTAGCGGGCGGAAAAAACACTCCCTGCATAATATAAAAACCGAATATTACAATAGTAGAGAGCACAACCGCCAAAATTATATTTTTTTCCATTTTACTTCCTTAACAAAAAATTATGGTACGGGATCATAGCCGCCTGAATGAAGCGGATGACAGCGAGCAAGCCGCCTTACTGCCATGAAACAGCCGCGCAGAACGCCGTATTTTTCAACCGCTTCGTAAGCATAGGACGAACAAGTGGGGTAATACCTGCAAACGGCCGGAAAATGAGGAGACACCGCGTATTGGTAAAACTTGATAAACACAAGCGCTATTTTCTTCATGTTAATAAACCGGCTTTGGTAAAAAGGAAATGAAGCTGTCTGATTCTGTCTGCAAGAGACGCCGCGGATTCGGTTTCAGGATAAACAAGCAAGACTAAATCATAACCGCAGCAAAGACGCGGACGCAGAAGCCTGAAAGCTTCCCTGCTAAGACGTCTGGCCCGGTTTCTTTCAACCGCATTCCCAAAACCTTTGGAAAAAGTGAAGCATATCCGGTTGCGGGGCAAATCGTTCTTCAATATAAAAAGCTTCGCGCCCCGGCATCCAAACCGTCCGCCTTTCCCAAAAACCTCTTTGATCTCATTCCTTCCCTTTAAATGTTCCTCCCGCTTAAAGCGAAAAGAACCCTTATTTTCACAGTTAATACGGCTTTTTCTCGTCAGAAGCCGTTAACTTAAGCCGGCCCTTTGCCCTGCGCCGCTTTAAAACCAGCCTGCCGCCTCTTGTTTTCATGCGGGCGCGAAAGCCGAATTTACGGTTTCGCTTCATCTTGCTGGGTTGATAAGTCCGTTTCATCATATTCTCCTATATATAAAGGTTCTTACAAACAAAATTAGGCCTTTAGTGTAGAATAATATCGAAAAATGGTCAAGTGCTTAAACTACACCCTTTCGGGACACCTGTTAATTTCCCCAAAAGACGACTGCCGTGCAATCGTAGACGCCATGATCGCGACGGAATACAACGAGGAATTCTGCGTGGCTGCGGATTTTAGCCCCGAATTTGTCTCAAAGTTGATGGAAACCGGTTTTTTGGTAATGTCGGCGAACCTGGCAAAAGAGGACGATGAAGAAGGGCCTTTTTATATCCTTCTGCCAAAACTGCACCTTGTGCGATCCGTCCTTTTTTTTGAAAATCTGCACATAAAAAAATCGATCCGCCGCCTGTTGAACCGCTATGAGCTTCGCCCCGACGCCGAATTTGACCGTATCATCGACCGCTGTGTGGAAGTCCACGGCGGCGACTGGCTTACCCCGCCATTGGTCGAGTGCGTTAAAAAGATACGGAAATCCCACCCCTTAACCGAAGCGGGAAATGCGGAAAATCAGGGACGGCTTTTGCCGACGCCCGATCCGCGTCCCGTTTCCTTCGCCCTTTACCGAGAGGGAAAACTCGCCGCCGGGGAATTCGGCGTCGTCTGCGGAAATGTCTACACCAGCTACTCGGGTTTTTATGAGGAGGATAACGCCGGCACTGTTCAGATTATTCTGGCCGCCCGTCATTTGCAGGCGCAGGGTTTCTCGTTTTTGGATTTCGGNATGCCGCTNGATTACAANACCGATCTTGGCGCAGAAGAGCTTGAACCGGCGGAATTTACCGATTTGTTTCGCGGCGCAATGCCCGAANCGGACAAGAGCGGANGGGCGGCCGAAGGGTCTAGCCTTTTTTAATTTTCCTGTTTCTTACAAAAAGGGGATCAAAATATTTTTCAATATCTACTTTAGCAAGCAGAAATTTTAATACAATGCGATAAACAATAAAAGAAATTACGATAGACGCAAGAAAGATAAGCGTAAATCCCCATGCGCGGTTATCTTCCGGCAGACGCATCATTAAAAGCTTTACATACAAAATTGCAAGCAGAAAAAAACCCGCCAAAGCGACAAGAACATTAAACAGCGTCGCTCCAAGAATAAACAGCAAAGTATTTGCTTTCTTATTCAACTTCCGCCTCCTTTTTTTCTTTTTTTGAAGGATGAAATAAAATGGTAACAAGCAAAATCAGACAGCAGACCACCACGCAGGAATCGGCAATGTTGAAAGTCGGCCAGCGTTCAAAACCTAAAAACCCGTAAAGTTTTATGCTGACAAAATCCACCACTCCGTCGGGGCGGAAAATACGGTCTATTATATTGCCAAGACCGCCCCCGATAATGCCTGCCGCCGCCCACCTTTGAATGCAGGAAAACTCATTTGATTTTAGGTAGTACCACGTCAGGAAACCCAAAACCAGAATGGGAACGGCGATAAAAGCGATCGGTTTTAAAGCTTCGGGAAGATTTTCTCCAAGGCTGAAAGCTATCGCCGTGTTGCGCACATGATAAATCCAGAGAAAACCGTTGTTAAAAACGTCATTTATCAGGCCCTTTTCAGGAGATATTTTTACAATTACCGCTTTTACAATTTGATCCGCCAGTATGATGAACGCCGTCAGTGACAATGGCAGGATTTTTTCTTTTGGCAATTTTTTCACCATTTCCAATAATTTCATTATTACTCTCCAATGTAAAATTTACAGCCCGGTAGGAACATCGATAAATTCCGCGTCAATGCCCAGCTCTTTAATGCAGTGGCGCATAACAGCCTGAACTCCCCAGACTTCCGTGCTGTAGTGGCCGCCGGCTATCATGTTGAGTTTCCCTTCCAGACACTCATGGTAAACCTGATGCGAGCTTTCGCCTGTCACAAACAGATCCACTCCTTCGCCAAGTGCGTCCCTCGCGCTGTCAGCGGCCCCGCCGGACATGACCGCCGCGCTGGAATTTTCTTTCTTCCCGAAGGGGAAAACTCCCACAGGTGGCCTGCCCTCAAAGCTGATTTTTTTTACAGCTTCTTCAGTTGTAACAGGCTTGGGGAAAGTTCCCTTGTAGCCGATTTTTCTGCCGTGGTAGCCGCCGAAAGGCTCGACATTTTCCAGTCCCAAAAGCTGTGCAAGCCGCGCGTTATTTCCCAAGCTGGGGTGCTGATCCAGCGGAAGATGCACCGCGTACAGGCAGATGTTGTGTTCGAGCAAAAACTTTATCCTGCGCCTCAAATTTCCGGCTATTCTCAGCGGCGCACCCCAAAACAGCCCGTGATGGACAAAGAGCATCCCGGCGTTTTTAGCGGCCGCCTGTTCAAAGGTTTCCAGCGCGCCGTCCGCGGCGAAGGCTATTTTTTTAACGGGAGAACCGTCGTTATCGACCTGAATTCCGTTCAGCGAATTATCGCTTGATGCAAAGCCGTCTATATCCAGAAAACTTTTGAAAAAAGCGTCCAGTTTGGCTGTTGTCAGTTCCGCGCTCATGCGGAGAGTGTATCACAAAGAAAAAAAATATTCCAGCGTACAAAGCCGCACACGATCCGTACCGATACGGCATGAACGTGCGCGGCTATGCGAAAAGCTTCTTAGCCGATCTTCTTGCTTGCGATCAAGAGAGATGAGAAAACCATGATATGAACCGCCAGCATTTGCAATATGTACCATAAATTTTCACTGCGGCCCTTTGTAATCCAGCCAATGATTTCGATAACGATGTACACAGCCCAGATAACTGCAATAATAAGTATTAAACTATCAAGAAATGAAAGCCGGATATTAAACATTTCAAGCAGAACTGCAATTCCCGCTACCAATGCGATAACGCTGGCAACCGCCACAAAAACATTTAGGACATCGCCGCTGAAGCCTATCCTTTTAAAAATGGTAGTGAAGTCTCCACCGGAATACTTCGTTAAGCCCAAAACACCATTGGCAATAAGGTACAAAGCAACGGCAATTTTCCACAGAAACACACCAAGTCCTTCTTTCATAATAACCCCCTCAAACCCTTTTTTGAAAACAGCAAAACGCTCCTGCCCTTGCCGTCTTTATAGTTCAACGAACTATACGAGCATTTTACAATATAATAGCATAAAAGGAAAGACCTATTTTATGTATTTTTGTCTTTTTTAACTGTTTACAGCTCCGGCTTGTAGTCGTCTTTCAGCTTGTCGTATTCCCCGGCAAAATACTCATCCAGATACGAATGTCCCTTTATAAATCTGTCGGGGTCCATTATGCCGTAATAAGCCTGACTCGCCCGCTGTTCATGATCGAACGGCACATAACTGTTCATCCAGCTTGATCCGTACTGGCTCCAGATGATTACATGGTCGATGTATTTTTTATATTTTCGGAACATTTTGAACAAGAGCGCGTACTGATAACCGATGGCGTCGGCCTGCTTCTGGTTCAGAACAGCGGGCGCAAGCGCCTCTCCGCCGGGAGCGGAATTGGCCTGCTTGATATCAAGTTCCGAGTAACAAATAAAATCAAGCAGGCCCTCGTCAATAAGAGAGGCGAACAGAGCCACGGCGCGTTGACTGAGGCTTGCCAGAGTCTGGCTGACCATGTCGTGTCCCTGAATCCCTATGCACTCAATTAAATTTCTGCCGTCATAAAGAGGGTCGTCTTTCCATACGGCGTTCAGCTCTTTGATCATGTTATAAGCCGCCCTTGCCTTGAGCCACCCGGTAAGTTCGTAGTCATTGTAAACAAGTAAGGGAGGCTTCGCGCAGATGTAGGCGTCGATACTGCCGCTGTTGTCGTGACTGTCCTTTTTCATGTATTCGGGAATGATGTTTGGATCGTTGTAACCGGCCTTGTACTTCTGCGCCATTTGCGCATTGGGAACGGCGATATGGGCGTACTTGAAAAGAAGGTAGATATAATTCTGCCTTATATCGTTATAATCATCATCTGTCATTGCCATAAGCCATGAAACATGCTTCAGCGTAGTTTTCCACTCGTCAGGTTTTTCTTTGATAATGACGCTGTAGCGGCTTTCATGAATTTCCACGTTGACTACATCGAATGAATGGAAGGGAATTACGCCGCGCTTTTCGCCGGAACCGTACCTTGAGTCCGTAGACATAAAATGCCGCATTTCGTACATGACGTGATTAAAGTAAATCCTTCGGGCTGTATTTTTATCCACTTTTTGAAAAGGCGCGGAGGCATTATGTCCCTTTGCGTAGAAAAGACCGTCCGCGCTCCACTGCATGGAAGAAATATTTTCGGGAATAATCTGCCTCATCCAGGGAGGGGACTGGTTGATCCACGCAAGACAGTGGCCGTGGATTTTATAATAGCCGGGCTTTCCTGAGTTCCTGATGTTCAGATATTCATTGGTTGGAAGATTCCATTCGGGCCCCTCTTCTTCTTCTTCGGCGGGCTGTTTGAAAACGAAATCAGGGTATTGCTCTTTAAGCCATTGCGGAGGACGCAGGTGACATCCCGGCTTCAAATTGTTTTCATCAACAAATATCTCGTAATGATAACCCCTGATTGAATTATGCTCGACAACTCCCGTTCCGGTAACGCCCACCATAAAATAACCGTTGTCAAAGTTATACATTTTTCTAATAGGCTGAACTTCTGAAAATTTCTTTTCGTTCACGACTTCGGGGATAGTCATTCCTTCTTTATTCAACTGTGTTATTCTGATGTTGCCAAGCATAAGCTGTTCACCATCAACTTTTGTGCCGTTTTCCGTATGGAGATCGATGTTTAAAAATTCCCAGTTTCCGCTTGATACGGGAACGGCGGCGCAGATTGTGTACTTGTACCACGTTTTTCCGTTATAAAAACCGCTACGGCGATCAAGATTGCCTACCCCGTCGTGATACGCAGTTCTAATATAAACCTGAGTTTTGTTTGTTCCCGGAGAACCTCCGCTGGACTGAGAGCCTTCGCCGTTTGTGGAAGTTGACCAGATTTCAAAACGCATAAAACAATTAGCGGCGTTTTCGGGGTAATAAAATTCAAACTCAACATATGTTTTATCGTTCAGAGCTATAGCAGGATTGATAGGAGCCCTTATGCCAAATCCTCCGAATTGTTTTCCAGAGAGAGCAGGATCAAAATAAGTGGTGAGCAAAATCAATTCGCCAAGTTCAAAGGGATCGTCAATAAGGGAAAAACTGCTCTTATTATTGGGAAGGATGCGCCCGTCGTTGGTGCGCCAGGCTTTCCATAAATTAAAATCTTTGCTCGGATTGAACCTGAAAACGGGAACACGCTGAAGGCCCTCTCCCGGATTACTGCGAACATAGGGGTCGTTTTTGTCTGTTTTAAAAATCATCTATAACTATCACTTTACCACGACATTAACCAATTTGTCAGGAATTGCGATAATTTTTGCAATATTTTGCCCCTCAAGCCACTTTTTAACGCCGGGCAGGGTAAGAGCGATTTTTTCAAGCTCATTCCTGTCGGTTCCCGCCGCGGCGGTAAACTTGTCGCGAATTTTGCCGTTCACCTGAACCACGACCGTTACTTCGTCAAAAACTGTTAGCTGATTATCATAGGACGGCCAGTTGCAAGCTGACACAGTGCCCTTGTGACCGAGCTTTTCCCAAAGTTCCTCGCCCAAGTGCGGCGCATACGCGCCTGCCATTATTACCAGCGGCTCCCACAAGTCGCGAGGAATTTCCGCCAATTTGGAAATTTCATTTGAGTAGATCATCATTGCGCTGATAGCGGTGTTAAAGTTGAGGGTAGAAGTGTCGTCCGTCACTTTTTTTATTGTGCGGTGAAGGAGCTTTTGCAGTTCCGCGCCTCCTGCTTTTTCACTTCCCGGCGCGGCGTCACACAGCGGCTTTTCGCTGATAGCCCACAACCGTTCAAGGAAACGCGACACGCCGATGATCCCCGATGCAATCCACGGCTTGCTCACTTCCAAAGGACCGAGAAACATTTCGTAGAGGCGAAGTGAATCGGCCCCGTACTCTTTGATTACGTCATCGGGGTTGATCACATTGCCTCTGCTCTTGCTCATTTTTTGATTGTCTTCGCCGAGGATCATCCCCTGATTGATCAACCGTTGGAAAGGTTCGACGCTGTTCACAAGACCCAGATCGTATAACACCTTGTGCCAAAAGCGGCTGTACAAAAGATGAAGAACCGCGTGTTCCGCACCGCCGACATACAAATCAACAGGAAGCCAGTATTCGATTTTTTCTTTTGAAGCGAATGCCTTTTCGTTCTTTGGGTCGAGGTAGCGGATATAGTACCAGCAGGAACCTGCCCATTGAGGCATGGTGTTTGTCTCGCGCTTTGCCTTTCCGCCGCATTTGGGACAGGTAGTATTCACCCACTCGTCTATACCAGCAAGCGGAGACTCGCCCGTACCTGTCGGCACATAGGACTTTACGTTCGGCAGTTTCAG
>JGI24698J34947_10002077_pt1 | contig 10707 bp, 5 predicted proteins | sample TergutMp193P3_FD_34947 | JGI IMG/M metagenome (IMG submission 34947) | reverse complement strand
CCGCTTACACTCTCTTCTGTGTGGCGGCAATTTTTCTTCTTGTCCGTGGCGTGGGCGCGATAGCCGGGTTGTTCCTTGGCTCTAACGGCGTCATTCCAGCCGCCCTGGGGCAGCTTGCGAACGCGCGCGTAGTCGTGCCTGTTTGGATACCACTCTGCGGGGCGACCGCCGTCTGCGGCTTCAGGGCTCTGTCCCCAAAACGTTCCGGCGGGAAAACGGCCGCCGCGGCTGTCTCAATTGTGGTTTTGGTATTCGCCTTTGCCGCCGCCTTTTTGCTGACTAAAGTGAACGGCGTCTTCGTCCATGTCGCATTTGGCATAATCAAAATGCTGCTGGAAAGCGGGGTTTTTTAGGAATGAAGGCCATACCGGCGGTTCTGGCCGCTTCGATTTTGCTCGCCTCGTGTTCTCCAAAACCCGCGAGCAGGCTTGAGGACAGCGGGGCAGGCGGCGGCCTCGCAGCGGGAAGCGGGACCGTGTGGACCGCGGGTTACGGGCAGGCGGAATTGATCCCTCCCGATATGGAGAACAGTACCTACTGGATTGCGGGCTATGGCGTGGACAAGGCGATAACAGGTGTGCTCGATTACCAGATGGCGAAAGCGCTGTGGCTGGACGACAACTCCGGACGGGGCGGGATGGTCATCGCCGTCGTTGACTGCATCGGGCTTCCCCGCGCCGACGTAGAAATAATCCGCGGCCTTTTGAAGACTTTCACTGAAGAAACCGGCAGTCGTTCCATAAACGTCATCTCCACCCACTGCCACGCCGGGGCGGACACACTCGGCCTTTGGGGCCCAATCGGCATCAGCGGGCGCTCGCCGGAATTTATACGGGTGGTGCATGACGGGGTGGTCAGCGCGGTTCGGGAGGCATATTCTTCGCGGCAGGACGGCAGGCTGCTCTACGGCACTGTGGTTACCGAAGATTTACAGAGGGATTCCCGCCCACCAGAGGTGTTCGACCCGACGCTTCACTCCATTCGTTTTGAGCCGTATAGCGGAATCGGGGGCATCCGCGTAATCAACTACTCCGCGCACCCCGAGGCCCTGGGTTCGCGAAACACGATGATAAGCGCCGATTTTCCCGCGTACATGGCTTCGCGTATCAAACAGGTTTCAGGCGACGACGCGATTTACATCCCCGCCGCGATTGGCGGGCTCATAGCGACCAGGCGACAGACGAGTGACGACGGCGAAGAACTGCCCGAACTGGAAAGCACGATCCTGACCGGACAGCGCCTCGCGGACTATGCGCTGGGGATAACGAGCGAAAGGGAACTCGCACCCGGCATAGATGTGTACAGCAAAGAGGTCGTGCTGCCGGTCGACAACAAAGTCTACGTCATCTCGGCCTTTTTAGGCGTAATGGAACCAAAAACCCTGCCCCGTGGCGGGCGGCACCGCCTCTCCCTTGTTACGGAAGTCGGGCTGCTGGAATTGGGCGGCCTGTCTATCTTCATGATACCGGGTGAACTCTTTCCCGAACTGGCCTACGGCGGCGCGGCGGGCGGCGCAGGTGTTAACCCGCTAACGCCAACCGCTAGGTTAGCGACTCTCACCGATATAGCGGGAGAGGGCTTTCTCATCTTCGGCCTCTGCAATGACGAAATAGGCTACATAGTGCCGCCGGGCGACTTTTTTCTGCACGAATCCTACCCCTATCTTCAGCGCGGCGTCGATGCGACAGGCAGAAGCCACTACGAGGAGACGAATTCGGTTGGGCCTCTCACGGCGCCTCTCTTAATTGAAGCGCTGGGGGAAATATACAAATGAAAAAAAAAGAAAACCACAGAGGACTACTGTCCTTCGGACAGCCTGGAGTTTCACGAGAAAGATAAAATCTTTTGTTTGTGTCGGTTTGTGTCGTTCGTGGGAAAAATTCCCCTATTCCCTTGCTCCCTTAAAATGCAAATACGCGAAATTCTCCGGGATGTGCGAGTCGTAGGAACCGTGTTCGTTCAGGGCCCAGCCGACGCTTTCGCCGGCGGTTTTGCCGTGGTAGCGGAGGGCCTCGAAACGGAAGCACTGGAAGCGGAGGGAGTCGCCTTCACGCGGGGGCCATGTTTTGCCGGGGTGGAGAACCTTGAAGCCCTCCCAGGGGAAGGCGAGTTCCACGGTCCAGCCCTTGTCGACTGTTGCAGGGTCGTTTATTTTCCCGTCGACTTTGACAGCGCTTTCGAGGCCGGGGAAGTCCCAGTCCATGAAGGCCCAGCGGCGCCCGCGTTTATGTTTTCGGAACCTGGAAGCATCCTGAAAACCGGATAAAACATCGACATCACGGCTGTAGAGGTCGAACTGGGGCGCGTCGAAACGGCTGCCCCGCTTAGCGGCGTCCTGATAAACGAAGAAAACCTCGTAGACCGTCCCGTAGGCGTTGATTTCAAACTCGTAGTAGCAGTCTTCCCCGTCAAAAAAGACCTCCACGTCGTTGTCGAACCAGACGAGAGAATCGCGCTCTGTGAGAGATGCCCTGACCGCCGGTTCCTCTATCCAGAAGCCTAAATAGAGCGCCTTTTCATCCCAAAGCGCCGCGATTTTCGTGTCGAGGAAAGCCTGCTCACCGTTCACGATATCCACGAAGCGGCGGGATTTTTCCACGTCTTTCCAAACCGGCTTTTCCAGATTGCCGTCAACATGAACCTCATTCTTTGCACGCCGGCAGTCTATGTGGGCAATCCGGTCTTCCGCGACGAGGTAGTCGCAATTATCACCTTTCATGGAATACACCAAATATTAAGAGGATATTAACTTGTCTCATTGTTTATTATATACTGGGAGAATGCCGAAGTACAAGTTCGTGGTGTTCGTAGTCAATAATTTAAGGGTGAAACTTTAAATGCGGATTTTAACCGGCGGCATGAACCATGAATCCAATTCCCTGAACCCAATCATCACGGCGGAAGAGGATTTCGTGGTGTTCCGTGGAAACGAAATTTTCGGGAAGGGGATGTCCCCGTATTATTCTTCCACCGGGATAATCAATACCCTGCGGGAAGCCGACGCTGAAATAGTGCCCGCCCTTCATGCCAGGGCGGTTCCCAACGGCGTTGTCTCCGGCGCTTTCTATAACAAGATCAAGGCGGAATTCCTTGACCGTGCGAGGGAGGCTTTGAAGGCAGGCCCCATAGACGGGATATGCCTCGCCCTGCACGGCTCCATGAAAGTAAAAGGCCTGGGCTGCGCGGAGGGGGATTTCTGTTCAGCATTACGCGAGATCTTCCCCGGCGTTCCCATGACGGCGGCGCTGGATATGCACGCCACCATTACGCCGGAACTCCTTCATGCGCTTAACGGCCTAGTGGGTTACAAAACGGCGCCTCATGTGGATTGCGCGGAAACCGGCGCTCAGGCCGCCCGTATGCTGTTAAAAGCCATCGGAGGAAGCGTTATTCGCACCGCTTGCAGGAAAATCCCCATGATGATAGCGGGTGAGAAATCAGAAACATCATCGGAGCCAATGGCCTCGCTTATCGGGCAATGCCGCCTTGCGGAGAAGGAAGACGGCATTGAGGCCGCCTCGCTCTTTCCTGGCTTTCCCTGGGCGGACGACGAGAACAACGCCGTTTCCGTGACGGTGAGTTTCTCGGGCGGCAACGGCGAAAAGGCGGAAAGAATCGCGGGCGATTTGGCGGCGGCTTTCTGGAAGCGCCGCGCGGAATTTGCCTTCCGCACGGAGTTCTACGGCACCGAAGAGGCCATTTCCGCCGCTTACGCGTATGTGGAAAAGGGCGAGCGCCCGGTTTTCCTCTCCGATTCGGGGGACAACCCCACCGCGGGCAGTACCGGGGATTCGACTGACCTCCTGGAAGCCATTCTGAGAACAATGGACAGGGCGGACAGCCTTCCCACGCCCCTGCTCTATTCGGGCTTTTACGACGCGCTGGCCGCGGCCGCGTGCGTCAAAGCCGGCGAGGGGGCGGAGTTGCACATCACGCTGGGCGGGAACTGGGACACCGTCAACGGAAAGAAAATCCCCCTCAATGTAACGGTGAAGAAAATACGCCGGGACTACGGCCCCTGGAAATCGGATCTTGTTCTTGTCGCGTACAGGAATCTCCTTGCCGTCGTCACTTCCAGGCACATAGGTTTCGGCGACGGGGAGCTCCTCCCGGCCCTGGGAATAAACGCCGCCGATTACTGCCTCGTGGCGGTGAAACTCGGCTACCTTGAGCCCTGCTATAAACATATTGCCGGGCGCGCCATCATGGCGACGACCAGGGGCTGCTCCAACGAGGTTCTGGAGACGATTCCCTACAAAAAAGTCCGGCGACCGATTTATCCCCTTGACCCGGATATGGAGTGGAAGCCGGACTGACGCCTAACGCATCATCCGCAGTATACCCTGTCACTCAACATATATTCCCAGGCCGACTGAATTGGTGAAAAACCTGTCGAACCAGGTTCCGGCGTATTTCAGGCTCAGGGATGCCACACCTAACGGAAATACCAGCCCGACATCAAAGCCCGGGGTCAGCCAGTCCATATATGTGCCTTTATGAGTATCAAAGTAACCCAATTCAAGTACAGCGTCCGCGAAAATCTTCGTACTGGCGTTAAAAGGTACCACAAGACCCACGCTTGGCGATAAAGAATATGTAATCGCGAACATATCCGAAAGTACAGCATCAGGGGAAGAAGATTTAGGATCGTCTTTCACAAAGAAGACTACTTTGGCCCCAAGTCCGATGGAGGAAAAGGGAAACAGTGAACCATACACATTACTTCTAAAAGAAAAGCCTTTTGATTCATCTCTGTCATCTGCCCACACGTAATTGGCAGCCAGCAGTTCCCATCCGCTTTTATTGGCGTTTTTCATATATGAACTAAAAACAGCCTTCGCCCTCGCCGCGGTTTGCGCCGACTGTGTCTGCTGCGCCGCCGCTTCCCGTTCCCTTTGCGCCTGCTGTGCCGCCGCTTCCTGTTCCCTTTGCGCCTGACGCGCCGCATTCGCCATCGCGGTTTTCTCCGCTTCTGTTCTCCGGTTTTCCAAATTTCCGGTCTCTATCCTCATATAACCGGAGGCATTGAGATCACGGGAAGGAATGCCGTTTATCGCAACAATTACAATGGTCAGAATGGGCGTTAAATCTTCGGCCTTTATATTGGAGAAATACATCATCTCCACTATTTCGTCGGGAGGGAGAATCCTGACACTTCCGGAGGAGAACTCTATCGGCCTGGTGGTAAAAGTTATGGTTCTTTTGCCCAGTGTCTTGTTGACTTCATTCAAAAGTTCAACATCCACCCTGTAACTGAAAGTGCGTTTACCGTCAAACACAACTGTTCCCGGCGTTCTCGGAGAAATATCCAGCAACGGCCAGCCGGAAAATCCCCAGGCACCGCGTCTTCCGGTGCTCTCAAGTCCTTCCAGCAAAGCGTTCAGGGCGTCAAAACCGGCCTTCGAGGGATCAAGCGCAATCCGCATCCCCAAATTCGCGGTTCGTCTGACAAAGTCGGTTTCGCCTATCTGTACCAAATTCGGATCAAAGATTATCTCAAACGGCGGATGGTCAGTGTAAAAACGTGTCGTTTCCCTGAACACGTCAATCCAGCGATCCCGCGCCTGTATATCATTCACAATCCTCTCGCTGATCGTCCCTTCGCTTATGCTTGATGAAATCATATTCAGCCGCGCCAGCGTTTCGATTTGAGAAGGGTCAAATACAATAGACTGGGTATAGTTGAATAACGCCTCAACATCAGAGCCGCCGGTTTGGGCGGTAATGCCCCTGGCAAGCCCGGCTTCCGCCTTAACCGCCGAAGAATTTCCCGTCAACAGTATTCTTTTTCCCGTTTCGGTAAGTACCACGCCCATTTGTTCAAGCAGTTCCACCGTGGCTTCATTAATGAGCGTCCCTGTTCCTTCAAGCTGCGAAAGAGTGCCATCCTTCATAAAAGCGGCATTACGTATCCCGGTTGTTGAATCGCTTATGGAAAACTGCAGGGAATACCGGTCACCGGAAATTTTCTGAATTGTCCCGACAAGGAAATACCTGGCATTGGCCAAATTCCCGATACTGACATAATCCTCGTCGGAATACCTTCCGCTTGCGGCAATATCCTGTTCGGCTATTATTCTGTCCAGATTCTGCCGGTCGACGAGATTTATGGCCGAGAACCTTTTTAAATTGGTGTTCAACAAACCCTGGACATACAAAGGCAGGTAGGCCGGCACATCCCCGTAGGATTCCGGGGCGAGAACCGCAAGCCTGATATCCTGGCCTCCATCCCCCGAATAGAGAGGGCCGGAAGAGGCGGCATCCATCCCCCCGATGGCGCCCAGAGCGGATATTTCCATCCCGTCATTGGTTTTTGTAACAAACACCGGTATGTTAAAAGAGGTGCATGACAAAAAAACAGTGAACGAAAACAATACCGGAAGCAAAAAAGAAACTAAATTGTTTGCCGCTGGATGTCTTTTCATGGCGGCTAACGCCCCAGAATTTTCTTCAGTGCCGCCAAAAGGGTGTCAACGCTTTCTTTCCGGGCCGTATACCCCATGATGCCGACCCGCCAGATCTTTCCGGCGAGGGGACCGAGGCCCGACCCTATCTCGATCTTGTAGTTCTGGCGCAGTTCTTTCCGGACCGCCGCGTCATCCACGCCATCGGGTATGAGTACCGTATTCAGATTGGGCAGACGGTGGGGTTTTTCCACAAGAAGGGAAAGCCCAATCTGTCCCAAACTGGAAACAAGGTATTCGTGTATTTCCCTGTGGCGGGCATAAACCTTTTCAAAACCCTCTTCCCCGATCAGATGCAGGGCTTCATAAAGGCCGTAGATCATGTTGGCGGACGCCGTGTGGTGATACGCCCTTGGAGAGCCGCTCCAGTACTTCATCAGCAGCGTCATGTCCAGGTAGAAGTTGGGGACTTTCTTTTTGCGGGCGGCGATTTTTTCCATGGCGCGCGGCGAGAAAGTAACCGGAGACAAACCCGAAACGCTCCCTATGCACTTCTGGCTGCAACTGTAAAGGGCGTCTATGTTCCAATTGTCCGCATGGAATTCGTTTCCGCCAAGGGTGGTTACGGCATCCACGATGAAGAACGCCCTTGTCTCCTTTGCCAGTTTCCCGATTTCGCCGATGGGGTTAAGCACGCCCGTAGAAGTCTCCCCGTGAACCATGCTCACATACTTCCAGGATTTTTCTTTTAGCTTTTTCGCAACCGCGTCAACGTCAATCGGGCTGCCCCAGGGGAAGTCAAGCGTGTCCACCTGGGCTCCCACACGCCGGGCGACTTCGGCCATTCGCTCTGAAAAGTAGCCGTTTGTGACCACAAGCATCGACTCCCCTTCCTCGATGAGATTCACCATCACGGCTTCCATCCCGGAGCTTCCGGTCGCCGAAAGGGCTATTGTCGCCTCATTTTTCGTGTCCATAAGAGCGCGGAGCTTTTCCTTAACGGCATCCATGAGGGTGAATAATTGAGGATCCATGTGGCCAAGGGTAGGTTTGGCAAGGGCCCCGTAAATTCGGGGATGGACCGACAAGGGGCCGGGCCCCATTATCAGGACCGAATCCAGCATATCAAGCATGTTTGACATTTTTACTTCCTCCTTTATTCTTCGTTGTCCTCTTCGATTTCATTGTCAATTTCCGAATCAGCTTCGGTATCCTCAATGGGGAATTCTTCGCTGGTAAGTTCGAGTTCGACCGCCTTCTCCATCTCCTGTTTGCGCCTCTCGAGGATATCGTTCATGTACTCTTCCAGATCCTGCTGGTATTCGTCGTAAAGCTTGATGTCCCTGTAGCGTTTCATGCCCGTGCCCGCCGGGATGGGATGACCGATAATAATATTCTCCTTGAGGCCCCGGAGGTAATCGGTGGAACCGGCAATTGCCGCGTTCGTAAGAACCTTGGTTGTCTCCTGGAAGCTCGCGGCCGACAGGAAAGAGTCGATATTGAGGGACGCCTTGGAAATACCCTGGAAGACCGGCCTTGCCACCGCCGGCTGTCCGCCTTCGTTGATCACGCGGTTGTTTTCCTCTTTGAAGCGGTACTTGTCAACGAGTTGCCCGTAGATGAAACGGGTATCCCCTACCCTCACGATTTCCACCTTCCGCATCATCTGGCGTATGATAACACCCACGTGCTTGTCGTTAATTGACACGCCCTGGAGATGGTAAACCTGTTGAATCTCATCCATAAGGTAGCTCTGGAGCTTTGTTTCGCCCAGTATGTGAAGAATATCATGGGGATTAATCGCGCCCATGCAGAGCGGTTCACCCGCTTCCACAGTGTCGCCGTCCCGCACAAGCAGCCGCTTGGTCATGGGGACAAGATGCTTATATAGCTTGCCGAACGCGTCTTCAACTTCGATTACCCGTTTGCCTTTTACGATGGTCTTGAAGCGGACAAGGCCCGAGACCTCGGCCAAAACAGCCGGGCTCTTGGGCTTGCGGGCTTCAAAGAGCTCATTAACCCTGGGTAGCCCTGATGTGATGTCCATTGCCTGGGCGGATTCTTTCAGGGTTCTGGCGATGGTACGGCCGGCCCTTATCTTCTCCCCTTCGTCTACCTGCAAAATGGCGCCTCCTGGAAGGAAGTAGGAAGCGACCTGGTTTTCCTCGTCATCAACGATTATTATGCGGGGCTGTTTTTCAAGCTGCTGAATGTCGGCGATACGTTTTTCGATACCCCTCTTCTCATCAATTTCTTCCCTGAGCGTGGTACCGGGAATAATATCCTCATACCTCACCGTACCGCCCGCTTCCGCGATAATGGGATCGGAGAAAGTATCGAAAGTCGCAATGGTCTTTTCAGCCTCCACCACGTCGCCTTTCTTCACAAGGAATTCCGAGCCGTTGCGGATCTCTACTTTCTGATCCTGGCCTATAAGGTAGAGAGTCGAGGGTTTATTCCCCTCTTTGACGACCATGGCGTACGCGATATCCGGGGAGAGGATCTCCTCTTTCCCCCGTTTTATGATGGGAGCGCCGCGGACTATTCGCTGGCCGTCGTCCACAAGGAGCTGATCTCCGGATTCAAGCCTGTACTTCTCCATAATCCGGCAGACAGTCGCGTAGCCCTTCCTGGTAAAGAGCCAGACCCCGGTGGGCTCTCCGGTTTTTTCCTCTATCTTTTCCACATGAGAACCCGCGACATTTTTAATGTACACCGGGTATTTGAGGAAGATACGGTTCTCCTCGCTGATGTTAACCGCTACCCCCCCGGTATGGAAGGTTCTCATCGTAAGCTGAGTTCCCGGCTGGCCGATGGACTGGGCCGCGATGGTTCCTACCGCCTCGCCAATGTCCACGGTACGGTTTGTGGCAAGATTCCGGCCATAGCACATACGGCAAACCCCGTGCTCCGCTTCGCAGGTAAGCACGGTGCGAATGAATACCGTCTCTATCCCCGACTTCTCAATGGTTTTGGCGATTTCTTCGGTTATCTCCTGATTTACGTCAATGATGATTTCACCGGTAATCGGGTGCCTGACCCTTTCCAGGGTATAGCGCCCGACGATGCGGTCCCTCAGTGGCTCCACAATGTCCTCGCCGGTTTTAATGGCCGAATGAGCGATACCGTTGATTGTACCGCAGTCGTCCTCGTTCACCACCACATCCTGGGCAATGTCCACGAGGCGGCGGGTAAGGTAACCGGCCTCGGCCGTCTTGAGGGCGGTATCGGAAAGTCCTTTGCGCGCACCGTTAGTCGATATAAAGAATTCGATGACGGAAAGACCTTCCTTGAAATTTGAACGTATGGGCAGCTCAATTATTTCTCCGGAAGGCTTTGCCATAAGACCCCGCATACTCGCAAGCTGGCGTATCTGGCCTTTGCTTCCCCTTGCGCCGGAGTTGGCCATCATCCAGATCGAATTGAACCCGTTCCGGTCCGCTTCCAGGGTCTTCATCATGATATTGGCGAGGTCTTCGCTTATCTTCTGCCAGACTTCAATTACACGGTTTTTTCTTTCCTCCCCGGAAAGATGGCCCAGGTTAAACTTCTTTTGGATCGCCTCAACTTCCTTGTTGGCCTTTTCGATCATCTCGGCCTTTTCTTTCGGGACTACAATGTCGTCAACCCCGATAGTAGACCCGAAAACCGTGGCGTATTTGTACCCGGTTGACTTGATTACGTCCAGCATCTTGACCGTGGTCCAGGAACCCATAGTCTCAAAGATTTTCTCTATAAGGGCCCGCAGTTCCTTGTCTTTCAACTCGTAATTGAGGAAGGGAATTTCCGGCGGCATTTCCTCGTTGAAGATAAGCCTGCCGGCGGTAGTTTCAATCAGACCGTCCTTCCCTGGCTCCTCGATACTTCCTATTTTGGTCCAAATGGGGGTTTTCGGAGGCTTGACCTTGATGACCGCCTCCCAATCCAGAGCCTTTGTCTCAACGGCCAAATACGCTTCCTCAACAGAGGAATAGCGGGGAGCTTCCCCAGCCGACTTACCACAGAAAGGACAGGCGTTCCACCCTTCCTGAAATTCTTTTCCGCATTTCGCGCATATCTGCTTTCCGTCTTTCGTCTTTACCTTGCCGTTGTTCCTGTCCACAGCCGGCCGCTTCGCGTCAGGCTTAATGCGGGTAAGGAAGTTGATCCCCAAAACCATGTCCTGAGAGGGGTATACGATGGTCTTGCCGTTGGCGGGGTTCAGGAGGTTCCTGGCGCTGAGCATCAGGGTCCAGCATTCCATCTGCGCCGCCTGGGTAAGGGGCACATGAACCGCCATCTGATCGCCGTCAAAGTCCGCGTT
>JGI24698J34947_10002076_pt1 | contig 10707 bp, 6 predicted proteins | sample TergutMp193P3_FD_34947 | JGI IMG/M metagenome (IMG submission 34947) | reverse complement strand
ATATCCTTACGCAGGTCGTGGACTTCGGTTTCCAGGCCCCTGGAAAAGGAATCGCTCAATTCGGGCGCAACCTTTTTGAGGTCGGCGCCGTTCATCCCGGGGCTTACCTCAAAGATGTCGAGCGTGTCCTTGCCTATGATTTCGGCAAACCTGCGGTTGCACTCAATCATCAGCAGATTTTCATCCACCAGCGCTACCCCGGCGGGCATGGAGCGTATGATGGCGTTGGCCTTATTGGTAGCAAGTTTACGCATGTAAGAAACGCACATGTTTGGCTCGGCCCGACCATCCAGCATGGCTTCGGCCAAGTTGCGGCACGTGTTATAGCCGCAGCCGCCGCAGTTGGCTTCATCGTCAAGGGTCAGTTTGCCAATGCTGCGGAGCGCCCGGGTTATTTCACCAGGGTCGTGGCTGCGCATCGGCAGGGGATTTGGGCTGGTTGACAGCGAAAAGTCCAAATCTGCGGAGGCGTCCATTAGCCCGGGTTCTTTGGCGTAATCTATCACGTTCAGCCATTTGAGGCCGGTGCCGTAACTACTGGATTTAGGGCCGTTGATGCAGCCGCCGTCACAGGCCAGAATCTCCATAAACAGCTTGTGTTTCAAGGGCCGTTCCCTTAAGCCGCCGATGGCGTCCTGTATGTAATGAATGCCTGAAAAGGATAAAAACCTTACGCCTTTGGCGTTTGGATAAACGCTGACTCCCCGCGCCATGCCGCCGTCAACCGGATATAGAGCGCCGCCTTTGGATGCTTCGGGGACAAATACGTCCGATTCGTCCGCCGTTTCAAATTCGGGGTCAATACCGATTTCGCCAAGCCAACCGCGCAGATCGTTAAAGGTCAGAGCCACGTCCATCAGCTCCGGGTGAGCGTCCGCCTCCAGCTTTTTAGAAATACAAGGGCTTATCATCACGATGCCTATATCTTCGCCATATTCGCGCCTGAGTATCTTGCAATGGGCCATGGCGGGGGACATAATCTTGGTGAGGTTTGGTATAAATTCGGTGTGGTAGCGGCGAATCAGCTCCACTACCGTTGGGCAGGCCGTGGATATATAGACCCGTGGCTCACCATTTTCAAGCTCTATGGCGCAGGCCTTTGATACTTCCTGAGCGCCCAGGGCCGTTTCCGAAACCGCCCAGAAACCAAGCGCTTTTAAGGCATGGATTAGCTTTCCAGGTTCAAGCTCTGGAAATTCGCTGGCAAAGGAAGGCGCCAGACTTACGATAACCCTCTCTTTTCGCCTCAACAGTAATTTTGTGCGGCTGAGGTCGTCCCTTAGTTTTTTTGCGCCAGCGGGGCATACGTTTACGCACACGCCGCAATAAACGCACCTGTCGGGCATCACGGCCGCGCGATCGTTGGTTACCTGGATGGCCTTTACCGGGCACCTGCGGACGCACTTGTAACAGTCGTGGCACATGGCCTTTTCTGTGTAGATAGGCTGTATCGAATTCATGGCAAGCCCCGCGTGGAATTACAGTTTGGCACAGTCGTTTGCCCTGTGGAGCTGAATACTTTTAAAACCTGCAAGACGCTTCTAAAGTTGAATCACTATAATAAACCTTGAAAGCAGGAATTATCCTGTTTTCAAGTTGATTGATTATACAATAGCCCTTGGAGGTCTAGTATGGTCGCACGAATTATCTTGGCGTTATCGGCGCTACCCTGCCTGGTTGCTCAGACTCAGGAGAACAACCCGTTTTTTCAGGAATGGAAGACGCCCTTTCAGGCGCCGCCCTTTAATGAAATCAAAGAAGAACACTTTCTTCCGGCCTTCAAAGAAGGTATGGCAAGGCAGAAACAGGCTGTTGACGCCATCATCAACAGTACCGCAAAGCCAAATTTTAAGAATACCGTCGAGGCGTACGAGTGGTCAGGCGCCCTTATTGAGGGCGTCTCCAGCGTGTTTTACAACCTCACGGGCGCCGAGACAAACGAAAAACTCCAGGCCATCAACCGCGAACTGGCGCCCATGCTCTCCGCCCACAACGACGACCTGCGCTTAAACGAAAAACTCTGGCAGCGCGTGAAAACCGTTTGGGAAAATCGCGCAAGCGAAAAACTTAGCGCCGAACAGGCCAGGCTGCTGGAGCGCATGTACAAGTCTTTCTCCAGGGCCGGAGCCGGTCTTTCTGACGAAGCCAAAGAAAAGATGCGGGAGATAAATTCTGAACTCTCCAGCCTGTCTGTCAAGTTTGGCGATAACATACTGGCCGAAAACAACAGGTTCCGCCTCGTGATTGATAGTGAAAACGATCTGGCTGGCCTGCCCGATGGCCTCATCGCCTTAGGCGCCGCTGCCGCTAATGCGGCAAATCTTGAAGGCAAGTGGGTTTATACGCTGCAAGGGCCGTCAATCTGGCCTTTTTTGACGCACTCTGAAAACCGCGATCTCAGAAAAAAAATACTGGAAGGCTATTTGAGCCGGGGCGACAAGGGCGATGAATTTGATACTAAAGCAATCACCAGCCGCATTGCCGCTCTGCGCGTTGAAAGAGCCAATCTGCTTGGGTATAGTACCTGGGCGGATTTCATTTTGGAAGAAAATATGGCCAAAGACCCCAAAGGGGTTTATGGCCTCTTAGACTTGCTCTGGAAGCCAACGATGGAAAAGGCCAGGGAAGAGATGGCCGAACAGCAAGCTCTGGCCGACGCCCAAAACGACTACATTAAAATTGCCCCCTGGGACTGGCGCTTTTACAGTGAAAAGGTTAGAAAATCTAAATTTGACCTGGACGAAACGGAGCTAAAGCCATATTTTACGGTAGATAAAGTCCGGGACGGCGCTTTCATGGCGGCCACAAAGCTATACGGCATTACGTTCCATCGGCGCAATGACATTCCCGTCTATCATCCGGAAGTACAGGCCTTTGAAGTCAAAGAAAAAAATGGCCGTCATTTGGGCCTGTTTCTGGCTGACTACCACCCAAGGCCCGGCAAGCGCGGCGGGGCCTGGTGCAGCGCCTATCGCGGCGCCAAAAAGGATGAAAAGGGCAAGCAAATTACGCCCATCATAGTGAACGTCTGCAACTTTACGCGCCCGGCAGGCGATGCTCCGGCCTTGCTGACGCTTGACGAGGTCAGGACGCTGTTCCATGAGTTTGGCCACGCTCTGCACAGTTTGTTCTATATCGGTTCATATCGCGGAACAGCCGGCACTCCGAGGGATTTTGTGGAACTGCCCAGCCAGGTGATGGAGCACTGGGCTACAGAACCACAAGTTCTAAAGATGTACGCCCGCCACTGGAAAACGGGCGAAACTATGCCCGACGCCCTGATAGAAAAAATCCAGGTCGCCGACAAATTTGGCAATGGCTTTATCAAGGGGGAATATCTGGCGGCAAGTTTATTAGACATGGATTGGCACACGCTTACAGAAGCAAAGGAGCTTGACGTCACCGCCTTTGAAAGGCAGAGCCTTGAAAAAATGGGCGTGCTCAAAGAAATCCCGCCCCGCTACCGCACCACGTATTTCAACCATATATGGGCAAGCGGCTACAGCGCTGGCTATTACGCCTATATCTGGGCTGCGGTGCTGGACAGCGACTCATACCAGGCGTTTAAGGAAGCCGGGGATATCTTCGACCAGAAAACCGCAGACAGGTTCCGCAAGGAAATCCTAAGCAGGGGCGGTATCCAGGATGGCGCGATTCTCTATAAAAATTTCAGGGGACGCGACCCAAAGGTAGAAGCCCTGCTGGATGATCTGGGACTCAGAGCGGTTGAACGGCCATAAAGGAATTTCAAGTGACATTATTGCCCGCCGACTGGCAGAGCCGCGTGGCCTTTGACAGAAAGCACGTGTGGCACCCTTTCACCCAGGAAAAGGAACACGTCCCCTATCCGCCCGCGCCGGTAATCGGCGCAGAGGGCGTTGATTATATACTCAGCGATGGCAGACGGGTACTGGATGGCATATCATCCTGGTGGTGCAACATACACGGACACGCGCACCCCCGCCTGATAAGCGCCATGGAGCGTCAGGCCGGACGCCTGGATCACGTCATGTTCGCCGGTTTTACCCACGAACCCGCCCTTGAGCTAGTGGCGAGGCTGAGGCCGCGTCTGCCCCAACATCTGACCCGCTGTTTTTTTTCTGATAACGGCTCCACAGCAGTGGAAGTGGCCCTAAAGATGGCCTTTCAGGCTCAGTTACAAAAGGGCGAAAAGGGGCGCGCCAGGTTTGGCGCGCTCAGGGACGGCTACCACGGCGATACGCTTGGCGCTGTCGGGGTTGGTGAATTGGACAACTGGCTGACGGGCCTGTTCAGGCCGCTGTTGATGGCCTGCGACCGCCTTGAAGTACCCGAAGACCCCAGGCGGGAAATAACCCCGCAAGACCCTGACCCCAAGTTGGAGCGCGCCATTGCTGATATTCGCGCGTATTTTTTGGAACACGGCGAAAAAATGGCGGCGTTTATAGCCGAGCCGCTGGTTCAGGGCGCGGGCGGCATGCGCTTTTGGGCGCCTGAGCTGTTGCTTGAAATCAGAAACCAATGCTACCAATACGGCGTTTATTTAATACTCGATGAAGTAATGACAGGCTTTGGCAGAGTAGGGCGCTTTCTGGCCATTGACTATTGCGGGGCTGCGCATATAGACGCCTGCGGCGTCGGGCCGGATTTTTTATGCCTCTCAAAGGGCTTGACGGGCGGTTTGCTGCCCCTGGCGCTGACCTGGACTACCGACGCTATCTATGACCTCTTTTGGGGGGAGGTTTCTGAAGGGCGGACTTTTTTCCACGGTCACACTCACACCGCCAACGCCACGGCCTGCGCCGTCGCCTGCGCCAGCCTATCCCTCTTTGACGATGAGCCTGTGCTTGACCGCGCCGAAAAATTAACGCGGGCCATGCGCGACGCCTGGTCTAAATTAGCCGGCCATCCATCGTTTCGCAAAGCAAGAACCTTTGGATGTATAGCCGCCGCCCAACTGGTTGACGCCAAAACGGGCCAGCCCCACTATCCAGGCGAGCGATACGGATGGAAGCTGCACCGCAGGGCCCTTGACCATGGCCTGTTGATAAGGCCCATGGGGGATTGTCTATACCTGATGCCCCCCCTCTCAACACCGCCAGACAGGGTTTATGAAGCTGTTGAGATAATTGCCAATTTGGCATAATGGGGCGGACAAAGCCCGTCCTAAAGCATTATCATGGTTTACAAGTAAATCCAGCCGTGCAAACAAGATCGGCCAATTCATCGGGTTGCCTTCCTAATGGTAGCAGCGAAGGCAATAAACACCACTCATCCATGCGGGAGCGCCATCTTTGCATAAATTCCGCCCGATCGCGCGCAAGAGGCCTGGCGGGATCAGCTTTGACGCGTTCCCAGGCGGTATCCGGGTTTTCCGCAAGCCAATAAACATTCCAACCGGAATTTTTAACAAGCCGCCGAATGGCAATCTGTTGCCACGCGCCCGCGCCCAGCGCTATTACGGCGGGGCGTTCCAGGCATTCCGGCAGGCATTCCGCTTCAAGGGTTCTAAATTGAGCCTCGCCCCCATTGTATTCGGTAAATATTTCCACTATTGATTTACCTGTCTTTTGGGATATCCGCAAATCCAGGTCTATTGCCTCAATGCCTAAACGCGGCGCCAGGGCTTTAGCGAGCATTGTCTTTCCGGCCCCGCTCCCGCCAACTATTATCACGCCGCCCTTTTTCAGAATCGTGTTTCTGGCGTACTTTATTTTTTGCGCTCGCCATAAACATTCAGTCAACCGCGATTGATAGGCGGATATTACCAATGGAGAAAGCGCGCTCGTCATTGCCAGCGACCCGGCGCCAGACTGAAAGCAGGGCAGGGCGTCGTCCATGGTCAATCCGCCAATGGCTATAGAAGCTATATTTTGCTTACGCAATGCGGCGCACCCCTTGTATAGGCCGTCAAAGCCTATAGTTTTATCGTGGTCCCGCTTTGTGGCCGTCGCCCTCAACGGCCCAACTCCAGCGTGGTCGCAGGCCTGGTCTATTGACGACCACTCCTTTGGATTGTGGGTGCTGGCGCCAAAGTGGAGTTTGTTCAGCCCAGGCAACTGAGCGGCTGTTGAAGCCGGAAGGTCTGACTGACCCAGATGCAGCCCCCAGGGGGCTAGACCATCGTTAGCGGCGAGCACTGCCAGGTCTGCCCTGTCGTTGACAACAATTAGCGGCCAACCGCCGTTTTCTATGGAATGAATCAGCGCTGTTCGCAGTTCCCGCCATTGGCAGCCCACAGATAGCGGCTTCCCCCTAAACTGGACAAGAGGAAAACCTGCATCGGCAAAGCGGGAAACCTGTTCAGACAGCGGCAATTCCGAGCTTGTGTCGGTAATGGGGTAAATTGGCGGAATTTCTATCAAATTGTTCATTGCTTTTTGTTGTCAGGATGTGGCATAAATGTCAAGTTTGTCGCAAACTCAAAGCATGGAGGAAGAATATTTTAGCTTGCCCCAAGAGCGCCGCGAATGGAAAAACCCATTCGGGGACGAAAGCGGCTGTCCAACGCTTGATGGGGCTTACCAGCAGGTTTTAGATGTTTTTTTACAGCGTCATCCCGAGGCCAACACAAAAATGCTGGACAACGCGTTTGAGTTTGCCAGGGACGCCCATGGTGAGCAGCGCAGGATAAGCGGCGAACAATATCTTTTCCATCCACTGGCCGTAGCAAAAAGCCTTGCCGAGTGGAATATGGATATCATCAGTCTGGTATGCGGGATATTACACGACACTCTTGAGGACACATCGGTTACCTATAAAGAAATAAGCGATCAATTTGGCCTTGAAACAGGCGAAATAATTGAAGGCCTTACCAAGCTGTCAAAATTGGAATTTCATGACCGCGCCTGGCTAAGCGCGGAAAACGTAAGAAGGCTACTGGCCGCCATGGGCAAGGACGTGCGAGTCCTGCTGGTTAAGCTGGCCGACCGCCTGCACAACATGAGAACTATTGAGACAATGCGCGAGGAAAAGCGCAGACGCATTGCCCATGAAACCATAGAATTATACGCTCCCCTGGCCAGCCGTCTCGGGATGGGCCGTGTGTTTATGGAACTAGCCAACCTGGCCTTTAAAACCCTTGAGCCGGAAAGCTATGAAAGTCTGAATGTTGTTATCCAGGCCAAGATACAAAATAATATTACGAAAGCCAAAGACATACAGCATACATTGCAAAGCCTCCTTGCCGCTAACGGCGTGAAAGCATATGTGTTTGGGCGAGTCAAAAGCCTTTACAGCATTTGGCGCAAATTGGGCATTGAGAAAAATGAAATGAAAGACATTTCCGGCTGGCTGGCCTACCGCATAATTTGCCCTGACAGATTATCCTGTTACGTGGCCCTGGGCATAGTACACGCCATGTACAAGCCAATCCCGGGTAAATTCAAGGATTTTGTCAGCCTGCCAAAAGATAACGGCTACCAGAGCATTCACACATCGGTATTGACGCCTGACGTTGACGGCTTTGAAATTCATATCCGCACCAAAGAGATGCATGAACGCGCGGAATACGGGATTGTTTCGCAATGGACGTATCAAAAGGGCCGCATCGCCAACAAGGAGGCGCTTAACCAGTCCGTTTTCCTGAGGCAGATGGCGGAATTGCACCAGGACGTTCAGGACAGCCGCGATTTGGTCGTAAACCTAAAAGGCGAGTTGGCGTCAAGGCAGATTCAGGTTTTCACGCCAAAGGGCGATCTGATAAGTTTGCCCGAATACAGCACGCCTGTTGATTTTGCCTATAGCGTCCACACCCATGTCGGACACCATTGCACCAGCGCCAAGGTCAACGGCCGCATGGTTCACCTGCGGCATTCGCTGAAAAACGGCGATCGCGTTGAGGTGATTACCAAGCCCGACAGCAAGCCCAACCGGGAGTGGCTTACCTTTGTCAAGAGCGCCAACGCCAGGTCTAAAATTCAATCTTTCATACGCGAGGAGGAACGTCTCCAGGCAATCGAAGTAGGTAAAGAGCGCTTGGCGCGGGAGGCCAAAACCTTGGGCTTGAATTTAGACCTGCCTGAATACGAAGACATCCTTGGCCTCAGGCTTGAAGAGCTGAATATGACCGACTGGAATGATTTCTATGCCGCCGTAGGCTTTAACCGCGTTCCAGCACGCCATATACTTGAACCCATTTTGCCCGATGAAGTCCGGAGAAAAACAAATGAAACACAACTGGCTACCTTGCGGGACATAATAAAGGTGGATGAAACCGCTGGCTTGCTCTTTACGCTAGCGTTATGCTGCAAGCCTATATGGGGCGATGAAATCGTTGGTTATACGACAAGAGGGCGTGGGGTAAACATTCACAGAGCGGTTTGCCCACGTTTAAACTCTAATGCGATGCCCGCCGAAAGGCGCGTTGGCGTTGCCTGGGGCAACCATGGCAGACCCTTTTATGATACTGAAATAACGGTAATCACCGTTAACCAGACAGGCCTGATAGCCGCCGTTTCCGGCGCGTTGCAACAAGCCGGCGTTTCTATCCAGAAATTAAACGCTATCACCGCAGATGGAAAAAGAAACAACAGGGCCACCATACAGGTAGCCCTGGAAATAAAGAACAGGGAACACATAGTTGAAGTAATGGGAAAAATTCGCCGGATCAAAGGCGTGATGACAGTCGAGCGGGTGAGAGGTTCTGTCTTCAGCCACAAGCGGTGACTAACTCCGTCACCTTATCACCTTGGCGGAGTCTATGCGCTCAACGCGCTCTATCCGGCCCCTTCCACCGCAGGATTCACATTCTCTGATCACGCCTGACCTAAGGTTGAAATGGCCATTGCCTTTGCACGCCGGGCAAATTGAGAATTTCTTTACAGGTTTAGGGTCAGACGTATCAGCCGGATCAACATTGAGCGGCTCGCAACCTAAGAAAAGCGCCGCCGTCAAAAGAAACAGGGAAACCTCCAACACGCGTTTTGTATTTGGGAAAGTCATGTTTACCTCTTTTGAAAAAAAAATTATACCGAATAACGTAAACCCCATCCAGCGCAAGTTTGTCAAAAAAACTGCTCTGTTCCTAATGACAAATGGCTATACTTCAACATCGGAGCATTCAGCTTTGAGAAAGTTGAATGGGTTACAGACAGGATTTGCTTTCAAATCCTGACCGTGTGATGCTTGCAGGCGGGCTTTGCCCGCCTGCAAGCAGGCATCACAAATGGAAGTAGATATCAGGAGACTTTTGTGTTTGGCAGTGTTCAGAACATCCATTTTGTAGGCATTGGCGGGATAGGAATGTCTGGAATAGCGGAAGTGCTTGTGAACCTGGGCTTTAACGTCAGCGGGTCGGACATAAAAGTCAGCGCTATCACAAGCAGACTTTCAGAACTCGGCGTGGTTATTAACATAGGACACGATGCCCAGCGCGTCCGGAACGCCCATGTCCTTGTTGTTTCCAGCGCGGTCAAACCAGACAACCCTGAAGTGCAAGCGGCCAGCATAGCCAAAATCCCCGTCATACCGCGTGGCGAAATGCTGGCCGAACTGATGCGCATGAAGGAAGGCGTAGCCGTCGCCGGCGCTCACGGAAAAACGACCACGACCAGCATGATTGCCCACATACTGAGCGTGGGCGGCCTTGACCCAACAGTTGTAGTTGGCGGAAAGCTGGGGATACTAGGCTCCAACGCAAAGCTGGGGAAAGGCCCCACCCTGGTCGCCGAGGCCGACGAATCCGATGGAAGTTTTTTGATGTTAAGCCCAACCTGGGCGATCATTACAAATATTGACCGTGAGCACCTGGATCACTACAAGGATTTAGACGAGATAAAAGATTCCTTTGTCGCCTTTGCCAACAAGGTTCCCTTTTACGGCTGCGCCCTGGTCTGCATGGACTGTCCAAACACAGCCTCAATACGCCCCCGCCTGCGCCGACAGGTTCGCACCTATGGAACCACGCCCCAGATGGACATTCAGGCGCGTAACATTGCCCAGGATGGTTTTAGCACACGCTTTGACGTGAGGGCCTTTGAAAACGACCTGGGAAAATTCAGTCTTAGCGTACCTGGGCGGCACATGGTGCTCAATGCCCTTGCCGCTATAGGCATGGCCTTAGAAATGGGAGTAGGGGTCAGCGTAATACGGGAGGCCCTTAGTGAATTCACCGGGGCAGAGCGCAGATTCACATTTAAGGGCGAGCGGGATGGGGTTCTCGTGGTTGACGACTACGGCCACCACCCTACAGAGATAGCCGCAACGCTCTCCGGCGCGCGCCCAGGCTTTCCTGATCGCCGAATAGTAGCCGCCTTTCAGCCCCATCGCTATTCCAGAACCCAGGCCCTCCTGGACGAATTTGCCAGGGCCTTCTTTGAGGCCGACGTTGTAGTAGTCAGCGACATTTATCCCGCAAGCGAAGCGCCCATACCCGGCCTGACGGGCCAGACACTCGTTGACGCGCTGAGGGCGGTTGGCCAAAGGGAAGTCCACTATATCCCCGATATTCAAAACATGCCAAAGGCGCTAAGGGAAATCACAAGGCCGAAAGACCTGCTGCTGACATTTGGCGCGGGGAGTATTACGCAGGTGGGGCCTGCGTTTTTGGAAGGGGTTAGGGATTAATGATACCAAACCGCTTTCAAACCGGATTGATTGCATCGTCAAACGCCTCCCAAAAATCGGGAAAAGACTTGGAAACGCAGCCCGGGTTCAGCACTGCCCCCCCCCTTCGCGCCCCCCCTAAAGCCGCGGCAAAGGCTAAACGGTGGTCGCCCATCGTGTCAA
>JGI24698J34947_10002075_pt1 | contig 10709 bp, 7 predicted proteins | sample TergutMp193P3_FD_34947 | JGI IMG/M metagenome (IMG submission 34947) | reverse complement strand
CTCGATTTTAATTGACGCGGGCCCTCTTATCGCCCTTTTTGACTCAAGCGAAAAACACCACAAAGGGATACGGGCTTTTCTGAAAGAAAATCCCTTTCGCTATGTAAGCACGATTGCCGTGTTTACCGAGGTTTCCCACATGCTGGATTTTTCTTGCGCGGCCCAGCGTGATTTTTACGAGTGGGTTATGTACAAGGGGGTTATAATCAGCGACATTAATCAGATCGATATGCTCCGTCTTGTAGAACTGACAGATAAATACCACGATGTCCCGATGGATTTCGCCGACGCTACCTTGGTTATCACCGCGGAAAAAACCGGCATCCGCCGGATTATCAGCATGGACAGCGATTTCGATATTTACAGGCTTCCCGGAAAAGAGCAGATTCACAATATTTTCGGGGGAAATTGTTAGCGGAGAGATTCCATTTCTTTGCTTGCAAGGCGGTTTATTTTAGTTGGATGGGTTTTACCGTTTAGCAGAGTGAGTATTTTTATGCCGGTCTCGCTTAAAGGCGGCCCTGAAAATCTGCAAAGGGCGCCTGTAGCCGAAACTATCGCCGCTAAAATTTGTTCGTCCCTTATGGCGGTTCCTCCTCCCTGAACAATCGAATTTAAAAATGTATTGATTGCAATTCCCTGCGGATCAACGCCTATTGCCCCGATAGCCGCCGCCGCCGCAGATCTTACATGAGGGTCGCTCTCTCTGCGGAAAATATTTGCAAGCCAAGGAATTGTTTCATGCGAGCCAATCTGCCCGATCAGGCCCAGAGCTTTTATTCTTTCCTGAATTTGATACTCCTGGGATGCAGCCGTCATAAGAAAAGTTGTCCACGCAAGCTCGTTTGTTCCAACACTGCCTGTTTTTATCGCGGAGTCTATCTGCTCAAGCTTCTCTTTTATTTCATAATCAAAGTATGAGATGTTTGGGATATATTCCGGTAAAGGACTGCCCGTCCCGTACACGCCTTCGCTCTCAGGGCCGAATAAAGGTCCGTTTTCCGGCTGAATGCGGTCTTCGATTTTATAAGCGTAAAGTATCCAATCTTTTCCCCCGGAATAAAGTACGCCGTCTTCTCCAAACGCCGGAACGGCGGCCGCGTTCTGCAGAAGCGTGTACCAAAGCCTTCTTCCGTCATGGGTAAAGCCCGTCGCGCCGTTTTTGCTCAAGACGTAAATCCCCCTGTCGTCGAAGAGCATTTCAACTTCCAGTTCCGCCCTGCCCCCGCTTTTAATAAATTCAATTATGTGGCTTTCCCCTTTCCAAATTGTTTTTCTTTCATCCAGAGAGGCAAGGGCAATATTACCGTCGCTGAAGACAGCCGCCAACTTGTTTCCTCTGCATGCGGCTGTTAACAGCCCGGAAGGCAAAAACGGCGCGGGAGAGCGGGTTCTGTCTTCTGTTTCCGAAACAAGCCAGCCTGAGCCCTCGCCGACAAGTTCGACATTGCCGTCGGCATACAGCGCCAGAATCCGTTTTTTATCAAAAGACAGCAAAACGGCCGGTTTTTTCGAGAGCGTCCAGGTTTGAGTATTTCCAAAAGCGTCCACGCGGCAGACCTCGTTGTTTTCCAGCGAAAAAATTATCCCTCCGCCTGAATCAAGTTTGGGCGCAATAGAAAAAGACTCTTCAAAAACTTTTGTCCACAGGAGAGTCCCGGAAGCAGTGTAGCAGGAGATTTTCTTTTCGGTAGGAACAAAAAGCCTTCCGTCCCAGCCGGGAATAACCTTCGCGCTCAAGGGGCCGCTTAAGTTCCGCCGCCACAATTCGCGCCCCGCGCGATTAATCGCGATTAGAGCGCCGTTTATCCTTGCAAAATACGAGGTTCCCTCCCGCGATCGCGCAACATAGGGGCTTATTCTACCACGCGCCGAATAATCCCACATAGGAGTTCCCGCCGTAGAGTATGCCCTGATGTTTCCCCCGTCCAGCGCGACAACAGCGGATTGCGCCTGCACATCGGGCAGGGAAATAACCGTACCGCCCAAAGCCTGCCGCCAGAAAGGCTCGCTTGAAAAAAGCCCCTGCTCTTTGCCGGTCGCAATCCTTGTTTGCGAAAAGACAGGAATCGCGGCAAGGAGGAAAAATACGCATTTTACAAGAAAAGACTGCATTACCTTAAGTATACTACATTAGGAAGGGCTTGGGCACGGCAATTTACCGTTTGTTACGGGGTTTTATATGGCAGGAACACGCCTGAGCATTATAGCCTATACATGGGCGGCAGTTAATTCTTTGCGAATCAGGGAAGCTATAATTTCAGAGGGCGTTTGCCATGAGGCTTTTGCGTTGAGAATTTTGGCTGTATTTTCATCAAGACCAACTACTTGGAAGCCTTTGCGTGAAAAATATCCTACCTCGTTAGGACCGAGTCTTGGCGGATTTTTAGTTAAACGCTCGTCAAGTGCGTAATATTCTTCTTCGGTCATATCACGCATAAAAATCTCCTATAAACCTATCTGATCGCGTACTCTATCACTTAATGCCATTACATGAAATATCTTAATCGCCTCATCGTCAATATTATTATAAAATATCTCTATCGGATAGGCAACGGTATCAAATACAATAATGGCATAAATTTCGTCTTCGTCCGGCAAAAGCCCTTCGTATATCGTTCCGGTTGTATGCGAGGTTCAGGAAGCGGGACGGGTTTTTAGTTACCCGTCCGAAAAACAACATGGTTGTGCTTAAAACAAAATCAACCTAATATCGGAAAAATTGCCGTCCGTGTGAACCATTGGGCGGCATTTTTCGTTATTTGAAAAAAACATTGGTGACAGTCATCGTCTTTCGATGTCAGGGAAGGAAAAATTATTTTGATATGTTGAAGGGGGAAATTTGCCGCCCGGAGTGGAAATTTCCGACGGTCCACATTTTAAACAAAAACTCGCTTATCAGGTATGAGATGTTATGGGCTTTTTGTCTTACCCCGTTACAATCCCTGAAAAGTAGGAATATTTTATCGCTTTTTTTGGTAAGACAGTACTGAATTTTGTCCGAGTGCATTGGTAGAAAAAATATTGATAGGGCATGGATAATTGTTCATTTTTTCAGGCAACATTTTTGTCTCTAAGAGGTTAAGTTTCATTTTACAAAAAGGACGATGGATTATGCGAATAATTCAACACAGAAGATGAGTTTTTCTTTGAAATGCTTATGCTATATGCTGGAGGCTTTCTCTAACATATACTAGGCGAATATATTGGAGAGGATATTCAATTCAAGCCTATAATGACCACTATCTCATAAAGTTTTGCTGATCTGTTACGGTACGTGTTTGTCTGAATAACGGAATATTCCCCCCTTCTTGACAATGCATATATAATCTTAATATTATTTTCAATAGAAGAATGTTAATCTTGAATACTTGTGGTGAAAGTTAAAACGCCGAAGAAGTAAGCATATAATGGCTTTAAGGTGGTATGAGAATTCTAAGGTATTGAGCAACGATGTGATGTTCACCGATGAATCAGTAAAGAGTTAGTTAGAGGCAAAAATTAGGGTAAATTGATGAAATATGTTGATTTATTGTTGATAAACCCCCCGTTTCACATGCGTAATGGTGGTGGGAATTTCTTCCCATTAGGTTTAGGGTATATCATATCTTCAGTAGAGACCCATAACTACACTTGGGCTTCGGTTGACTGTACAAAAATTATAACTACCTTTTTTTCAGATAGTCTAAAAATCCTTACCGAAAAGCTACGGATTGAATTAGCTGCCTATTTACCTCAAATAATCGGAATAGGCCCTTGTATCACTTCTCAATTGAGAGCCTTGAAAATCATCGTTCAGTGTTGTAGTGAATCATTTCCGAATATACCTATTGTGGCTGGTGGTCCCCTTGCATCAATTGATGGTCAAGAATGGGTGTTTTTTGAGGAACTTGGCATTCAATATATTATAAAAGGCGATGCCGAGGAAGCGATTCCAGATGCGATTAATGCTATAAAAAATTTAACGATATTGGCCATAGTAAATTTATCTCAACATCTGGATACTTCTATTATAATATAGTTTCCAATATTAATACTCTACCGTTTCCATATAGAACTTTTGATGGAAACGATAGATTTTCTGTAAGGCGCTCTACCTCCAATGAGCTAAAAACAACTGCAGCAATAATCGCTTCTCGTGGATGTAACTATAATTGCCGATACTGTGTATCAGGTAATATAAAACCAAACTATGTCAGAATTCGGACTAATGAAAATATAATCAGCGAGATGGAGTGGTTAAATATAAAGTATGGAGTTGATGATTTTGTATTTTATGATGATTGTTTTTTTTGCACTCCAAATACTGTATGTACAGACATTAAAACTTTCTGTAATCTTTTACTTAGTAAAAATTTAAAAAAATCTTGGCAAATGGAACTACGTCCTGATATGTTGACTGCCTTAGACGATGTTTCGATTTATTTATTAGAGGAAAGTGGATGTAGACAAATTAATATTGGCATTGAAAAAACAACGGAAAGTGATCTTCTGTTTTTAGGTAAAACAAGTATATTGACAGGATTGGAAAAATATACATATCATATTAAAGATATTTCGAGCATAAAGTTATCAGCAACTTTCATTCTGGGTGGTGAACATGAACACAGAAATGATATTATACACTTGATAGATGCATCAAAAGAGCTTGGCTTGGATTTTGCACATTTCAATCCGCTCTTTGTATATCCGGGTACGCCTTTATATAATGATGTATTTTCTGATGAAAAAGCATGGGTAGATTTTATTCTTAGAGATGATTTACCTTGGGGTGAAATCGTTTATGAGAATGAAAATTTAAGACGTGCTGATTTGCTTGAGTTAGTTGATATTGCTTATGCTTCATTTTATGAGGGGGCAACGTTTGTTGCCCAAGAAATGATAATTGATAGATTCAATCTTAGGGAAGAGAGGAAGTAGTCTTGATAATATATGATCGCTTATATGGAGAAATGAAGTTTCCTTCCCTAGTTGCTGATCTTCTGAATTGTCCTGGGCTTCTCAGACTTAGAGATGTCCGCATGGCGAATAATCAGTTTGTTGCATTTCCAGCATTTGCATCGACATCGCGGTATGAACATTCGCTTGGTGTTTGTTACTTGGCAGGCTTATGTGCAAAATATCTCAAGTTATCTGAAAAAGATACACTTGAACTTATGATGGCAGGACTTTATCATGATGTGGGAACTCCCCCGTTTGCCCATGCAATGGAAGAAGTCCTTCATGTGAAATTTGGTTTTGACCATGAACAGAATTTAAAAAATATAATAATGGATATGTCTGATGATCCACTCGGAGACAAAGCTCAAATTTTCCTTGGTGCGGGTTTAAAACTTAGAAGCATCTGTCAAAAAAAAGAAGCCCATGAATTAGGACTTGATCAACGACGTATTGCTAAGATAGCAACCGGCGACAAAACTGAGTTTTTATCTCCACTACTCAATGGAGATGGTATGGACTTGGATAATATTGACAACATCATTAGAGCATCATCAGCTATGGGGCTTATTCCAGCTTCATATAGCGATTTAGCAATTACACTTGCTTGCTCTTTTGTCTTATCAAATAATCAAATATTATATAATGGATTAGCGTTAAATGATATAAAAAAATGGCAAAATATCCGCGATATTCAATATACTGCAATTTTTAATAGTATTGATGATTTTGCGTATCAGACAATGATTAAAAAAGCTTTGCATCATCTTATAGATGATGAATCACAAAAACGGATCGATAAAAATTCATGGAGTTTGACAGATTCTCAAATAGTCTACGACTATTTATTGGAGCATCCTAAAAGTCGAGAAATTATGAAACGAGTATTATTATGTAATCCTTATCATTGTTTAGGTATTTTATATCTTAAAGGCGATGGTGTGTTAAAATATGTAAATAAAAACCTGAATGAAATAGAGCATATCGCAAGTGATTTTTATATTGATACTTTAGGGATTACAAGTAAAAAATTGGATAGTATTAATACTTCTGCTGTTGTTGCGAATTTTTATCCTGATAAAAGAAAACGCAAATTAATGCGCAATGCGGTTTTATGGAATGAAGAAACCATAATAGATGGTAAAGCCCCGATCCCACTGGGTGTATTGTTAGGTCTTTTCACACCGTTTGCAAGCTCAAACTATAAGGATATACAAACATCTAATAATAAAATAAGAAAAGCCGTTTCTTTTTGTACAAAAGATTTATTACGACTAATAACAATTTTTGAAAAAAAATGTCTTCACAACTTTACTATATCAATTTTTGGGAGTGAAATGGATGAACAGCCTTCTGCAAGCTCTTCAGAGAATCAATTGGGACTTTTCTGATTATAATAGTTCCAAGTACCCTCTGGATATTAATTCAATACCTTGGTACCCTGCAACATTCATTCCACCGATACCAAAGTTTCTTACTGCTTTGTTTACTCAGCCAGGGGATGTTATCCTAGATCCCTTTGGTGGGAAAGGTACGACCACCGTTGAAACTATAAAATTGGGACGATTCCCGATATATAATGATATTAATCCATTCGCGGTAGAAATTACTCGAGCGATTGTTCTTGTAATCAAAAAAAGATTACAAAATCAAGTCTTTCTTGATAATGAAAATGATTTAGTTGAAAACTACAAAGTGGATCCTAACATTTCTGAACGTATCATTCATGAATTTAACATTAATAGAGATATATTTAAGTGGTACGAAGAAGCCACACTAAACGATTTGTTGTGTATCGTTGATTTGATGTATAAGAAAAAAGCAGAAAATGAAGAGGCTTTTTTAATAAGGAAATTTGCACTTTCTTCAATACTGAAACCAGCGAGTTCACAACATGGGCATTTTACCTATGTAACTGATAATTGTAAGCCGACAGAATTGATACGAAAAGAAGCGAAAAAAATGTATATTGATCGAATTAATCAAATTTTACATGCTGCTGATGATCTTATCCGTCAGTTTAAAATAACAAATCCGAATGATAATTTACAAACAATTATTGACAAATCATTAATACATGCTGGTGATGCCAGAAAACTAGATTGGATAAAAGATAACAGCGTTAATCTTGTTATAACATCCCCACCATATTTATGTGCTCAAGATTATATCAAAACAATGAGGCTGACAAATCTTTTTTTCCCAAATAATGATTTTAATGAAAAACCTAGAGATGAAATTGGACCTCGCAGCAAACGAAGTAGCAACTCAAAAATCGTAGTAGAACAATTTTATTCTGATATGAACTTGGTTTTTTCAGAAATAGAACGTGTATTAGCCGATGGAGGATATTTTTGTTTTATTTTTGGTCAAGGCAAAACCAAAATAACTTCTTCTTATGATACAATAAGCGATCTCCATCGGGATATAATAGAGAAATATTCATTTGCAAAGATATATCAGACTGAAAGGAAAATTAGTAATCGGGCTATACAAGTGGGTGGAGTTGATAAGGAAACCATTCTGATTTTCCAAAAGAAAGATGGGGGAAAACAAAATGCATAAGCCTTGGGTAATTAGCGTATTATCAACTGATTATGACCTTCATGATTGTCGTAAGGTTGTAATCAATGAATTGAAGAGAAATGGGATTACTGTATCCGCCTTTGAACTTCCCGATTTCCCTGTAGAATCAGACAGATCTTCCCATGATAGCTGCCTTATAGCATTAGGGAGGACAGATATTGCATTGCTTATAATTGATAAAAGATATGGTGGAATTTATATTGATTCTGATTCTAAAGTTTCAATAACACAAGAAGAGTATCTATCTATTATTGAACAAGGAAAACCATGTTTTACCTTTGTTTCAAAGCAGACTTGGGATGCAAGGCATACATATAAGGAAGCATTTAAAAAATGGACTGCTGAACAAGGTTTTACTGAAGAGCAAATAGGGAATGCTGCTACAAAGATTGAATTTGATGCAATATATACCCCTGAATATGTTGAAAGTATAGATACAATTGATTTTGTTGAAGAAATCCAGAACGCTTACAAAAAATATAAACGAAGTAACTGGATTGATCAATATGTAAGCGAGATGGATTTATTGGAAAGAGTCGTTGGAAAGTTGAAAGGACACATTCGCTTTGTTTTAGAGCGATTGGTGCATTCACAAAAACAAAACCTCGAAAAACGGCATACATCAACTGGTCTTTCGCTTTCTTTGGGGGATGTTCTTTTTCGTGGTTATTATCTTGAACCATCGTTTGATCTTGAATCAGGACATTTTGATAATGAACAAACCCTTGACCAAGAAATTCAATCTGCATTACTTAAAAATCGTTCTGTGTTGGTGTTCGGTGAAGCTGGTTATGGTAAAACTACTATTTTAGCAAAAAGCTATTTAGAGCATGTCAAGAAATTTTTTCAAGAAGACTCCTATCAAGTTCCTTTATATTTATGGCTGAAAAAGGAAAATATAAATTATCATTTCGACTTTAAAAAGTATATTGATGAGGGATTCACAGATGATTGCCATATGAGTCCATATCCATATTTAGATTTAAGCCTTATTCAACCATATTTCTATTTTGATGGCTTTGATGAAATCGCCGAAAAAATGCAGCCTGATGATATTGAAAGAATTAGTCAAAACGATATTTTTTCACATCCAATAATCTTAACATGCCGACAACAATATGCTTTCAGATATATTAATAACTTTAGTTTTTCTGATAAGTTTGATATAAGAATTAGAATAAATAGATGGGATATTGATATGGCACGAAAATACATTAATAATTTTTGTAAAATCAATAATAAAAATTTGAATTTTGCCGATACAATTCATAAGCTGTTGACTGATAACCAAGATATGAGTGATATGTTGGATAATCCCCTATTGATTACGATGTTGTTATGGGTTGTAGAACGAAATAGAATGCAAATCCCAGAAACTATCCATACTCGTACTCAACTTTTTACTGCGTGTTTATCAGAATTGGCAAAAAGAGAGTTGGCACGCTTAAGACAAAGTGAGTTACATGTAGAATTATTGGGTACACTGTGGGCATATGCTTCATGGGAGGTATACTATGACAAATTAAAAGGACTTTCAACGTCTATGAATAATTTACTTAATAAAATCAGTCGTGTCTACTCTTCTTTACCCTTTACCATTTTATCTTCTTATTTTGAAGCATTGTTTGATAGTGCAGAGGATAAAATTTTGGGGACATTTCATGAACAATTTCTTGAATTCTTGGTTGCAAAGGCTGTTCACGTTGCTTGCATCGAAGAGAAATATCCGTATCCTGAATTTTTGAGCCATGTTGTGCGTCCTGAAATTAATAGATATTTTCGAGCAATATGGAATGAAAGCGAAAAGAAAGTTCAACAAAAAATAGTAAACAGCTTGAAAAATCAATATTCACAATGTTTAATCAATAATCCTTCTTCATTTAATTCAATTGCAAAACGTGTTCATACTGTTTATCACATTATGCGATTTAATACGCCAGACAGGGCAGATTTTCTGACAAACGCTTTTAGAATAGAATTGCACATCTCCGTCTTGTTGTCATTGTATTTTGGAGCAATAAAAATGGGCGATTGGGAACAGGAACAACGTTTTTATGATTTGTTAATTTCCGATCAAAAATATAATGAAGCAAACAGAGGATATCATGTAGCCTATTATTCTGATGCTATTATGGGAACGGATTGGCCTTTTCCTGATAATATAAATGCGAAGTGGGACGGAACACTTCGTGCTTTTATGAGACATTTCAAAAGCTCTGAAATAGAGCATTACTACCTACGGCGAATTGACTTAGTAACTATGCGACAACTAATAGAAGCCAGAGGATACAATGAACCATTGACAAGTGAACACTTGGAGCAATTTGAGTCATTAATAAGTAACCCTCCAATTGTTAAAAATCAGGAGTTTCAGAGTAAGGTGCTAGATGAATTTACATTATTAAAAACTATCTGGATAAAATACAATTAATAATGATAGTATAACGTAGTGATATTTGATGAGAAAATGTGATCGCCAATATTTGATCTATCAGACAGTGTAGAGATTGTCATATGCCTGTCAGATTTTATTGTATCTGAAATACCTGTGTTTTTCAGTTATTTATAGCATCTATTCCTTCTTGTTGTAATTCTTTTTTGGGTAAAGAATTACAAATACCAAATTCAGAGAAAGACAGTAAAAATTTAATTTTAAACAGAAAACCTATAATGTATTCAACAGATGTATCTAACAATGGTCTTCGAATATCAGATCAAGTTTTGGCGATTACAATTTTAAGGTATCTGACACTTTTTTAAGGATATTTCGCGCTTGACAACATCCCCCATTATGCTTATACTTTAGATACTTGGGTATATTTGGGCGGCGAATAGCCGTTACAGACCCGGGGAGCCGCCGGGCCACAAGGTCCGGTTTTTTCATTTTAGCCCTTCTACTGACCAATAAACCATTTTTTCGGTGTATTTGAAGTATACCCAGATTAAGCCCGATTTGTAGCCCTTGCCCCTGATTGAACCTGAAAGTTTGCCGGCTACCGTTCTGTGGGAAAAGGGAGGGTCGATTTGCAAGAATACGTTTTCCGCTTTAATTTAAGCCTGCGGTCAACGACCGGTTCAATGAATAATTGTATATGGTTTATATTCAAAAGGCTGTTTTTGCTTGCCCGTATAAAATCGCGGTAGGCAAGTTTTGTTTCCAGTTCGTATAGTTTAAAAGGGGTTTC
>JGI24698J34947_10002074_pt1 | contig 10709 bp, 6 predicted proteins | sample TergutMp193P3_FD_34947 | JGI IMG/M metagenome (IMG submission 34947) | reverse complement strand
ATATCGCCGTAGTGGAGATTAACCGCGCGTTTGTGGTGCATGTCGCGCACCCACTCGTTAAGGTACAGGTGCTCGATGCGCTCCGTGTTGAACGACGAGGAACGGCGCATTATGCCGTGCACCTCGTAGCCCTTCTCAAGAAGGAACTCGGCCAAAAAACTGCCGTCCTGACCCGTGATTCCGGTGATTAACGCCTTTTTCATTCTATCCCTCGTCTCCAAAACACATGTTCCGGCCTCCCCTTCCAGCGTTACGCCATGTTTAGCTTCGTGTCGGCCTGTTTTTTCTGTTCAGATATAATATCATCTTATGTTAATTGTAATATATATTATGCTTGGCGTCACAATAACATATTTTTATATAGAACAAAAAACAAATTATTCAAAAAATGCGCGTAAATACATAAAACTATCGAACCTGTCCTTACCGCTACAACCGCCAAAAATATTCCAAAAATAAACGCCGTAATTCCTTGCAGGATATTCAGGTGAAATACGGCGAAAAGGAGCGATGACAACAGTATCGCCGCCAAATCTGGAAATCGTTTTCGCAGGAATTGCAAAATGAGTTTTCTGAAAATAAGTTCCTCATAAATAGCCGGAAACAGCGCGAGAATAATTATCGAAACGATAAACGGATATTGCGAGGCGTAATCGTAGTCAGGTTTGAGTTGCGGAAAAACAAGACAAATCAAATCAGATAACAACGATAGGATTGATATAATCCCAAGTGAAAAAAATGTCGTCAAAATAAAATTTTTTAACAACTTATTTTTCGAAAGTATATTTTGTCCAATTTTCTTTTTTAAAAACATTTTCTTTAACTTTCAACCATTCGTCATCTTTAATGCTATATGTATACTCCCCGTGTCTTGAGAATGGTTTCCATCCGACAGTCGGTATAAGTACGCCGCTATCTTTGACCGTATAAAGAGGCTTTTGCGTAAACGGGTTTACCGGATTCGCTATAATATCTTTTACGACTATGCTAGGAATATCGGCATTTGTCATAAACGAGGAATCGACAGTAAATTCTTTGGCTGCTCCGAAATCTTTCACCATAAGCAAGCTATGAAATCTTTGCAATTTATCGCCGTTCGGTAATGTAATATTGTAAGGAACTGGGTTATTATGATCCGAGTTCCCATGGTCTGACATAATAATGATTCTGAGATTATCCCAAATACCGTTTTCCCTCAAATAGTCAAACCACTTTGAAATCAATAAAAAACTCAAAACGGTTACATGATAGTGCGGGTCGTTGGCAAATATTCCATATCCCCTGTTTGTTACCGCCGCTAACGGTTCGTAATTAGGATACTGGAGAAAACTTGGGGCATGTACAAGGTTATTGACCGCTACTACGCAATTATTTTTCTCATCATCAGTAATTTGTGTCATTTGCTGATAAGACAACAGTGAAATATAGTTTTTCAACATTTCTCTTGTGTAATTGCTTGAAAAGCTTCTGTCTCCGCCCTCAGCGCTCATATAGTTGCCGTTATTATACACTTTGGTACGCATAGCGTACGGAGAACATTTAAAAAGCGAAAATTGGAAGAGGTTCTTCTTTATAATCGGGTCATAATCTCTGGTCTTAACGCCGCTATTTACGGAAAGCTTCCCGCGATAATACCGGTCAATATATTTTTCAATTATATCTGTTGCTTCTATATTTTCCGAATTGGCGAAAACCTGTTTAGCAAACGCTTCGGATTCCTCGTTAAAAGGCAGGTTTGCCGCAACCACATCAAAACCGTTCTGCGCCATAATTCTAGGAAGCACTTGCAACCCTTCATTGTATTTATCCCGAAGCAGCTGTTCCGTACGTTTTTGCATTTCGTACGGCGTGTAATAATATCCGCCGAAAAGCGACTGCGCCGCTAATAACGTATGCCCTCCAAACGATACCATGTTGGGATAGTACGTAAATCCCTGAAACGATTTAAGGAGTTCCGGTTTTTCCTCAAAAACTAACGACGCATGCTGCGACTGCGCCCTGTCTAACATTAAAACAATTACGTTCTTTCCATTTTTCGAAAATTTGAAGGCTTTTTCGAATCCGTTCTCCTGTGAATCCGTATCATCAACTTTTTCTTGCTTCGCTATTTGCGCGAAGCTCGTGTTGATTTTTACAATATTCGTTATCCCGAATACCGTAAATGATATGACCGCTATAAATAGCATGGATATTATGATTTGCTTCTGCCTAATAGCCATTAAAAAATACGCGACGGCCGACAGCGCTATTATTATTGCCAGCGTAGTGTTCTGTTCCTTCTCCCATGGCCTGCGATAATTACTTAAAACCAGCTCCTGAGTCAAAAATCCGTAATCTTTCCAATACACAAAAGTATCCATCACCGACATAATTAAAAGTGAAACGGCGGCTACGGTCAAAATTATTCTTGCTTTTCTCTGAAACAGAGAGAACAAGCACACACCCCAAAGAAGAAACCCGCCGGACTGCAGAATCGTCTGTATAACGAAACGAAGAGGCGAGACGCAGTTTCCGGCTGTTGAATGTGAAAACTCATCTACCCCGGACAAAATTACGCCTGACGGAATCACAAGGCCGATAAGGAGTGCAAGCGCAAGCATAGCAAGCACAAAAGTCCGGTTGTCGTTGAGCGCGTTATTCTTTACTGTTACTTCCTCAGCCTGCGGCTTTTGTTTTTTGTTTTTAATTCTATTTTGAATGATATTTTTCACAAGGTTGTAAATATTGTTGCTTGTCCAATAAAGCACTAATCCAGCGGGTGAATTATAGAGAAGAACCAAAAAAATTCCCGCCATTGCATATAATTGAATTTTATCTTTTGCCGATAGATTTTTTGCGTAAATCATTCCCGATACAATATTTATTATCGTCATAACAATCGGCAAAAGATTCAAACCGAAGAGCAATTTGTCGGGACTTCCCAAATCGGGTATAAATAAAAACGGCGCTCCTTTTAATACCTCCAAATTGTGCAGAAAATGGTACGCCGCTATGAAAAACGGAATTTGAATAAGCAGGTCGATACTGTTGCGCAGCGCGAAAATCGGGTGGTAATTGTTTTGGCGGTAATACGTGGAGAGAAGCATAAACCGCTCGTCGCCCTTGAACGTATTTTTTATTAAATCAACGCCGTGTTTAAGATTCTTCTCAATCTCACGTTCCTTTTGCTGCTGCTTTTCCGCCATTAAATAAATCGGCAAAATAAACGTGGAGACGACTGCGCTAACTCCGATAATCGCAACCCCAAGACTCCAAAACCAAGTCTTGCCGTAAAAGAAACATATTTCTATTACCTGCTCGATTGGAAAAATTATCAGCGTATATAAAATGTTCAACATAGTGCCTCTATAAAATTATTTTAATAAATTTATTTTATTCGAAGTGATATCTTGTCCAATTTTCGTTTTTAAAAATATTCTCTTTAACTTTCAGCCATTCGTCATCTTTAATACTGTATGTATACTCCCCGTGCCTTGACCATGGCTTATATTCGATAGTCGGTATAATTACTCCGCTGTCCTTGTCAGTATAAAGAGGTTTTTGCGTAAAAGGGTTCACCGGATTTTCTATAATACCCTTTAGCGCGATATTGGGAACATCTGCGTTTGTCATAAATGTGGAATCCGTGAAAAATCCATCAGCCGCGCCAAAATCTTTCACCATAAGCAGGCTGTTATATCTCTGCAGTTTATCGCCGCTAGGCAGAGTGATATTGCCGGGGACAGGGTTATTGGTTTTCTCTCGGCCATGATCCGACGCAATAATAATTCTAACGTTGTCCCAAATGCCGTTTTCTTTAAGATAATCAAGCCATTTTGAAATAGACAAAAAGCTAAGAATGAACATATGATAGCTTGGGTCGTTCGAAAATATTCCATCTCCCTTGTTTGTTATAACCGGGACAAGTTCATAATTCGGATATTGCAGAAAGTTTGATGAGTGCGTAAGATTATTAACCGCTACGATGAAATTATTTCTGTCACTATCTGTAATTTGAGTCATATCGGTATAATGTAAAAGCGAGATATAGTCTTTCAGTATATCCCTTGAGTAGCCTACAATGCTTCTGTTTTCTCCGTCAACATTCATGTAATTTCCGTTATTGTATACCTTGGTCCGCATAGCGTACGGCAAACATTTGAAAATCGAGAATTGAAACAGATTCTTCTTTACTATCGGGTCATAGTCTTTAGTCTTAACGCCGTTGTTTATGGAAATTTTCCCGCTATAATACAAATCAACATATTTATCGGCAACATCTATTGCCTCTATATTTTCCGAATCTTTGAAAATTTGTTTGGCGAACGCCTCCGAACCATCGGTAAATGGAATATTTGCCGCTACCGCGTCAAAATCATTCAACGCCATGATTCTTGGAAGCACCTGTAACCCTTCATTGTGTTTATCCTTAAGCGGTTGTTTCGTACGTTTTTGTATCTCGCCCGGAGTATAATAATATCCGCCAAAGAGCGGTGGCGCTCCGCAGATAGTATGCGTCCCAAATGAGACCATGTTCGGATAATATGTAAACCCCTGAAACGATTTTTTAAGTTCCGGTTTTTCTTCAAAAACAAAAGGGAGATGCTGCGACTGCGCCTTATCTAACATTAAAAAGATTACATTCTTTCCGTTCCTCGAGAATTTAAAGGCTTTTTCGAAACCGCCGTTTTCCAGTCTATTATCCGCCATTTTTTCCTGTTTCATTATGAGCGCAAAGTTCGTATTGGTTTTTACAATATTTGTTACCCCAAAAGCGGCAAATGAGACAACCGCTATAAATAACATGGATATTATTATCTGCTTATACCTGATAGCCATTAAAAAATACGCGGCGGCCGACAACGCTATTATTACCGCCATAGTAGTATTCTGTACCCCTGATCGCGGCCTGATATAATTGCTTAAAACTATCTCCTGAGTCAAAAACCCGTAATCCTTCCAATATACAAAAGTATCCATCACCGACATAATCAAAAGCGAAACAGCCGTAACGGTAAGAATTATTCTTGTTTTTCTCTGAAACAAAAAGAACAGGCACACGCCCCAAAGAAAAAATCCGCCGGCCTGCAGCATTGTATGGATAACGAAACGAAGAGGTGAGACGCAATCTCCAGTCGTTGAATATGAGAGCTCATCTACCCCGGAAAAAATCACGCCTGACGGGATAACAAGCCCCATAAGAAGCGCGATGGCAAGCATAGCCAATACAAAAGTCCGGCTGTCGTTGAGCGCGTTATTCGTTACGGTTACTCCCTCAGCCCGCGGTTCTTGTTTTTTGTTTTTAATTCTATTTTGAATAATATTTTTCACAAGGTTGTAAATATTGTTGCTTGTCCAATAAAGCACTAATCCGGCGGGTGAATTATAAAGAAGAACCAGAAAAATTCCCGACATCGCGTATAACTGAATTTTATCTTTTGACGATAGATTTTTTGCGTAAATCATTCCCGATACAATATTTATTATCGTCATAACAACAGGCAAAAGATTCAAGCCGAAAAGCAGCTTGTCGGGACTTCCCAAATCGGGTATAAATAAAAACGGCGCTCCTTTTAATATCTCCAAATTGTGCAGAAAATGGTACGCCGCTATGAAAAACGGGATTTGAATAAGCAGGTCGATGCTGTTGCGGAGCGCGAAAACCGGGTGGTAATTGTTTTGGCGGTAATACGTGGAGAGAAGCATAAACCGCTCGTCGCCCTTGAACGTACTTTTTATTAAATCAGCGCCGTTTTTAAGATTCTTTTCAATTTCACGTTCCTTTCGCTGCTGCTTTTCCGCCATTAAATAAATCGGCAGAATAAATGTGGAAACGGCGACGCTCACTCCGAGAATCGCTACCCCCGGGCTCCCGAACCAGCTCGTACAATAAAAAAAGCATATTTCCAATACCTGCTCTATCGGAAAAATTATCAGCGTATACAAAATATTCAGCATTTTGTCTCCGTTATATATTCTTCCAACGCGGAAATCAACGCGTTATTGTCATCCTCGCCGCGAACGGCTACACGAATAAAATTCGGGCTTTCAAAACCGTTTTTGCCCGTCAAGTCTTTAATGAAAATCAGACGCTTTTCAAGCAAAAATTTCGCCAAATCGGCGGAAGTTATTTTTTCCGCTTTGATTCTACAACACAGATAATTCGCCTGCGACGGATAAACGTCAAACAAACCCGTTTGCCTGAGCGCCGCGGCGAACCGTTCCCTTTCGGCGATAATTTTCCCGCACGCGGCTTTGTAGTCCCCCGCGTATTTTCCGATTATCTGCAAAAAATACTCCGCGAACGAATTTATATTCCATATTGAAATATTTTTGCGGGTCTCCGCGATAATCCGTTTATCGGAACTTGCCAAAACCCCCAGACGTATGCCGGGGATTCCGTAACTTTTGCTCAAACTTTTTATTACTACGAAATTCGGAAACTCGTCTAAAATATCCTGTTTCAAAAATGTCGTATCCGGCTCCGCCCCGCAAAAATCGATAAAACTTTCATCCAAAACAAGCGTTTTATTTTCGGATTTCATTTTTTCGAGAAGTTTAACCACATCGCCAAATTTCACATAATTCCCCGAAGGGTTGTCGGGATTTATGAGCAGCAGTGTATCGCACTTTTGTGAAAATTCAAGCAAATCATCAAGCCCGTAAGAGAGATTTTCCGGCAAATTTTTAGGGAAGAATTTCACAAGCTCGCGGTTTTTGCAAAAACGCTCCGGATACTCGTTAAACGTCGGATATATCACACCAAATCTCCCAATCCCCCCAAGAGCCGTAGACAGGGCTGAAATCAACTCCGCGGCCCCGTTGCCGGTGAGCACATTGTCCCGTTCCAGATTGAACATCTTCGCCGCCAAAAGGTTCTGCACGTTGAGGCCTGACGGGTATTCGGTAAGCAGCTCGTCAAAATACGCCGTCATTTCGTTGCGCATCTGTTCCGGTGGGAAATACGGATTTACGAGATAACAAAAATCAAGCAATTTAGGAAAACGCCAGTAACCGCCGTAGCGTTCGGCAATCCGTTTCAGCCTTTCTTCGGCGCTTTCCGCGAAAATGCTCTCGGCAATATCCTTGTCCTGAACGTCGTCGATTTCATACCACAAGTGGTCGCTCAGCACCATCGCTTTCAACTCATTTTTATCAATGGCGGCAATAACGCGGAGTACCTGTTCGTAGTACTCGTTACGGCCCATCGTCTTGATGTACGCTTCCAAAAACGGCACATAACAGTCCCGCAGAAAATCACGGGAAAATTTATAAATGTTGACGGTCTTGTAATAGGTCTCCCGTTCGCCGTATTTGAAAAACTTTTTGGGGATAAAACCTGTTATCACGTTGTCTTTTGAAATTTGCGTAACAGTTCCGTCCATCCATGATTCAAACGGGGCGACCACCGCCAAAGTCGGCTCGGGATTTTCAAGCAATTCCCGTATTACGCGCTCCTCAAAAATCAAATCGCTTTCAAGAAGTACGGTATCGTCGGCAAGCAGGTGGTCTTTGGCAATATATAAGGAATATATGTTGTTGGTTTTGTCGTAAATCTCGTTGATTACCCATACTATTTCAATATCCTTGTAACTGTTACCCACAAATTTAATAAGATTGTCCTTTTCGTATCCGGCGACAATAACGCACTTGCGTATTCCGGCGCGTGAGAGCGCTTCAAGGGCGCGTTCTATCAAAGTACAGCCGTTTATCGACAGCATACACTTGGTATTATTTTGGGTATACTTCCCCAAACGTTTGCCCATTCCGGCGGCAAGTATCAGCGCTTGCATATCCGCTCCGTTTCTATTTGTTCGACTTTTTTTACCATAAAATCAACCGCCCTCTTCCCCGCTTCGCCGCGGTTTACCCAAAACATCTCCATTGCCCTGTCTCGTTGTGCGCCTGAATTTTTATCGGAAACACTTTTCTCAACAATTTCACCTATTCGCGTCATATCGTTTTTTTCTAATTTTCGCGCGATTGCGGGGAGCGTCCGCAGATAGAGCGGTTTCTCTTTCAGCCAATACGCATCGTAGTACCTCAAATCCATATCCTCTCCGGTGTATAAAACCGGCTTGCCGAAAAGCAGCGCGTAGTCGACTATAATCCCGGAAAAATCCGAAATCATAATATCGGCCGCCGCGAGGGAAAATATGTTGTCGGGATTGTAATCCCACTCTATACCGGCGGCGGTTTTGTATTTTTCCGTCAACTTGTCGAGCATCTCCTTTTCGGCGATTCTTGACTGCGGGTGAGGGCGAATTATAATCCTATAATCGCATTTACATAAATTGTCAAGTATTTCTTCACCGTACATTCTTAACAACCCCGATTTTCCCCAAGAGGGAGAAACCAATACGCAAATTTTACCGCTCTTTTCAACACTTATATTCTCTAATTTTTTGAGGTAGGCGTCCAAATACGCGCAGCCTACGGCAACAATCTCTTTGGGGCGCAGGTTCCGTAACTTTTCGAGTTCGCGCACCTCTTCGATTTCTGCGGCTCCGGTCAGCAGAACCGAGTCGTAGTAATCTATTCCAAACAGTCTGTACAGCGCGACCCCTCCGGCGGAGTGCATGATGTGGCAGTAGTGCCCAACCGTCTTCGACCGCTTCCACTGGAAGACGTCAAGCGACGGCGTCGTTGAGAGGACGATATCCGCCGACAAAAAATTGAGGCGGGAAAACACCCTGTTTCCTTTACCAATAAATTCCGGCTTGACGAATTCATAATTTTTACCGAAAACCGGGTCGTCCTCCGACGACGTCAGATACGACAGGGGGATTTGGCGGCTTTCAAACTCGTTCAAAACAGGCTCGAACAGCGAAAAATACCTTTTGTCCTCGCCGTAAACCACAAACTTGTTTTTAACGCCTTTTACCGCTTTCCCGCCAAACGCGAATACCTTCAGTTTCAAGAACGCCGCCCGGACTAAAAAATAAAGCGTCGCCGTCGCGCCGATGATTATGGAAAAAAGCATGCTCCCGGTGCCGGGGTCGATATAAAGCGGAGTAATCATGTTACGATTGTTGTCCTTATTGTTTTCAGGTTCTAATTCGTGTAAACATCAGGTAAATATAATTTACGGCGTTCATAAAAAGTCAACTTTTTTAAAATTAAATTCTTATATAAAAAATTATCGCGGACGCGTTGGACATTAATTATATATATTATACAATATTATAGTACTTTGATACTGCGTCGCAAACATGTTCTACATCCTTCCGCGCCAGTTCGTAAAACAGCGGCAGCCTTATCAGGCAATCCGCAAACCTGTCGCAATTTTTCAGTTCGCGCCCGTCATGCTTGTCTTTATAAAATTCGCTGCGGTGCAGGCTTAGGTAGTGAAAAACCGCTGTAACCCCGTTCCCCTTAAGATATTCTATCAATTCGGTTCGTTCTGCAAGCGAATTGCAAACCAAATAGAAGGTATGGGCGTTGTTTGTCGCGTACGCCGGTATTTCGGGCAGGCAAAAATACCCTCTATCGGATAATGGCTTTAAGTTTTCAAAATAGGCGTTCCAGATATTTTTCCGTTTGGCCTGAATATCGTCCAAGCGTTCGATTTGCGCCCAAAGAAACGCCGCCGTAACATCCGACGGCAGAAACGAACTGCCGGTATCCACCCAACCGTATTTGTCAACCTCGCCCCGAAAGAACGCCGCGCGGTTCGTCCCTTTTTCCCAGATTATTTCCGCCCGCCGGACAAACCGCTCCTCATTAACCGCTAACATCCCGCCTTCGCCAGAGATGATGTTTTTGGTTTCATGGAATGAAAACGCGGACAAATGCCCAACGCTTCCCAGCGCGGCGGCGTTCCCGCCGTTTGCGTAAAATGAATCTACCGCCTGCGCGGCATCCTCAATGACCAGTAAATCGCGCTTTTCCGCAATCCGCATAATTTTTCCCATGTCGCACGCCATGCCGGCGTAGTGCATCACAACGATGGCTTTGGTACGCGGCGTAATAAGCTCTTCCAGCCTTTCAGCGTCTATGTTGGGATGGTTGGCGCAGCTGTCGGCAAAAACGATTTTCGCGCCCTGCCGGACGAACGCCAGCGCCGTTGCGACAAATGTGTAGCTCGGCACAATCACCTCGTCGCCGGATTGAATATCCGCCAAAATGGCGCACATCTCAAGGGCGTCCGTACACGAAGTGGTAAGCAGGCAACGCCTGAAACCGTACCTCCGCTCAAAAAAACCTTGGCACTTTTTTGTAAACGCCCCGTTGCCCGAGACCTTGCCCGACAAGACGGCCTCTTCGATACAGCGCGTCTCCTTGCCGGTAAAATACGGTTTATTGAACGGTATCATAATACTGAAGCGGCCGACTCTTTTTGACAGTTTTCAGAACCCTTTAAGGTGGTTCCGCGTTTAAACTTACACGCCATACAATATACTACAATCCATTCTATAAAGTCAATAGTTCTTTGCGCGAGCCGCCCAATATGGCATAATACATACATACCTGTTAGGATATACATAAACTATAACTTATATGTATGATTGTTTTTTTATTAAAAAAATATTGCGGACGCGTTGGACATTAATTATATTATATAACTTGCGGCGTTTTTTGACTTTGACGGGCACGTGGTGCCCGTTTTTGTTATCTGTGCGTTTTTGTGCTGAAATGGGGCAAAATGGCGTCTTTTGAGCAGGTTGAGCCGCTTATCGGGGCGGCGGCGGAGGGGCTGGGGTTCGAGCTGTTCGACGCGCGGTTCTTCG